>JABLTM010118784.1_pt1 | contig 11594 bp, 6 predicted proteins | sample 7160121 | NCBI WGS metagenome assembly JABLTM01 (sample SAMN14651224, study PRJNA627086) | human gut metagenome | isolation source: feces | host: Homo sapiens | reverse complement strand
TTTATCGTAACACCGTCAAGACGCTGCGGATAAATTCTTGTGTACATTGCTAAGTCGTCACTTGCAGTTCCGGCAGTGTCAAGAATCTTCACATCGTCTGCAAGGGTATAATCGCCAAATTTATTCTTTTCGGAATTAAACTTACCGCTTACGCTGTCATAACCCTTTGCTCTTGAAAGACTTGCTTTACCGTTTGTAAATGATACATTTACTACAGCACATTTAAGCGAACTGCAATCTGATGAAGTCGCATATTCATTTTCTGTTCCGTCAGGTGTAACAACCTTTGCATAGTAACTTGAATATACCGTATTATCAGGGTTTGTGAAATCTTTTTTGCCTGTTTCCGTAACAAATCCTACTGTTGTGTGTGAAGATGTGCTTTCACTTCCTCCGACAACTCCGGCTGCTTCGCCGTTTCTGCCAAGAAGAAGTGTTACGGTATCACCGTACTTAAATGTTCCGCTTGATGAAAGTGCATTAAATGCGTCTACGCTTTCAACAGAATACTCTTTACCCGAAATTGTAACGCTTGTCGGCGAATCCTTTGTCGGTGACGCTTTTTCGTACACGCCTGTAACTTTATCCGTGTAAGCAAGCACCATATTCAAATCTTTACAATAGTAAATAATATCGTTAAGCTGAATTTCCGACGCGTCAACCTTATTACCGCTTCTCATTACTGTTGTCGAACCGTTTGTATCGAAGTTCGCGATCCAATTTGAATTTGTAACCTTGACCGGTCCTTCCATATTACCCTTTTCATAGCTTACATAATCAACATTACTTCCGTCCATCTTTACATAAAGAATGTCGCCCATTGCCATTTCATTCTTTACAGCACCGTATGTACTCTTATTCTTATCCTTGTAACAAGTTGTGCCGTCTGTTATATCAATCTGTTCAAAACTGCCGTTTTTATAACATATAACAGCGTCTGAAAGAAGTGAATAGATTACATATTTATCAAAGCTGTCCGTACCTGTTTCGCTGTCTTTTGCAACAAGCATTGCATAGTCAACAGAACCGTTTGAATTTTTAAACAGCTTGAATGTATCGCCTTTTTCGGCTTGCATTGCGGCATTTTCGTATGTAAGTGCCTGTGACTTGTAATATGTAGTTGTGTTTGAATTGATGTTATACATATCGCCGTCAAGAATTATATCGGAACCGATTACGTTTGAAACAGTGTATTCTTCAACTCGCTGGTCACGCGGTGTAAATGACACAAAATCTTCATCGTTCTTTACGACAATATCGCCTTTTCTGCCGACATAATCACTGTTGAAATTACCGTCAAATTCAAATGTTCCGGCTGTTGTATAGATTTTGTCAGTACCAAGTGAGCTGTCCTCATTGTGTGACGCAATAATCGTAACACCCTCAATAACTTTACTGTCAAACACTGAAGTTATAAGTTTGCTTTGATTATCTTTTATTTTTGTGTCAAGTGTATTGTAAATAAGTCTTGCAACCTGACGTCTTGTAAGTGCCTCACCTTGCTCGGCATTTACGTTCTTTGTAATTTCAAGACTGTTTGCAAGCCCCATTTGACCGTAAGGCCATGAATCGCCGAAATCCTGTGTTGTGTATCCAAGCACCTTTAATACCATTGTAAGTGCCTCTTCATATGATACCGTATTGTCAGGTCTGAATGTTGAATCAACATATCCCTCCGCAATTCCGGCTGATACAGCGGCCTTTATGTAAGGTGCTGACCAGTGAGTATATGTAACATCTTTAAAAGGTGATACTTTTAAACCTGTTGCTACTGTATCTTTGTAGCTTGATGACGCTACTGCAATTTTCGCAAATTCCGCTCTTGATACATTGTCATCAAGTCTTAAATTGCCGTCATCATCGCCGACCATTATATTAAGTTCCGACAAAAGCGACATAATATCTTCGTCATTGTTCCAGTCTGCCAATACAGGCAAAGTCGATAATGACATAGCCGCCGCCAAAACAAAAGAAATTATTTTCTTCATAACTTACTTCCTTTCCGTGCAATATTATCGTACATACTATAAAATCAAGAAAATCTCAGTCCGAGAGAAAATTGTTCACAGTGCGTTTTTGCAGCGAGCGGTGCCGTACGTTTATACTGCCCTCGGTTGCATAGGAGAGCAACAGACCTTTGGTCTGTGACCAGCCCGAGCAAAAAAATGTGCTGTGGGCAATTTAATCCGGACGATTAATCATAACGTAACGCATCTATCGGATTTAATTTGGCAGCTTTTTTAGCAGGCATATAGCCGAAGAACACACCTATCATCGCTGAAACCGTAAACGATACTACAATAGATGTCGAGGTCGGTAATATATCCATCCCCAAAAGTTTACCTGCCAGTATTGCCAAAAGTGAGCCTACAATAATACCGATTATACCGCCCAAACAACTAAGCATACCCGCCTCAATAACGAATTGAGAAAGTATATCTTTCTGCTTTGCACCAAGTGATTTTCTGATACCTATTTCCCTTGTACGTTCCGTAACCGACACAAGCATAATATTCATAATACCGATACCGGCAACAACAAGCGATATAGCCGCGATTGCGATAAGCATAAGTTCCATTTTATCAAGAATATCGGTTACACTGTCTGCCATAGACTTCATTGACGTTACAGTATAGTAATCACTGTCGCCTATATCTTTATCGCAAAGTGCTTCTAAAAGCAAAACCGCCTCTTCTACCTTTTCCTGGTCAACCGCATAGACAACATAGCTGCTTACGGTTGATGTACGGTTTGTGTATGACGCCAAAGTGTATGGTATATACACACAGTTATCCGAAGAATTTTCTGTCGAGTCGTCCTGTTCTTCAAGTATTCCGACAACTTCATACGGCGTACCCGTTATTTGAATAGACTTACCGAGTGCGTCACCGCCGAAAACTTCTTTTGCTATATAAGTACCGATAACGCAGACTTTCTGCTTTCTCTCAACGTCAACATATGTAAGCTCACGTCCGTATGTAATGTTATACTTCTTCATTCCGAGATAGTATTCGTTTACACCTGTCGCCTGTGTTGAAATTGTATCACTGCCGTTTTTTATAAATGCAGGCATTGAAACTGTCGGTGACTGACCTGCAATAATGTCGGAATGTTCTTCCGCAAGCTGTTCCATTTCTTCAGGCTTTACTTCCTTTGTCGCGGAACGGTCTTGAATTGAAACATTGATTGATTCAATACCCATTTCTTCAAATGCGTCCGTTATTTCCGATGTCATTCCCGACATAAGACTTACAAGCGCAATAACCGCCGTAATACCGATTATAATACCGAGCATTGTAAGTATTGAACGCATTTTGTTGCCGACAATACTTGACATTGCCATCTGAAAACATTTCCAAATACTCATAATCAAGTCGCCCCCTTTGCTCTTTCATCTTCGGGAGCATCTTCGCCCGCACCGTGCTGATTCATTACTGTTATGTCACCCTCTGCCGGACCGTCATAAACGATACGTCCGTCTGTTATACGAATGATACGTTTTGCTTTCGCCGCTATCGAGTTATCGTGAGTGATAAGAATAATCGTATTACCCTCCGCATTAAGTTTCTGCAAAAACAGCATTACTTCACGACCTGTACGCGAGTCAAGCGCACCAGTAGGCTCATCGGCAAGGATTACCGACGGATCACCCGCCAAAGCTCTTGCTATTGACACTCTCTGTTGCTGACCGCCCGAAAGCTGTGTCGGGTGGTTTTTCGCTTTTGATTTAAGTCCTACTCTGTCAAGTGAAGCAAGCGCTCTTTTCTCTTGTTCCGCGTCGCTAAGTCCCGCATACAAAAGCGGCAGTTCAACGTTTTCCAATACTGTTAATTTCGGCAGTAAGTTATATTGCTGAAATATAAATCCAAGCATTTTATTTCTTACATCAGCCAATTCATCTTGACTGTAATTATTAATTTCTCGTCCGTTTAATCTGTAAACACCCTTTGTTGCCACGTCAAGGCAACCTATAATATTCATACAAGTAGATTTACCACTACCCGACTGACCTACTATCGCAACAAATTCGCCTTTGTTTATGGTAAGAGATATTCCGTCAAGTGCGTGAACTTCCGTATCACCCATATGATAAATCTTATAAACATCTTTCATTTCTACCAATGGAGGCATTTTACTTCACCTCCGCTTTATCTTCCGCCCGGCATTCCGCCACCGCCGCCGGACATACCTCCGCCGCCTGGCATTCCGCCGCCGCCTGACATTCCGCCGCCTGACATTCCTCCGCCTGACATTCCTCCGCCGGGCATTCCGCCCATATTGCCATTAGGAACTACATACATTTCTTGAGCATTTTGAACACCGAATGACGCATTCGCACTTGACGATTCTGTGTCAAGCGTTCTTACCCGGTCTTTTTCTGTTAAACCCGACTTGATTTCGATATAGTCTGTATCGTTAATTCCTGTTTCAACCTGAATTGCACGGTAACCGTCCGGTACATCTATATTAGTAGGTACACTTTCTTTAGCTGCCGAATTTTCATCCGATTTATCACCGTTCGGTGTATCGCCGCTTACAACAGGCATACCGCTTGACTGTGGCTTATCATCCTTATCATCGGCTTTCTTCTTATCGTCCGTTTTACCCGATTTATCTTTATTACCCTTTATAATATCCGTAACATCATTTTCGTGAGTTGTTCCGTCGTCCTTTACAAATACAATATTGCCTCTGTTTACACTGTTTACAGGTACAGCAATTACATCATCAGCCTCCTCGACAACGATTTCAGCGTTTACATTCATACCCGGCAACAAATCGCCGTAATTTTCTATTTGAATTTCGATAGTGTATGTTGTTACACCGTTTTCGTTTACACCGTCTACAGGAACTTTTGTAACCACACCTTCAAATTCACCCTCTACCGCGTCTGCCGTAACAGTAGCTTTTTGACCTGTCTTAACAAGCGCTATTTCCGTTTCGTCAACGTCAATAGAGAATTTAACGCTTGACAAATCATAAATTACACAAAGCGGATCTGTTGCATTTGAAGAATCTATCGTATCGCCTGCTTTTGAGTTTTTCTTAACGACTGTACCCTCAATCGGAGCTTCTACAACATAATCGTCAACTGCGTCCTGTGCTTTTTCTATACCAAGTTCGGCATCGTCAAGTGCAAGCTGTGCGTTCTTTATGCTTGAATCCTGTGAGAAAGTATCGTTTTGCAATACTTGCTTTTCAAGTGCCAAAACCGCATCATTATATGAAAGCTGTGCATTGCTCATTGTCGAGTTTTGATTATCATACTTAACATATCCGACTTTTTGACCGCTGTAAACAGAATCTCCTACCGCAATATTAAGATTTTCAAGTGTGCCTGATGCTGTTGATGTGATTGTTCCCTCGCTTACATATTCAAACTGTGCCGTATTTGCACAAGCAACTCCGTTTATTTCCGCACTGCCGTAATCATTTGTTGTAAGTGCACCCGGATTTGTGACTTCAACCGTTACATACACAACTTTTGCGTGTGCGTCTGTTGATACGGCTGACGATGATTTTTCTTTAACATTTCCGTAAATCGTATCGCCCGAACCTATAACAGATACTGTTGCGGCTGCGCCTGTCTGAATACTTTCGGCATCAACTTCATTAAACGGTATTCTCAGTTTCATATAAGAATCGTCATACAATGTTGCAACCGCTGCACCGGCATTGATATGGTCACCTTCTTTTACGGATAATTCTTTAACTTTACCCGCCGAATTTGACTGTATGTATTGATTGTTTTTAGTATCGTTAAGAGAATTTAATGCCTTTGTCACTGCATTTTGTGCAGACTTTGTACCGATATTGTTTGAAGAAACAGTCTGTGCCTTTTGCTTTACCGCGTCAACATATGCCTGTTGTGCTTTTGCAAGTGCATTTTTTGCCGTACTCAAAGAATTTTGAGCGTCATTATCTTCAAATTGATAAAGCTTATCGCCTTTCTTTACAATATCGCCCTCTTTGAAATAATCACTTGTTATATCGCCCGACTTGATAGTTGTTACTTTATACGAATCATTCGGCTCGATAGATGATGAACCTGTGATTGTATTTGTGATAGTACGACGTTCAACCGGCGAATCGGTATACATAACTTTTACGGCACTGTTGTTTTTAGACTTTATAATAAGTCCCGAACATATACCTGCAAGTATTGCTATTACAAGAATAATTATAAGTAATTTCTTGCCTATCTTAAACTTACCGATAAAGAACTTCTTGTTTTGCTTGTCATATCCAATGAATTTCTTTTTCGGTTTCTTTTCTTCATCACTGTTGTCATCATCATCTGAAAATCCAGATATTTCTTCAAAAGTGAGTTCGTCTGCATTTGTATCTTCTGTGTTAGATACTTCTGCTTCACTTTCCAAAAGCTTTTGCTCCTTTTCAGAAGTAAAATCTCCCATATTTCTTGCCTCCTGCACCTTTATATTTTTAACTTATCTGCTCTGCGACTTTAGTTAATTTATCGCAAAACATTTTAAGGTCTGCTTCATCTACATCTCTGAAACATTCCTGTAAGTTTCTGATTATAACTTTCCTTTGATTATCATATGCTTTTCTGCCCTCGTCAGTAAGAACTATATAACTCTTACGCTTATCGGTTGTATCCGATATACTTTTAACCCAGTTTTTTTTCTTCAAAGCCTTTATGCTTTGAGAAATAGCCGCCTTACTGACTTTTAAAATGTCACTCATCATAGTGACCGTCATCATTTTTCCGTCATTTGCGGACTGAGTAAGTAAATTCAACATCATATAATCGCCCCTTGACATTTCCTCAAAAGGACACTTTGAAAGAAACCACAGCTCCATCCTGCTTACGATTTCCCAACATTGAAGAAACATTTCTTCTTTCACCGTGTATCCCCCCACACACCGTAATATTAAATTTTGTTAATTTACTTAACCATTTTACCACCACAATTATTCTAAGTCAATATTTACACTTTTGATACAATATGAATTTACACTTTATTCACATTTCATTTGAATATTATTAACTTTTAGTATATAATAACTATATCATAATTGTACGAGGTGATATTAAGTGAAAAAAACATATATTGATACGGCTATGGAACGTATCGCACCTGATTTAATACTTAAAGGCGGAAACGTTGTCGATGTTTTTTCGGGCAGAGTTATTAAAGCCGATGTTATTATAAAAGACGGTATTATCTGCGGTGTCGGTTCATACAGCGGTGAAAACGAACAAGACGTTTCCGGCAAATATGTTATGCCGGGTTTTATTGATTCGCACGTTCATATTGAATCATCTATGACGCAGCCGTCCGAATATGCAAAGGCAGTTATGCCTCACGGTATTACAACCGTTATTGCCGATCCTCACGAAATAACAAACGTATGCGGTGAGGACGGTCTTGAATTTATGTTAAAGTCTGCGAAAAATATTCCGCTTGACGTAAATCTTATGTTGCCGTCATGTGTACCTGCAACGCCTTTTGAACATACAGGTGCTAATCTTGACGCAAAAACAACTCAAAAACTTGCACCTAAGTTCTTCGGTATCGGTGAAATGATGAATTATCCCGGTATTGTTTCAGGTGATGATGAAACACTCGGTAAGTTGTGTCTTGACATTATCGACGGTCATGCACCTTTGCTTTCGGGTCATGAGCTTGACGCATATACAAGTGCCGGTATAAAAACCGACCATGAATGCAGTGTCGTTGAAGAAATGACCGAAAAAATAAGCAAAGGTATGTATATTCTTCTTCGTGAGGGTACGCTTTCGCTTGACGTTGCAAAACTTATCAAGGGTGTAACCCCTTATACGTTAAGACGTTGTGCGTTTTGTACCGATGACAGATTTGTCGGCGAAATTATTCGTGACGGCAGTATTGACCACTGTATCAGAAAAGCCGTTTCACTCGGTCTTAACAATATTGACGCAATCATTATGGCAACGCTTAACGCTTGTGAAATGTACGGTATGAAGAATAAAGGAGCAATAGCTCCGTCATATGTTGCCGATATTGTCGTTGCCGACGATTTGAATTTAAGTTCAATATCACAAGTCTACAAAAACGGCAAACTTGTATGTGAAAACGGTACAGCATTGTTTGAATGCGAAACGGTTGACAATTCAAAAGTTACAAATACCGTTCATCTGCCGAAAATATCAGCCGACTTCTTCAAGACTGATGTTAAAGACAAATTTGACGCTATCGAACTTATACCCGAAAGTATTATCACAAAAAAGGTTACTGTATCGTATTCCGACAGCCTTTCTAAAGTATGCGTTATCGAACGTCATCATAATTTAGGTACAAAGGGTATCGGATTTGTAACCAATTACGGAATTACAAACGGTGCTATCGCCACTTCTATCGGTCACGACAGCCATAATGTAATCGTTATCGGCGATAACGACAGCGATATGGCACTTGCCGTAAATACTCTCGGTACAAGCGGCGGTATTGCAGTTTGTTCAGAGGGTAAAGTTATCGCGTCAATGACTCTTGATATTGCGGGACTTATGTCCGTAAAATCAGCCGATGAAGTTACAAGAGAACACGATAACCTTTACAGTGCCGCAAAAGTGCTTAATATAACAGATAAAATCGATCCGTTTTTGTCACTTGCATTTTTGCCGCTACCTGTAATCCCCGAAGTTCGTATTACCGATTCGGGACTTTTCGATGTTATTAATTTTAAATTTGTGGAATGATGTTTTATTTTGCGGAGGGGCGATCATTGGTCGCCCTTTTTCTGTTCCCCAAATTTCGTACGAGACAGCGCCCTCGACGTCCCTTTTTTTCCTGCTGGCGACCAATGGTCGCCGCTACATTCATTTTTCGTAGGGGCGGTCATTGGCCGCCCTTTTTTAGTTTCCAAAACTTCGTACGGGACGGCGCCCTCGACGTCCCTTTTATTGCCATCTTTCCCTTTCCCACATTCCAACACGTTAAGGCAAGCCGATATGGCTTGCCTTATTTATTAATTTGTTGCACTTGTGTCAGTTGTGTTATCCGCTGTTTTTTGTCTGTGACCGCCGCCGAAACCAGAATTTGACTTTGTTCCTATCTTCGTTATACTGCTTTCAATTTCGGCACTTCCGACTTCTTCACCGCTTGCGTAAACCGTATACGTTTCACCTGTTTTAAGTTTATCCGATGAGTACACAATCTTACTTCCTCCTTTAACTGCTGTATACTCAGCGATTGTCTTACCGTTTGAATCAGTTATCTTAACTTCATCACCCGCGGAAATCTGTGAAGTTGTGTATGCCAAAATTACGTTTTGAGCAGAGTAGCTGTTCGGACTTTCGTCCATACCGCTGCCGCTTACACCTATAATTGTACCGCCGTTTACTATAAACGCACCGTCTGTATCAAAAGCACTTTCTGCACCCATTGCCTGTGCGTCAACCGTAACAGTACCGCCATTGATGAACAATGAACCGTTTGAATCAATACCGTCTGCATCGGCAACTATTTTAATATTACCGTCGTTGATTTGGATATGATGTTCACTGTCCTGTTCATTACCCTCGGCCTGTTGCATATTCGGAGGTGTCATTTGTCCGCCGTTTTGGTCGCTTGACATATCCGGCGGTGTCATTTGATTACCGTCCTGTCCGTTTGACATTTCCGGAGGTATCATTTGTCCGCCGTTTTGGTCGCTTGGCATTTCAGGCGGTGTCATTTGATTACCGCCCTGTCCGGTACTGTGTCGTCTGCCAATTTGACCTCTGCCGCCCTGCTGACCGCCTTGCATATTACTACCTCCGCCGAAACCGCCGTTTTGATTTGCACCTGTACCGCCTGAATTAAATCCGTCATCACTTGCAGTTATGTCAATATTACCGCCGTTTATCGTCAAAATTTTCTTACTTTCAATACCCTCGGTTGATTTTGTTATCGTTATATCACCGTCATCAATCGTTACATCACCATGACATGATATACCTTTTTTACTCTCCGACGATAAATTAAGTGTACCGCCCGTAATATTTATATCAGACGTACAATGAATAGCATGGTCTGTTGAATTAACTGTAACTTCACCGCCCGATATATCAAGCATCCAATCCGCTTTTATACCTTTGCTTGAAGTATCGTCACTGTCGTCACTTTCTTCTGTTTGCGTAAATTGATTATTATTCATTTGTTCACGCATTGATTGAATTTCATCATCTGTCATTTGTAACGAATCTTTCATTTCACCTCGACCGCCGAAGTCATTAGATGTACTTGCCTTAACCTCGCCTGTTGTCGTAACATTCACTTCACCGTCCGATATATCAAGTATTTCTTCCGCTTGAAGTCCGTCACCCTCTGCAGTAACATTTACAGTACCTCCGCTTATCGCAAGCGTGTCATTTGCATGAATACCGTCATTTTTTGCTTTTACGGTAATATTTCCGTTACCGATTTCAATGCTGTTACTGCTGAAAATACCGTGATTATAATTTCCGTTTAGGGTAAGTGAGCCACTGCCCTTAATTTCAAGATTATCTCTTGATGTTATACAGCCTTTTTCATTTTCATCACCACTTGTGTAATTTTCCCCGTCCGTCAAAGTATTTTCGGTGTTGTCCGTCAAAGTGATATAAGCCTTGTCGGCATTCTTTACATATACAGCCGAACCGTTTTTATTTGTAAGACTCATACCCGACAAACGAAGTTTAACTTTTTCTTCGGTGTCAATAACAATTTGACCGTCATCAAGTGTGCCTGTGACTTCAAAGTCACCGCCCTTTGAAATTGTTATAATGTTATCCGATACGCTTATACCGTCACCTGTAACTTCAACATTGTCAAGATCAACCGTTCCTGTGTTGTTTTTCCAAGACTCGTCCTCATCATCTTGCGGAGTGGTTATTGTAACTGTGTTGTTCTTTTCGTTCCACTCAACATCAAGTCCGAGCATATCACTTATTGCACGAATCGGAACAAGTGTTCTTCCGTCCTCGATTATAGGTGAAACATCAAATGAATATGTTTCGTCATTCTTAGTCATATCACTGCTGCCGATAGTCATTTGTATAGTCTTTGACTTTTTCTTTGCGGTTATCGTCTGTGTGTCGCTGTCCCATTTAACCTTTGCACCGAATGTTTCAAATATGGTACGCATAGGAAGCATTACTCTGTCATCTACGATTTCAGGCTGAACGTCAAAGCTGATATTTTCACCGTCATATGTAACCGTAATATCATTGCTCTTTGCCAAAACAAATCCGCTGCCGATTGTTGCGGTAATTGCAACTACTGCTGCTATACTTATTATCTTTTTCTTTAATCCGATATTCATTTTTATTACCCCTTTCCTTTATGTTGATTTCATTATACATTTAGTTTCTTAAATAAACCTTAAAGGAAGAATTTTATTTATGAATATTTTGTTAATAAAAAAAATGGCTACGAATATGTAGCCATCTCAAATTGCAGACAAAACCATAATGGTTTTGTCTACTTTATTTTAGGGTGTTTGAGGTGCTAACCTCATTGAAAATCATTTCTGGCGACCTGTGCGGCAGAAATGGCTTAAAATCTAAAGTTTCGACTTTGGAGGAACTTTATGATTTTTTCTCTGAAAATACTCAAAAATTACATCAC
>JABLTM010086445.1_pt1 | contig 11594 bp, 9 predicted proteins | sample 7160121 | NCBI WGS metagenome assembly JABLTM01 (sample SAMN14651224, study PRJNA627086) | human gut metagenome | isolation source: feces | host: Homo sapiens | reverse complement strand
CCAACGACTTCGTCCGTTGCTCAAAATCTTTTTTACGCTCAAAACCAGTTGATTGATATTACTTACATTCAGAAGTTATCCACATTTTTAAAATATTATAATATCCTTAAGCGTAAAAAAGTTCTAGGATAATCTCCTAGAACTTTTCTTTATTTTTTCTTGAATAGATTTTCTATCTTTTTTCCAAAAGAGCTCTTTTTTTCATGAACTTCTTCACCACATTCTGCAGCAAATTGTCTTAAAAGATCTTTTTGCTTTTCATTTAGTTTCTTAGGAGTATCAACTATAACTTTTACATATTGATCTCCTCTAGAGTTTCCTCTAAGTTTTGGAATTCCTTTTTCTCTTAATCTAAATACAGTTCCTGTTTGAGTTCCTTCTGGGATAGTATATTTAACCTTACCATCTAAAGTTGGAACTTCTATTTCATCACCTAATGCAGCTTGGCTAAATGTTATAGGCATTTCAAAGTATATGTCAAATCCATCTCTAGTAAATAATGAATGAGGTTTTACATTTACAACTATATATAAATCTCCTCTTGGACCACCCTTACTTCCAACTTCACCTTGTCCTCCTAGTTTGATCATTTGACCATCATCAATACCTGCTGGTATATCTACTTCTATAGTTTTTACCTTTCTAACACTTCCTTTACCTGAACACTTAGTACATGGAGTTTCTAAAACTTCTCCATCTCCACCACAAGTTGAACAAGTTCTTGAACTTGCTATATTACCAAATGGAGTTCTTTGTACTGTTCTAACTTCCCCTTGACCATGACATGTAGGACAAGTTTTTTTAGATGTTCCAGGTTTTGCTCCACTACCATGACATTCACTACATTCTTCACTTCTATTTACTTTTATAGATGCCTTTTTACCAAATGCTGCTTCTTCAAAGCTTATATTTACAGTTTGTCTTATATCCTCTCCACGTTCTGGACCTCTTCTTCTAGGTCTTGAGCCACCGCCAAAACCTCCTCCAAATATATCACCGAATATATCTCCAAACATATCTTCAAATCCGCCACCACTAAAACCTTGGCCTCCGAATCCACCAAAGCCTCCTTGGCCATTTACACCTTCATGTCCAAATTGGTCATAGTTTTGTCTTTTAGTTGCATCTGATAGTACTTCATATGCTTCATTTACTTCTTTGAATTTTTCTTCTGCTTCTTTATTATCCGGATTTCTATCTGGATGGTATTTCATAGCTAGCTTTCTATATGCCTTTTTTATCGCTTGTTCATCAGCATTTCTATCTACACCTAATACCTCATAATAATCTCTTTTAGTACTCAATTTTGTCACCACCTTAAATTTACAAAAACTCGCTTCGCTCATATCGCCAACGATATATCCTTGTTCCCACCACGGATATATCCGTTGCTTAAACAAAAACATAGCTTGTAGAATATCAATACTACAAGCTATTATCATTATTTTAAGCATTCAATTTCATTATTAATGATACAATGCTTATGAAAAGATACTCTTTTCTTATATATTAATTATATACAAATATGTCTATATTTGTAGCCTATTTTTCATCATTTACTTCTGTAAAATCAGCATCAACTATATTATCATCTTGTGGTCCAGCTTGTTCTTGACCAGCATTTGCTTGTTGCTCAGCTTGAGCTTGTTGATACATTTGCTCAGATATCTTATGGAACTTGTTCATTACTTCGTCCATAGCTTTTTTGATTTCTTCAGCAGTAGCACTTTCTTTTTCTTTAACAGCTTTTAATTCAGCTATTGCAGATTCTATTTGAGATTTATCATCAGCACTTACTTTATCACCAAGTTCATTTAATGTTTTTTCTGTTTGGTATATAGTAGAGTCAGCTTGATTTAATGCTTCTATTCTATCTTTCTTTTGTTTATCAGCTTCTGCATTCATTTCAGCTTCTTTTACTTTTCTTTCTATTTCTTCTTCACTTAAGTTAGTTCCTGAAGTTATAGTTACTTTTTGTTCTTTTCCAGTTCCTAAATCTTTAGCAGTAACATGAACTATACCGTTAGCATCTATATCGAAAGTAACTTCTATTTGAGGTATTCCTCTTGGTGCTGGTGGTATATCAGTTAATTGGAATCTACCTAAAGTTGTATTGTCATAAGACATACTTCTTTCACCTTGAAGTACATGTATATCAACAGCAGTTTGGTTATCTGCAGCAGTTGAGAATACTTGTGATTTCTTAGTTGGTATTGTTGTATTTCTTTCTATTATCTTAGTCATTACGTTACCCATAGTTTCTATACCTAAAGATAATGGAGTAACATCAAGAAGTAATAAGTCATTAACTTCTCCAGTTAAAACACCAGCTTGTATAGCAGCACCTGCAGCAACACATTCATCTGGGTTTATACCTTTGTGTGGTTCTTTTCCTATAAACTTCTTAACAGCTTCTTGAACAGCTGGTATTCTTGTTGATCCACCAACTAATAATACATCATCTATATCAGATGTAGAAAGACCAGCATCTTGTAATGCTCTTCTTGTTGGTTCCATAGTTTTTTCTACTAAATGAGCAGTTAACTCATCAAATTTAGCTCTAGTTATATCTATTGTTAAGTGTTTTGGACCTTCAGCAGTAGCTGTTATGAAAGGTAAGTTTACGTTAGTTGTCATTGTTGATGATAACTCTTTCTTAGCCTTTTCAGCCGCTTCTTTTAATCTTTGAAGAGCCATTTTATCATTTCTTAAGTCAACACCTTCAGTTTTCTTGAATTCTTCAGCTAAGTAATCTATTAATACTTGGTCAAAGTCATCTCCACCAAGTCTGTTGTTACCTGCAGTAGCTAAAACTTCAAATGTTCCATCTCCTATTTCAAGTATAGAAACGTCGAATGTTCCTCCACCTAAGTCAAATACTAATACTTTCTTTTCTTGATCTAATTTATCTAAACCATAAGCAAGAGCTGCTGCTGTTGGTTCATTTATTATTCTCTTAACATCAAGACCAGCTATTCTACCTGCATCTTTAGTTGCTTGTCTTTGAGCATCTGTAAAGTATGCTGGAACTGTTATAACAGCTTCTTTAACTGGTTGACCTAAGTAAGCTTCTGCATCAGCTTTTAATTTTTGTAAAGTTATAGCTGATATTTCTTGTGGAGTATATGCTTTACCATCTATATCAACTTTGTAATCTGTTCCCATGTGAGTTTTTATAGATATTATTGTTCTATCTGCATTTGTAACTGCTTGTCTTTTTGCAGGTTCTCCTACTATTCTATCACCATCTTTAGTGAAAGCTACTACTGATGGAGTAGTTCTCATACCTTCTGCATTTGTTATTACTTGTGGTTCTCCACCTTCAAGTACTGCAACACAAGAGTTAGTTGTTCCTAAATCTATTCCTATTACTTTTGACATAATACTTTTCCTCCTATATCTATATATAAATCTATTAATTAATTGATTTATTTGCTTTTATAAATTTTTATTACTTAATTTTTAATTAAGCAAATTTTTATATTTATTCTTCATTAAAATGAAGTTTTAGGTTTAATTAACAAGAAACCTTAACCATACTTGCTCTTAATACTTTATTTCCTAGTTTATATCCTTTTTGAAGTACCATAACAACTTTATTTGGCTCAACTCCATCTACACTCTCTTGCATTACTGCTAAATGTAAGTTAGGATCAAAATCAGCATCTTGTGCTTCAATTTCTTCCACACCAAACTTTGTTATCATATCTTTTAATTGCTTATAAACTAGCTCTACACCTTTAAACATAGTATCTTCTTTATCTGTGCAAGCTTCTAATGCTCTTTCCATACTATCTATAACAGGTATTAATTCATTTAATATTTTTTCATTAGCAAATATACCTATAGTTTCTTTTTCTTGTTGAGTTCTTCTTCTATAGTTTGCATATTCTGCTTGAAGTCTTTTATATTGATCATTAAGAGCATCCATTTCATCTCTTAATTTTTTTTCTTCAAGTTTATCTTCTATATCAACTACATTCTCTTGATTCTCTTCAGTAGTTTCTTCATTCTCAACTACTTCTTCTTGAGCATCATCTTTAACTATTTCTTCTTCTAAGACAGTATCCTTATGTTCCAATACACTGCACCCCTCAATTTATTTTTTATTAAATAATAAATTAATATAATTTACTATTGCATAAATTCTTGCATAATCCATTCTGGTTGGACCTATAAAGCTTATCTTTCCTACTAAGTCCTTATCAATATTGTATGTTGCTGTAACTATACTACAATCTTTAGCTAATTCAAGATCGTTATCACTACCTATTATTATATTTACATTATCCTTTTGTATTCCTTTTGATTTTAACATACTATCTATTGTCTCTTTTTTTTCTATCATATTTAAAAAAGATTTAGCTTTTATTATGTCATTAAATTCTGGATAATTAAATATATTAGTTGCTCCATTTAAAGAAAATACAGCTTCTTCTTCAGACATATTATAGTTAAGAGCATCTATAAGTCCATCTATTAAATTAGAATATTCACCTATTTCATACTTTATAAATGCAATTAATCTTTCATCTATCTCTACTATACTTTTACCTAATAGTTTTCTAGTTAGATTGTCAGAAATTATATTTAATTTGGATTGATCTAGATAAATATCACTAGTTAAATCTGCCTTTTTAATATCACCGTTATTAGTTACAACAATAAGTAGTATTTTATTCTCATCTATACTTACTAATTGTATGTGCTTTATAACATTTTTATGGTTTAAACTTTTAGCTACAGCTACTGTTGTATAATTAGTTAACTGAGATAATAACTTTGATGTTTCTTGAATTAAGTCTTTTATATGGCTTACATTATTTTGTATGCAATCTTGAATAAGCTTTTTTTCTTCATTACTTAATTCACTTTTACTCATAAGCATATCTACATATAACTTATATCCTTTTTCTGACGGAACTCTTCCTGCAGAAGTATGGGGCTGTATAAGATATCCTAACTCTTCTAAATCAGCCATTTCATTCCTTATAGTAGCAGCACTAATTCCTAAATCATGTTTTTTAGATATTGTTCTAGATCCTACCGCTTCGGCAGTTTCTATATAATCTTTAACTATAGCTTTGAGGATATTTAGTTTTCTTTCGTTTAGTTTCATTTCATGCCTCCTCGCTGTTAGCACTCATTAAATTCGAGTGCTAAAAAGATTATATATATTATATATCATTATTTTTTAGCATTGTCAATAGTTTTTGACTAATCTATAAATTCTATAAATACTGTATTAGATAATTCTCTTCCTCTTTGTGTTAAAGCTATATTATTATTTTGCTCTATAATTAAGTTTAAATTCTTTAATTTGTCTAAAATATTATTATATTTATGCTTAAAATTCACATTAAACTTTTCATAAAATTCATCCAAATTAATCCCCTCGTTCATTCTAAGCCCCATAAATATAAATTCTTCCATTTCATCTTTTTTACTTAATACATTTTTTTCTTCTATCGGTTTTTTATTATACTCTAAACATTTATTATACTCTTTTATATCACAAATATTACTATATCTATAATTATTTATATAACCTGATGCTCCTGGCCCTAAGCCCAAATAGTTATCACATTTCCAATATACTATATTATGTTTGCATTCATATCCTTCTTTTGCATAATTAGATATTTCATATTGATGATATCCGTTCTTATATAATGTATCTATCGTATAGTTATATATACTTATATCAACTTCTTCATCATTAAGTTCAAATTCTTTATTTAGATACATATCGTAAAACTTAGTTCCCTCTTCTAATATAAGTGAGTAAGCAGATATATGTGACGGATTTAAATTTATTATTTTATTTAAAGTCTCTTTCCATTCATCAAATGATTGATTTGGAAGTGAATACATTAGGTCAACATTTATATTATCTATTCCTACCTCTATTGCATCCTTATAATTTTTTTCAAATTGTTCATATGTATGTATTCTACCTATATACTTTAAATGATGGTCTTGAGTGACTTGAAGTCCCATACTTAACCTATTTATACCTAATGATTTTATAGCCTTTAATTTTACTTTATTTAAAGTTCCTGGATTACATTCCATAGTTATTTCAGCATCTCTTTTTATATTAAAATTACTATATATATTTTCCATAAGAATAGTTAACTCCTCAGGAGTTAGGATACTAGGAGTACCTCCACCTAAAAATACACTAGTAAATTCTTTGTTTTTAAATTCTTCTTTATATAATTCCATTTCTTTTTTAATGCTTATTAAGTAGTCTTTTTTCTGATTTTTCTCTTCTATTTTGTAAGAGTTAAAATCACAATAGTTACATTTTTGAGCACAAAATGGAACATGTACATATAATCCTAACATTTATTTCTCCTTATCCATTTATTCTCTTATATTATACCAATATTTTTATTTTTTACACTTCTTATATTCTTCAAATGTATAAATTATAAGCACTATTTTAAATAATTTAATCAAAAAGTCTTTAAGTTTATGTATTAATATAAGATACTTAAACATTTAACCGCTTATATTCTTATTAGTATTCATTTATCCTATGTCTATTATTATAAAGAAAGTTAAAAAGTATTTTGAAATATAGATATCATTATAAATAGTGAACCAATATAAAATGAAAGTTACAATTTTAATATATCTGGAACAGTTTATAGTAAGTTGTAAAAGTAACCATACCTTAGAGCCCAATATATTGAAATTTCTACTGTATAGTTGTTTTATGCCATATTTATAACGAAGATAGCTAAGATATCCTAATTTTTATAATAAAAATCAAGAAAAGGAATTTGCATAAATCTACAAATTCCTTTTCTTGATTTCTATTATTTTTTACTTGTAATTGAATATACTGGTATACCTATTAATGTTATTATTATACCTCCTAAAGCAATTAATGTAGCTGTTAACAATTGATTTATTATAACAAATAAACCTCCTATTATTGCTATAGCTGGTATAATTGGATATAAAGGTACTTTATATGGTCTTTGTAATTCAGGTCTATCCTTACGAAGCTTAATAACTCCTATAAATGTTAGCACATAGAATATCCAGATTGTAAAAACAGTTAAATCAGTTAGTAAGTTAAATTGTCCTGTTAAAGCATATATTGATGCTAAAACAGCTATTAACCAAATAGAATTTGCAGGCACTCCACCTTTATTTAACTTAGCTAAAGAATCACTTGCTGGTAATGTTTTTTTTACAGCTAATGTATAAGCTACCCTTGGACCTGTTAGTAAATATCCATTAAGTGCTCCAAACACTGATATTAATATACCTACTGTTATAATTTTACCTCCTATATTACCAAAAATTCTTTCTGCAACAAGTGCAGCTGGTGCTGTAGCTTGTGCTAATTCTGAAGCTGGTGCAACCCATAGATATGCTAAGTTTATAACTATATATACTGCCATTACTATAGATATACCTCCAACTATTGCTTTTGGTAAATCTTTACCTGGATCTTTCATTTCTCCAGCTAATGCTCCAACATTTATCCAACCATCATATGCAAATAAAGTTGCTATTAATACTTGTCCTAATGCTCCTGTTACTGTTGCGCCAGGTCCAACTAAAGGTTGAAATATAGGATTTCCATTACCTTTTATAAATCCAAATATTATGATAACTATTAATGGTACAAGTTTACCAATCGTAGCTACAGTTTGTATTACTCCTCCAAAAGATGATCCTACTGTATTTAAAAATGCTATAAATAATATTGTTACTATAGATATAACTAAAACCATCATCATATTAGCATCTGGATTATACCCTAGTAATTCAAGTATTTGTTTTGCAAATATTACTCCTAAAGCTGCTATAGTTCCTGGAAAAAATAGTACAGTTTGCATCCAACCAGTTAAGAAGCCTAGTTTCTTACCATAAATCTCTTCAATATATACCATCATACCGCCTGTCTTTGGTATTGCAGCTGATACTTCTGCTGCTGTTAAACCTGCTGTTATTGTTATAATACCTCCTATTACCCATGCTATCATTCCAAGTCCTGGACCACCATTAGTTGCTGTATATATAGCTTGAGGTTTAAAAAACACTCCTGAACCTATAACTACTCCTATTACTGTTGAAAGTGCTGCTGATAAACCTAACGTTTTTTTAAGTTCATTATTCATTAAGTTCCTCCTTATGTCATTTATATTATTTAGTACTTAACTGGTTTTATAATATTATCATTCCCACTTTCTATTTAAATATTAAAATTTACTTTTCTTATCTACTTGGTAGTATATTTTTAACAAAAAAAGACCTAAGTTTTAAACTTAAGTCTTTTCTATATTTTATTCATCTAATTTTAACACTGACATAAATGCTTTTTGAGGAACTTCAACAGATCCGATTTGTCTCATACGTTTCTTACCTTCTTTTTGCTTTTCAAGAAGCTTCTTCTTACGAGATATATCTCCTCCGTAACACTTAGCAAGAACATCTTTTCTAAGTGCACTTATAGTTTCTCTAGCTATTACCTTATTACCAACAGCTGCTTGTATAGGTACTGCAAACTGATGTCTTGGTATTTCATTTTTAAGTTTTTCACACATAGCTTTACCTCTTGAGTAAGCACGAGATTCATGAACTATAAAGCTAAGTGCATCTACTTGTTCTTTATTTATTAATATATCTAGTTTAACTAGAGTTGAAGGAACATATCCCTTAACTTCATAATCTAATGATCCATATCCTCTAGTTCTTGATTTTAATGCATCAAAGAAATCATATACGACCTCATTTAAAGGTAAATCATAATGAAGCATAACTCTCTTTTCATCTATATACTCCATATTTATCATTGTTCCACGTCTTTCTTGACATAGTTCCATAACTGTACCTACATAATCTTTAGGAACTATTATGTCTCCTTTAACTATAGGCTCTTCTATCATTCTTATTTCACTTGGTTCAGGTAAGTTAGTTGGATTTTGTATCATTACTACTTCACCATCATTTTTAGTTACTCTGTATATAACAGATGGAGCTGTAGTAACTAAGTTAAGATCATATTCTCTCTCTAATCTTTCCTGTATTATTTCCATGTGTAAAAGTCCTAAGAATCCACATCTAAATCCAAATCCTAAAGCAGCTGAAGTTTCAGCTTCAAATTCAAGTGCTGCATCATTTATTTGCATTTTTTCAAGTGCATCTCTTACATTTTCATATTTTTCACCTTCACCTGGATATATACCACAGTAAACCATTGGAGTTGCTTTTTTGTACCCTGCCATAGGTTCGTCTGTAGGATTATTAGCATCTGTTATAGTATCCCCAACTTGACAACTTCTTATATCTTTTATACTTGCTGCTATGTATCCAACATCTCCAGCAGATAATTCATCAAGCTCTCTTTGTCCTGGAGCCATTACACCAACTTCAGTTACTTCAAACTTTTTGTTAGTATTCATCATCTTGATTGTCATACCTTTTCTTACGCTACCTTCAAATACTCTAACGTAAGCTACAACACCTTTATAAGCATCATAGTATGAGTCAAATATTAAAGCTTTTAAAGGTGCTTCTTTATCTCCTGTAGGAGCAGGTACTTTTTCAACAATAGCTTCTAATACATCTTCTATATTTAATCCACTTTTAGCAGATATAAGTGGCGCATCACTTGCATCAAGTCCTATTATATCTTCTATTTCTGCTTTTATTTCATCAGGCCTTGCACTTGGAAGATCTATTTTATTTATAACTGGTAAAATTTCTAAGTCTTGATCTAACGCTAAATAAACGTTAGCTAATGTTTGAGCTTCAACACCTTGAGCAGCATCAACTACTAGTAATGCCCCCTCACAAGCTGCTAAACTTCTTGATACCTCATAGTTAAAGTCTACGTGACCTGGAGTATCTATAAGATTTAAGAAATATTCATTTCCATCCTTAGCTTTATATACTAATCTTATATTTTGAAGCTTTATAGTGATTCCTCTTTCTCTTTCAAGATCCATATTATCTAATAACTGATCTTTCATTTCTCTTTCACTAACAAGCCCAGTTTTTTGTATTAATCTATCAGCTAAGGTAGACTTACCGTGATCTATATGTGCTATTATACTAAAATTCCTAGTTCTACTTTGTTTATTGTCCACCTTGGTTCCTCCTTTTTTATTATCATAACTTTTATTTTATAATATATCCCCTTTTATGTAAATAACCGTTATGTTATAAAACCAAAAACTTATTTTTCTTATATAATTCTCTCCTATTTATACATTAAATATTTAAAACTTCTTAATAGTAAAAATAAGACTTAAATATTTAAGTCTTATTTTTATTATCATTATATAGTTTTATTATTTTATCCTTAGCTTTATATATTTCATTTATTTTTTCACCAATATTAACTTTAATATCATCCATATTTATATCATCTATAAAAGAATTTAAAAGATATGCATCAGTTCCTAACATATCTTTTGCACTTTTATCTATTATAAATATACATATACTTAAATTCGTAATCATAGCTAGAATAAATAAAACTTTAAATACAACCTTAATTTTTCTTCTTTTTAATTTTTTATGAATCTTTTTTTCTAGCCTACTCATACTTAATCTCCTAGACTATTATCTATTTTGCTTAAAATATTCATCTAAAATTTCTGCAATATATTTTGCTGAAGCCTTTGCTTCTTCTGAAGAAGTACCATTGCTTCCTACTTCTATTAACATATGATTTTGAGCCATATATTGATTGAACTTACCATATTGCTTCTTTACTATAGGTAAAACCAATTCAGGGTATTTACTTTGAGCAAATTTAGTTATATCCTCAGCTAATTCTTGTACTTCATCTACATTAGTATTTTTCATACCTACAACAAAGAAAAATTTAGCTACTTTTTCACCCTTATAAGTTGTAGTCATTCTTTCATTCTCTTTTTGCATATCAGCATCAGTGTTAAGATCCCTTCCATCTCTGTGTAAATCTATAGCTATATTTATATTTTTATGATTATTTAACATTGATTTTACAGTTTCTAAACTACTTGCATAAGATTTTGTAAAATCTGGATAATCATGATATTTTGTACTATGTGCAACTCCCCAACCTTTTTTACTTAATTGTTCTGTCAATAGTGTTCCAACCTCAATTACTGACTTTTCCTTATTTTGTGAGTGATAATTCCCTTCAGGAGAATCTGAATAAGTTTCCCCTGCATGAGAGTGATATATTAACATAGTAGGATTTTCTTTAGTTAATCTGATGTCATTTTTATATTCACTAGATGACACAGATACATTTTCTTTATTATTAGAGTTACTGTTTAATGTAGGAATATTTTCTTCTCCTATGTGAACTTTTATATAATCTTCTTCTTTATTAGCACTTTTATCTTCTTTATCTTTTTCTTCTTTTAAATTATCATTCTTTGTACTCGACTCTGGATAAGATGACTCTATTAAAAATTTAAGAAATTCCTCCTTATCCATACTATAAGATAAAGTTGGTAAAATAAAAATCAAAGCACATAATAAACTTATAACCTTCTTAGTTTTTCTCAACATACTTTTCCTCCTTAATTGGTTATTCTACCTGGATGGAGAGATCTATTTAATCCTTCACT
>JABLTM010075778.1_pt1 | contig 11622 bp, 9 predicted proteins | sample 7160121 | NCBI WGS metagenome assembly JABLTM01 (sample SAMN14651224, study PRJNA627086) | human gut metagenome | isolation source: feces | host: Homo sapiens | reverse complement strand
TTTGTATGATTCTTTCAGATTCTGGAAATACTTAATGTATTCCGGAAAATCAAGGTCAAACATGACTTTTCCATCTTCTAAAGGAGCATCAAAGTCATTATGGTCGGTAAAACAGATGTGTTTAAATCCCAGTGAAATAGCATTGTTAACAACATTTACAGGGTTCTCCTCTGAATCAGAAGAGAACATAGTATGTATATGTGAATCTGATAACAGCATAGTAATGTCCTCCATCAAATATTAGTCATATGCTTAAATGTCAATATACATTATACATAAACATAATTAATCCGCAATTGATATTTTTGATGTTTATGTAGAACATGTAAACTAATGTAAAATACAGGTAATTTTTCCTTGAAAATGATTATTAGTATTGATATTATTAAGAAGACAGCGTATAAATTCTGATTATGTGAATGCGCATAGATGTAGAAGTACCAACTACGCTGTCCGACCTTGACTTTTATGCGCAGATAGGAGCTTTCGTGAGTTTTGAATTGATACACATTGTGATTATTCTTCTCGGAGGAATAGCGCTTTTCCTTTTTGGAATGCAGCTTATGGGAGATGGATTAAAGAAAGTGGCTGGTGGCAAACTGGAAGTTATTCTGTACAGATTAAGTAATACACCTCTTAAGGGAGTACTGCTTGGTACAGGTGTTACGGCAATTATCCAGTCATCGTCGGCAACTTCTGTTATGGTTGTTGGTTTTGTTAATGCCGGTATGATTAAAATGAAACAGGCTATCGGTATTATTATGGGCGCAATTATAGGTACATCTGTTACTGGATGGGTATTATGTCTTTCTGATATCAGTGGTGGTGCCGGATGGGTAGACTTACTTTCAACAGAGGTTCTTGCTGCTGTTATTGGTGTTATTGGCATCATGTTCAGGATGATTTGTAAGAATCCTACAAAGAAACATATAGGTGATATTATGATAGGTTTCTGTATCCTTATGGTAGGAATGCAGAACATGAGTGCAGCAGTTGCACCATTAAGATCTGAGCCGGCATTTATTGATATGCTTACTAAGTTTTCTAATCCATTTATAGGAATACTTATAGGACTTTTGGTTACTGCCGTTTTGCAGAGTGCATCTGCTACAGTTGGTATTCTTCAGGCTTTATCAGTTACAGGAGCTATTTCATTTTCAGTAGCACTGCCTATTATAATGGGTATTGCTGTCGGAGCTGCCATGCCTGTTATCATTTCTTCATTTGGTGCGACTACAGATGGTAAGAGAACAGCATTTGTATATCTTCTTGTTGATGCATTGGGTGCTTTAATATGGGCAGTAGTATTTTATAGTGTTAATCATTTTGTGCATTTTTCATTTATGGACAGAACGATGACAACTGTTTCGATAGCATTTGTGAACTCTTTATTCAGAGTTGCAACAGTTGCTGTACTGTTTCCATTCATCAGATTCCTTGAAAAGATGGTATGTGCAATTTTCAAGGAGGTTGTTGATGAGGAAGATAAAGATATTGTTGAAATCAGTGTACTTGATGACAGATTTATTGCTCATCCTACAGTTGCTATTGAACAGGCTAAGACAGTTCTTTGTTCAATGGCACATATGGCACAGAAAAATCTTATTCGTTCCATGGAACTACTGGATACATTTTCGCAGGAAAAATATGACAAGATTCAGAGAAGAGAAGATAAGGTTGACAGATATGAAGATAAGCTTGGAACTTATCTTGTAAAGATTACACAGCAGGAGCTTACTTCTGGACAGAACAAGGAGGTCTCAAAGCTTCTCCATACAATTTCTGATTTTGAGAGAATAAGTGACCATGCTGTTAACATATCACAGGCAGCAGCAGAACTGTTTAATGAAAAGCTTAGGTTTTCTGATTGTGCTGTTGAAGATGTTGAACTGATGTCATTAATTATGAAAGAAATAGTTGGAAATGTAATAGATGCATTTGAACAGAACAAGGTAGAATATGCCTATAAGACAGAGCCGTTAGAAGAACTCGTTGACATATATTGTGATGAAATGAAGATGAATCATGTCAAGCGTGTCCAGAAAGGTGAATGTACACTTCATCAGGGCTTTATATTTAATGATCTGCTTACAGATTTCGAGAGAATTGCTGACCATTGTTCTAACGTGGCAGTTGCGATTATTGAGCTTGAGTTAAATGTGTTTGATACACATGAGTATCTTATTAATCTCAAGAAGGATAACGGAACTAATTTTGATAAATATTTTGAGGAATACAAAGAAATGTTTCCTTTAAGTCAGTATTAAGCGGGGATTAGTGTTAAGTAGATAATATTGGATACAGAATTTGTTAAAATTTCGTCAAAATGACTAATTGATAATGAGTTATTATTGAAAAAAGTGCAAAAATGTAAAAAATGGGAAGAAAGCCTTGATATTTTGCTTTTTCTTATGTAAAATACACGGTAGTTGAAATTTTAACAAACTATGTTATAAAAATTCATTTTAGGAGGAATTGTTTTTATGTCAGTAAAAGTTGCAATCAATGGTTTTGGTCGTATCGGTAGACTTGCATTCAGACAGATGTTTGGTGCAGAAGGATATGAGGTAGTTGCTATTAACGATTTAACAAGCCCTAAGATGCTTGCTCATCTTTTAAAGTATGACTCATCACAGGGAAGATATGTTAACTTCGGTGAGGAAGATCAGGTAACAGCTGATGATGAGGCTGGTACAATCACAGTTAAAGGCAAGACTATCAAGATTTACAAAGAGCCAGATGCTAATAACTGCCCATGGGGAGAGATTGGTGTTGATGTAGTTCTTGAGTGTTCAGGATTCTATACATCTAAGGCTAAGGCACAGGCTCATATTAATGCAGGTGCTAAGAAGGTAGTTATCTCAGCTCCAGCTGGAAACGACCTTAAGACTATCGTTTACAATGTAAACCATGAGACACTTACAGCAGATGATCAGATTATCTCAGCTGCTTCTTGTACAACAAACTGCTTAGCTCCTATGGCAAAGGCACTTAACGATTGTGCAACAATCGAGTCAGGTATTATGTGTACAATTCATGCTTACACAGGTGACCAGATGATCCTTGACGGACCACAGAGAAAGGGTGATTTAAGAAGATCTAGAGCAGGTGCTTGCAACATCGTTCCTAACTCAACAGGTGCTGCTAAGGCTATTGGTCTTGTTATCCCAGAACTTAACGGAAAGCTTATTGGAGCTGCTCAGAGAGTTCCAACACCTACAGGTTCTACAACAATTCTTAATGCTGTAGTTGCTAAGAAGGTTACAGTTGATGAAGTTAATGCTGCTATGAAGGCTGCTGCAACAGAGTCATTCGGTTACAATACAGAGCAGATTGTATCTAGCGATATCGTTGGTATGAGATTTGGTTCATTATTTGATGCTACTCAGACAATGGTTAATGAACTTCCAAACGGTGGCTGCCAGGTTCAGGTTGTTTCTTGGTATGATAATGAGAACTCATACACAAGCCAGATGGTTAGAACAATTAAGTACTTCGCTGAATTAAACTAATCATTTAGATTGTTTTTGCCGGAGAATGGTATGACTATTCTCCGGTTTTTTATAAAGCTGTATATGTAGCTATTTTATGTATTATATGGAGGATATTAATATGCTTAATAAAAAGTCTATTGATGATATCAATGTAAAGGGCAAAAGAGTATTATGCAGATGTGATTTTAATGTACCTTTAGATGGAAGCAGAATTACAGATGAAACAAGACTTGTAGCTGCTCTTCCAACAATCAAGAAGCTTATTGCTGATGGAGGAAAGGTTATTCTTTGTTCACATCTTGGAAAGCCAAAGGGACCAGATGCTGCATTTTCTCTTGCACCAGTTGCAAAGAGACTTTCAGAACTTCTTGGTCAGGAAGTTAAGTTTGCAGCAGATGATACTGTTGTAGGCGATAATGCAAGAGCAGCTGTTGCTGCAATGAATGATGGAGATGTTATTCTTCTTGAAAATACAAGATTCAGACCAGAAGAGACTAAGAACGGTGAAGCATTTTCTAAGGATTTAGCTTCTATTGCAGATGTATTTGTTAATGATGCATTTGGTACAGCTCACAGAGCACATTGTTCTAATGTAGGTGTTACACAGTATGTTGATACAGCTGTTGTTGGATATCTTATGCAGAAGGAAATTGATTTCCTTGGAAATGCAGTTAATAATCCTGTAAGACCTTTCGTTGCAATTCTTGGTGGTTCAAAGGTTTCTTCTAAGATTTCAGTTATCAATAATCTTCTTGATAAGGTTGACACACTTATTATCGGTGGTGGTATGTCTTATACATTCCAGAAAGCACATGGTGGTAATGTAGGTCAGTCATTAGTAGAGGATGATTATCTTGACTATGCTAAGGATATGATGAAGAAGGCTGAAGAAAAGGGCGTTAAAATGCTTATTCCTATCGATACAGTTGTAGCTAAGGAATTCAGCAATGATTCTCCTTCTCATGTCGTAGAAGCAGGACATCAGGCAGATGATGACATGGGTATGGATATTGGACCTAAGACATGTGAGCTTTACAAGGAAGCTTTAAAGGATGCCAAGACTGTAGTATGGAATGGACCAATGGGAGTATTTGAATTCCCTAATTTCGCAGCAGGAACAATTGCTGTTGCAGAAGAACTTGCACAGCTTAAAGATGCTACAACAATCATTGGTGGTGGTGATTCAGCAGCTGCTGTTAACAACTTAGGATTCGGAGATAAGATGACACACATCTCTACAGGTGGTGGAGCATCTCTTGAATTCCTTGAAGGTAAAGAACTTCCAGGCGTAGTTGCAGCTAACGATAAGTAATTAATTTTACTGACATAGTTATATAATTATATTTTAATCCGGACCTTATTTTTGTTAAGTGGGGTCTGGATTTTTTGTTATTTATTTCACAAACTATACTTGAAATATGTACCAAAGTATGCTATTATCTATTTTACTAGGATAGTTATATCGGAATAATTTAATAGGATTGTCCATATATATGTTATTATGGATAATTTCCTGTGGGGAGGCGTAGAATGAGAAGAAAAGTAATAGCAGGCAATTGGAAGATGAATATGACACCAAGCCAGGCAGTTAAGCTCGTTACTGAATTGAGACCGAATGTTAATAATCCGGATGTTGATGTTGTGTTCTGTGTACCATCCATTGACATTGTACCTGTGGTGGAGGCAGTGAAGGGATCTAATATACATATTGGTGCAGAGAATGTATATTATCAGGAGAAAGGAGCATTTACCGGTGAGTTATCGCCTGAGATGCTTGTTGATGCCGGGGTAAGCCATGTTATAATAGGACATTCAGAAAGAAGAATGTACTTTAATGAAAGCAATACAGTGCTTAATCTCAAGATGCATAAGGTACTTGAACATGGAATTATCCCAATTCTTTGTTGTGGAGAGACACTTGAACAGAGAGAAAAAGGGATTACACTTGATTTCGTTAAAGAACAGATAGTAGAAGCATATGTTGGTGTTACAAAAGAGCAGGTGCTTCATACAATAGTTGCTTATGAGCCAATCTGGGCTATTGGAACAGGAAAGGTTGCAACTACAGCGCAGGCACAGGAAGTATGCGGATTTATAAGAACTGTATTCGAAGAGTTATATGATAAAGAAACAGCGGATCAGATAAGGATTCTTTATGGAGGAAGTGTTAATGCTTCTAATGCAGCAGAGCTTTTTGCCCAGCCTGATATTGATGGTGGACTGGTAGGAGGTGCAAGTCTCAAGCCGGATTTTGCGGATATAGTTAATTATAATAAGTAAATAAGCATGAAAAGACCTTGTTTTGATGATAATATTCAAGACAAGGTCTTTGATTTTTTTTACAAATGTGCTATCATGCTATAGGCAATTAATTAGAATACATTTAAAGGAGAATCACATTATGAGTAAAAAACCAGTAGTTTTAATGGTACTTGATGGTTATGGTTTAAATGATAGAACAGAGGGTAATGCTATTGCTATGGCTAACACTCCTGTTATGGATAAGCTGATGAAGGAATGCCCATTCCAGAAGGGATATGCTTCAGGACTTGCTGTAGGTCTTCCAGACGGACAGATGGGTAATTCAGAAGTTGGTCATATGAATATTGGTGCTGGTAGAATTATTTATCAGGATCTTACAAGAATTACTAAGGATATTGAAGATGGTACATTCTTTAAGAACGAAGAATTACTTGAGGCAATGGAGAACTGCAAGAAGAATGATTCAGATCTTCACCTTTTCGGTCTTTTATCAGATGGTGGTGTTCACAGTCATTTAAGCCATGTATATGGACTTTTAGAGATGGCAAAGCAGCAGGGCGTATCTAAGGTATACGTTCATGCATTCCTTGATGGAAGAGATACACCTCCAGCTTCAGCTAAGGGCTTTGTTGAGACTCTTGAGAATAAGATGGCAGAAATCGGAGTTGGCAAGGTTGCTTCTTTATCAGGCCGTTACTATGCAATGGACAGAGATAATAACTGGGACAGAGTAGAAAAGGCTTATGATTCACTTGTAACAGGTGATGGCATTAAGGCCGAGTCAGCTACACAGGCACTTCAGGAGTCATATGATAATGGTAAGACAGATGAATTCGTTGAGCCAACAGTTATCTGTAAAGATGGTCAGCCACTTTCATTAGTTAAGGCTAATGATTCTGTTATATTCTTTAACTTCCGTCCAGACCGTGCAAGAGAGATGACAAGAGCGTTCTGCGATGATAAGTTTACAGGATTTGAAAGAAAGACAGGATTTATTCCATTAACATTTGTATGTTTCAAGGATTATGATGAATCAATCCCTAACAAGAAGGTTGCATTCAAGAAAGAGATTATTAAGAACACATTTGGTGAATTCCTTGCTAATCATGGAAAGAAGCAGTTAAGACTTGCTGAGACAGAGAAATATGCACATGTTACATTCTTCTTTAATGGCGGTGTTGAAGACCCTAATGTTGATGAGTTCAGATTACTTGTTAACTCACCTAAGGATGTTGCAACATATGACTTAAAGCCAGAGATGAGTGCACCAGAGGTAGGTATGGACTTAGTTGAGGCTATCAAGTCTGACAAATATGATGTTATTATTATCAACTTCGCTAATCCTGATATGGTTGGACATACAGGTGTTATCCCAGCAGCAATCAAGGCTGTAGAGAAGGTTGATGAGCTTGTTGGCAAGGCTGTAGATGCAGTAAAGGATGTTGACGGAGTTCTCTTCATCTGTGCAGACCACGGTAATGCTGAGAAGATGATTGATTACGAAACAGGAGCTCCACATACAGCACATACAACTAACCCTGTTCCATTTATTCTTGTTAATTATGATGAGAATTATACACTTCGTGAGGGTGGAAGATTATGTGATATCGCTCCTACACTTATAGAAATTATGGGACTTGAGAAACCGGTTGAGATGACAGGTGAGTCTCTTCTTGTGAAGAAGAACTAATTGAATGGTTGAAATTAATTTGTCAATTTTTCTTGCACAAAATGTTTGTTTGTGATAGAATGACCTATGTTGCCGTATTGGCATAATTATGTAATAAAAAGCGCATGATGCGCAGGAATGAGGATAGTATGAATAAGATAATTCCATTGTTTCATATGTCTGTCGGAGATGTATTAAGAATTGGTTTAATGGGAGTATTTGTAGTAATTTGTATAGCTTTAGCAATAATAATTCTTATGCAGGAAAGTAAGCAGAACGGATTGTCAGGAACAATTAGTGGTGCTGCTGATTCATACTGGGGTAAGAACAAGGGCCGTTCAATGGAGGGCAAGCTTGTTAAGATAACCAAGATTCTTGTAATTCTTTTTATTGTTATAGCAGTTATACTTAATTTTAATTTCTAAATTACGGACACTCTTAAGAAACGGATAATTTCTTAAGAGTGTTTTTTACTTTTACGAGCAATCTGGTGAAATTCGGATATTTTAATGGTAAGAAAGGGATATAAGGGATATGGAGAAGGATATATTTAAACAGCGAAGACAGATGCTTACTGATATGATTCTTAATAATGAACTGTATGTTCCAATGAAAGCTAAAGAAATCGCTATGCTTCTCGATATTCCTAAAGCTAAGCGTTCTGAGCTTATGGAAGTGCTTGACAGTCTTGTTGCAGATGGAACAATAGGTGTATCAAAGAAGGGTAAGTATATGAAGCCTGAAAATGTAGCACTTGTTGGAACATTTGAAAGCACAAGCAGGGGATTTGGCTTTGTAGTAATACCTGACAGGGAAGATGATATATTTGTCAAGGCTAATGACACGATGAATGCTTTCTATCATGATAAAGTCAAGGTTGTGATAACTACAGAGAAGAATGGCGGTAAGAGGGCTGAAGGTAAGATTGTTGCTATTGTTGAGCATGAGGTTAAGGAAGTTGTCGGAACATTCCAGAAGAACAGAACGTATGGTTTTGTTATTCCTGATAATGCAAAGATTAACTGTGATATATTTATACCGCAGGAATTCATGAATGGAGCGGTTGAAGGTTCTAAGGTAGTTGCTTCTATAAGTGATTACGGCAGCCAGAGTAAGAATCCACAGGGGAAGGTCACAGAAGTACTTGGACATATAGATGACCCGGGTGTGGACATAATGTCTATTATCAAGGCATATGATTTACCAGTGGAGTTTCCTGAATCAGTTAAGAAGGCAATTAATGATATTCCTGATGTTGTCAGTGAAAAGGATAAGGCTGGACGAGTTGATTTAAGAAATGTTCAGATGGTTACTATAGATGGTGAGGATGCGAAGGATTTAGATGATGCAGTATCCATCTCGAAAGAAGGACCTGTATATCATCTAGGTGTCCACATTGCGGATGTAAGCCATTATGTTATAGAGGGAAGCGCGCTGGATAAAGAGGCACTTAAACGAGGTACGAGTGTTTACCTTGTAGACCGTGTTATTCCAATGATACCGCATAAGTTATCTAATGGGATATGTTCACTTAATCAGGGAGAAGACAGACTGGCACTCAGCTGCCTTATGGATATTGATGAAAAGGGAAATATTGTTGGACATAGAATATGTGAAACTGTTATTAATGTAGACAGAAGAATGAGCTATACAAGTGTAAAAAAGATTCTTGTAGATAATGATACTAATGAAATTATGAAGTATAAAGAGCTTGTTCCAATGTTTCATATGATGGAAGAGGCTGCGGAGCTTCTTAGAAAGAAGAGATTTGCAAGAGGTTCGGTTGATTTTGATTTCCCTGAAAGTAAGATTATACTTGATGAGAATGGTCACCCAACTGATATTAAGCCATATGACAGAAATGTAGCAACTAAGATTATTGAAGATTTTATGCTTGCCGCTAATGAAACTGTTGCAGAGGATTATTTCTGGCAGGATATGCCATTTCTATATAGAACTCATGAGAATCCTGATCCTGAAAAAATGCGTAAGTTAGCCACATTTATTAATAACTTTGGTTATACATTAAGACTTACTGATGATTTAAGACCTAAGGAGATTCAGAAGCTTCTTTCTGAGATAGAGGGTTCTGATGCTGAGAATCTTATAAGCAGACTGACACTCCGCTCTATGAAGAAAGCTAAGTATACTACTGAATGTGTAGGACATTTTGGACTTGCTGCCAAGTACTATTGTCATTTTACATCGCCTATCAGAAGATATCCTGATCTCCAGATTCACAGAATTATCAAGGAGAATCTTCACGGAGGTTTAAGTCCTAAGAGAGCTGACCATTATGATGCAATATTACCGGATGTTGCTGTCCAGACAAGTGCGATGGAGCGGCGTGCGGCAGATGCTGAAAGAGATACAGACAAGCTTAAAATGGCTGAGTATATGGAACAGTTTGTTGGAGAAACATTTGATGGAGTTGTTTCGGGTGTTACCGCGTGGGGCGTATATGTTGAACTTCCAAACACTATTGAGGGCATGGTTTCTATCAATAATATGAAGGGATTCTATACATTTGACGAGGAACATTATGAGATGGTAGGAGAACTTGGGAACAGAAGTTATAAGCTCGGACAGAAAGTTAAGGTTGTGGTTATAGGCACCGATAAGATACTAAGAACAATTGATTTTGCATTTGCATAGAATAGAATGGAGACTGACATGGCATCAAAAACAAGCGCATCAGGAAACAGACTTATAGCGAACAATAAGAAAGCTTATTTTGATTATTTTATAGAAGAGAAATACGAGGCAGGTATGGTACTTCACGGCACTGAAGTTAAATCAATCAGAGCAGGTAAGTGCTCAATTAAGGAATCTTACATCAAGATTGAGAATGGCGAAGTATATGTCCTAGGTATGAATATTACACCATATGAGAAGGGAAACATATTCAATAAAGATCCTTTAAGACCTAAGAAGCTGCTTCTTCACAAGAATCAGATTAATAAGCTTACAGGTGAACTTACAATTAAAGGATACACACTTGTTCCACTTCAGGTATATCTGAAAGAGGGAAAGGTGAAGATGGAAATTGGCCTTGGAAAAGGTAAGAAGAACTTTGACAAGAGAGATTCTATTGCAAAGAAAGACCAGATAAGAGATGCACAGAAGGAATTCAAGAACAAGAATCTCAGATTTTAGAAATATTTTATCAGTTTTGAATAACAAGTTCATTGACTTGGCATTATGCCAATGTTAATATAAATAAGCAGATGAAACTGCTTACACACGGGCTAGTAAAGGTTTCGACGGGGATCTTGAAGCTGGTGAAGCTATCCGCAGGAAAGCGTCAAAATCCAAACTTAAATATAAACGCTAACGATAATTTAGCATACGCTGCCTAATTGCAGCAGTCTGACTTAAAGCACCTACACTTTAAGACCCAGGCTTCGAACATGTAGGAAACGACAGTATCAAAGCTTTGAGATGCTGGTCGTATCATGAAGCTACTAAAGGTGCAAGGGTGTTGATTCCCGTGTATCGGAGGGAATGTTAAACAATCAACTATGATAGTAGAAGAACAGGGAATGGGTTTTCGGACAGGGGTTCGACTCCCCTCTGGTCCATAGGAAAAAGGGAGTGAGGAAGCGTGAGCTTCTTCGCTCCCTTTTTCCTATGGACCAGAGGGGAGTCTTATTAATGGATAAAACATGGCGTAGCCGTTTTTTGGACAGGGGCGCACGAGGTCCGGTGGACCTCGGCTTTGCGCCGACCGGAGCGGAGCGAAGAATTCGACTCTCTTTTGTGGGGGAGGTGGATACACGGTGAATTAGACGTTGAAGTGGAGATACGGCACGAGGAAGTCCAAAAGGGATGAGCAAGCGTGGCAGATTGGACATTGAAGAGAATGTAAGGTACGAGAAAGTCCAAAACACCAGGTACACTTGCCACACAATACTCAATAGCGTAAAATAAGTACAATCACATAAGTAAGGAGGAGCCAGCTATGAACAGAGCTGTTGTTTATTATTCATTATCAGGAAATACAAAGGAAGCTGCAAAGGTTATTGCAAGAAAATTAGGAGCAAAAATCTTTGAGATAGATTTAGTTAAGCCATTACCTAAGAATACAGTGAGACGGATGCTTGTTGGAGGAATGCAGTCAACATTTGGAAGGAGACCTAAGATAAAAGGTGTTCCTGATAACATAGATTATTATGATGAAATTATATTAGGTATGCC
>JABLTM010037949.1_pt1 | contig 11633 bp, 12 predicted proteins | sample 7160121 | NCBI WGS metagenome assembly JABLTM01 (sample SAMN14651224, study PRJNA627086) | human gut metagenome | isolation source: feces | host: Homo sapiens | reverse complement strand
CGAAACATTCCCATTTCGATACGGTACACGACCGCTTCGTTCGCCGTCACATCTGCTCCCTGCACAGTCTGCATAATACCATTTGCTATCGCCTGCGCCATTTCCGGAAATTTCAGATCAAAGATCTGATTATCCTGATCGGTATTAATAAATCCCACCTCTACTAACGCAGCCGGCATCCTAGTCCCCCGAAGGACAGCTAGATTTGGTCTTTCTTCTGTCCCAAGATTTGCAAATCCGATCCTTGCCAGCTCGTTGTTGATGTTTTGCGCAAATACCGCCGGTATTCCGCTGTCCCGATAGACCAACGTTTCTACTCCAGAATATGTGTTTGGATCCGGGCTGGAATTACGATGAATGGAAATAAAGTAATCCGCATCACTGCGATTTGCAATCCCCGCTTTTTCATTTGGACTCTGATAAACATCTGTAGTACGTGTGTATAACACATCGACACCATTATTTTCTAATATCGTTCCAACTGCCAGCACAAGACTTAGTGTATCGTTTTTTTCGTATCGATCTCCATAAACAGCTCCGCTGTCATATCCCCCATGACCGGCATCTAACATTATTGTAGCCATCTACTTTCCTCCATTATTTTCACGCATGACTTACGCTATTGTATGCCGCCTGTATTTCATTTAGAACTTCTCGGTTGAAACCCCGCCCCTTTTCCCGTATAATAAAAAGATGGTCACGCATTGTTTTATCAATGCCGTGAACAAATTATGGAAATGGAGACGAATCATATGTCGGAAGAATTAACAAACGAAATCAAAAAAAGAAGAACATTTGCGATCATTTCCCATCCGGATGCCGGTAAAACCACATTGACTGAAAAGTTTCTGCTTTACGGTGGTGCGATCAATACAGCCGGCTCTGTCAAAGGAAAAGCAAATTCCAAATATGCAGTATCAGACTGGATGGAAATCGAAAAAGAACGTGGTATTTCTGTTACCTCTTCGGTATTGCAATTTAAGTATGATGATTTTTGCATCAACATCCTGGATACACCGGGACATCAGGACTTCTCAGAGGATACGTATCGTACCTTGATGGCTGCAGATTCCGCAGTCATGGTCATTGATGCTTCCAAAGGTGTCGAAGCTCAGACGATCAAATTGTTTAAGGTTTGCGTTATGCGCCATATTCCAATCTTTACGTTTATCAATAAAATGGACCGAGAGGCGAGGGATTCCTTCGAATTGCTGGATGATATCGAGTCCGTACTCGGCATCCGCACCTGTCCGGTAAACTGGCCAATCGGATCTGGAAAACGTTTTAAGGGCATTTATGACCGCCGTGCCAAAACCGTCCGCACTTTTGAATCGGTATCTACCGGTGGTGCAAAATCGGCTGCAGAGACAGATTATGACATCAACGATCCTGCACTCAAAGAGCTGGCAACCGAAGAACTCTACGATCAACTGATCGACGAGATCGAACTGTTAGACGGTGCGAGTGATCCATTGGATCTGGAACAGGTTCAAAAAGGTGAATTATCACCGGTATTTTTTGGCTCTGCACTGACTACCTTTGGAGTTGAAACCTTTTTGAAATACTTTTTGGAAATGACAACCTCTCCACTGCCTAGAATGTCTAACGAAGGCGAAATCGATCCACTGACCAATGATTTCTCAGCCTTTGTATTTAAGATTCAGGCCAACATGAATAAAGCACACCGTGACCGTATTGCTTTCCTCCGTATCTGCTCCGGTAAGTTTCAGGCAGACAAGGAAGTATATCACGTACAGAGCGGTCGTAAGCTGCGTTTATCACAGCCACAGCAGATCATGGCTCAAGATCGCCAGGTTATCAGCGAAGCCTATGCCGGTGATGTGATCGGTGTCTTTGATCCAGGACTGTTTTCTATTGGTGATACGATCACAATGCCTGGCAGCAAATTTGAGTATGAAGGGATCCCGACCTTTGCTCCTGAACATTTTGCACGTGTTATCCAGCTTAATTCGATGAAACGTAAACAGTTTGTCAAAGGAATCACACAGATTGCACAGGAAGGTGCTATTCAGATCTTTCAGGAATACACTGCCGGAATGTCAGAGATCATTGTCGGTGTTGTCGGTGTATTGCAATTTGATGTACTGAAATATCGATTAGAAAATGAATATGGCTGTGAAATCCGCTTAGAATCACTTCCTTACGGATTTATTCGCTGGGTTGGAGATCCAACTACCGATGTAACAAAATTAAAACGAATGAATAACGTCAAAGCAGTTAAAGATATGAAAGGAAATCCTCTCTTGCTCTTTGTCAACGACTGGATGATCCGCATGGTATTAGAAGATAATGAGGGCTTAGAGTTATTAGAATTCAAGAAAAACTAATACAATTGCCGAAGAACACAAAATCCCTTTCAAAAAAGTTTATAGCAAATTAAAAGAACCTGTATTCTTACAGGTTCTTTTAACGGGTTGAGCTGTTTTACAAAAAACATAGCAGTCTGTAGGGGAATCGAACCCCTGTTTTCGCCGTGAGAGGGCGACGTCTTAGCCGCTTGACCAACAGACCTCATTGTGCGCATCTCATTGACGCGCCAACAAAAAATACTATACAACATATTCCAACAAAATGCAAGCATTTTTTTTATTTTTTTAATTTTTTTGATCAGAATCAGTATTCGAACTCTCAAAAACCTCATGATTTGGGCATTCTCCGACCATTTGAATCGCACGGTATACACATGCTGTAATCTCCGCATCCGACTGCGTGGTCAAGGAATCAAATTTATGTAACACCGCTCCTGCATTGGTTGTCACATACCGCGTTGGCAGATGGTTCAAAGAATAACAAGCTATATCCAATCTGCACCGATCGCACATACAATAATTTGTCTGTGGCCATAAGCTGTCAATTTTTTCCAACACAGTGTCTTCCATAAGATTTTTTAACATTTGCATCGAATTACTGCCCCCAATCTTTAGTATCCAAAATACGCATCAACGCCATTTGCCATTCCGACTGCCATTTTCTTTTGGAAACTTTTATTCTGCAGTTTTCGATCCTCAGACGGATTACTTAAAAATCCACACTCAATTAAAGTAACTGGAATTTTGCTCCAATTGGTTCCCGTTAGATCATCTCTTCCACTACAACCTCTTTTCTTGATACCCGTCTTTTTGCAATAAGCATTTAATAATTTCTTAGATAAACGCTTAGAAGATCGACTCAACCTTGATACATAAGGGTTTCTAGCCGATGGATAAAAAATGCTGGCACCTTTTACTCCTCTGGAACCACTACTGTCCCCATGTATACGAATATAAATATCTGCACCACTCTTATTAGCAAGCATTGCTCGTTTTTTGTTACTGATATTTACATTATTTTTGGTACGAACCATATATACCTCATAGCCGCGTTTCTTCAATTCTTTTTGAAGACGTTTGGCTACAGACAATGTAAATTTATACTCCGGAACTCTGCTTGCAACACCGGTTGCACCACCTGCAACGCGTGCTTTTCTTACAGAAGAACCAGGTCCTACCGGTTCTTTACGAGAATCACCACGGGACTGATGTCCGGCATCTAATGCAATTTTCTTTTTACCGGCAATATGAAGTTTTCGTTTGATCTTCTGACCTTGATAAACTGCCACGATAGTTGCGTTACCAATCTTTTTGCCTGTCACGACTCCATTGTGATCAACAGATGCATAAGCATTAGCCGAAGCAAGATCTGCTGTTGCAGCATTTTTGCCTGCGACAGACCACTGAACCTTGGACGCCTCTACATTCACAGTAAGTGCGACACGTTTCTTAACCTTTACTTTTGTTATCGCACTATTCCATTTCAGTGTATCCTTTGCATCGGCTTTCACACCATTCTCATATAGCGTACTGCCCGCACCGGAAACCATCAAAACAGCCGCCATTATTACAGCTAACGCCTTAATCCTTCTTTTCATAATCTCTCATCCCTTCTGTTTGAACGATCTAAACTTGTATTATCGAAATGTACCAAACTTATTGAATGGATAAATACGCAAAACTGCACGTCCTTCGATATTTTTTCGTTTGACTTTACCCACTTCTTCATAACGGCTGTCCCGACTGATCTCACGATTATCACCAAGCACAAAGTATTCATCATCACCAAGCTTGATCGGCTTCTCTGCTATTCCTGCATAATCAATTGGATCTTTGCCGTAATTCTCCTTTAATGGTTTGCCATCAATATATATTGTGGATCCTTTAATCTGTACCGTCTCTCCGGGTAAACCGATCACTCGTTTAATATAATAAGCATCATTGTCTCTGCCATACGGATAAAATACAATAACATCAAATCTTTTAGGTTCTCCAAAACGATAAGAAACCTTTTCTGCTAATAAATTTTCTCCATCTTTGAGCGTATTCATCATCGACTTACCATCAACAATCGTTCGCTGAATAACATATCTTGGAACAAACACACCACAAACTACAATGATCGCCACATATAAACACAATTCAGCTATAATGCCACGAATCTTTTTCTTTTTGGAGACTTCATCCTGTGCATCCTCTGTATCTTTATCAGATTCCTCTGTATTTTTTGCAGCCTGTTTTTCATCCTCTACAGCATCATAGTCCTCTAGGGCATCTGCCTGCTCCAATTCCGGAGTATCATCCTCATATACCTCTTCGCTATCAATTCCCTTGCTCATGACAACCTCACTTCCCTCATCCGTATTTTATATTATTCTTCCTCGGCGGACATCTCATCTGCAGTATCTGCTGCTTCCGCTTCTACATCATCTTCTTCATCCAAAGAAAAGACCATCTCATCCATTTCCTCTGCCTCTTTCTTTTTAGCTTCTCTGCGTGCATTGGCAGCAGCAGCTTCTTCTTCGCTCAAAATATGAATCTTAGATGAATTCAACTCATCAATGGCCACAGACAATGGCTTTGGACAAGACGGATGACTCATTGCCGGAACGCCATCAATCAACTGACGAGCTCGTTTTGATGTTGCTAACACAATAGAATAACGGCTATTTACAACCGGAGCCTCTCCGCTTTCAACCTCGCTATTTACCAACTGCATTAAATCTGTGTAAGATGGATGTAACATAATAAAAATCCCCTTTCTATCTTGCATATCATATCTATTGAAATCTCACTATTGAGATTGCAAACATTTCCATTGAAGCATTTATAATACTTCCGTTTACAGTATAACAAATTATGCCTTATTTGCAAATTCACCCTTCATCTTGGCAATTTGTCCCTGTTGATTTACGCATTTCCAATGAAGTGCCTGAATCAGACCATGAATCTGTTCTACACATACATTAAGATCATCATTGATCACAATATAATCATATTGATCCATATATGCGCATTCCTGTGCTGCTCTGGCAAGCCGCTTTTCAATCACATCCTGTGTTTCTGTACCGCGTCCCTCCAAACGTTCGCGCAGCACTTTCGCATCAGGCGGTGTAATAAAGATCAGGGACACTTCCGGAAAACGTTCTTTTACCTTCAATGCACCCTGCATTTCTATCTCCAATATTACATCAATTCCCTGTTCCAGTTTCTGCATAACATAATCTTTGGGTGTTCCATAATAATTATCTACATAAGAAGCATATTCGATCAACGCACCATCAGCGATCATCTGCTCAAACTCTTCTTTTGTTTTGAAAAAATAATGAACCCCATCCTGCTCACCGGCACGCGGATCCCTCGTCGTTGCTGAAATGGATACCGCATATCCATAACGATCCACTAATTCACGAACAATGGTACCTTTACCTGCGCCCGAAAAACCAGAAATCACAGTAAGTATTCCTTTTTTAGTCATCTTCTTTTCCTCCTGCACTCGGATTATCTGTTACACGATTTTCAATTGTCTCCGGCTGCAACGCCGATAATACAATATGACCGCTATCCATGACTAACACGCACTTAGTCTTACGGCCACAAGTGGCATCTACTGCCATTCCTCCATCCCTGGCAACCTGAACCATCCTTTTTACAGGTGCTGCATCAGCACGGACAATGCTGATGACTTTGTCCATATTTACTACATTTCCAAAACCTATGTTAATTAACATACAAATCCTTCTTTATTATCCATGTCGCACAATATCACTCGATATTTTGAATCTGCTCACGGATCTTCTCAATCTCGGTCTTCAAGTTGATTGCAATACCGGAAAGCTCCTTATCATTCGCTTTAGAAAGAATCGTATTTGCCTCACGATTCATTTCCTGCGCAATAAAGTCAAGCTTTCGACCAATAGCCTCCTGCATATCCAGTGTTTCACTCATTGCATCAATATGACTGCGTAGTCTTACCGTCTCCTCATCTACACATACTTTATCCGCATAGACGATGAGCTCCGTTGCCAAAATTCCTTCATCAATCTTGCGATCACCCAACAGCTCCTGTACTTTCTCCAGTAATTTCTGTCGATGTTCCTGTAGCATCTGTGGTGAGCGCTCTTCAACCTGAGCAACTAATGTGAGCAAATACGCCAGCTTTCCTTTGATATCCTGATATAACTGTTCACCTTCCCGCTCTCTCGATGCAATAAACTGTTCGCCTGCCTTTTGCAAAGTCTGCGTCACTATTGGAAATACCGACTCCAGATCATTGCTCTCTTCTTCCAAGCTAATGACATCTGCAAATCCAAGGAGTCTTTCTGCAGACAGGGAATTATGCAATTCAAACTCTTCAGCTACCTGTGCCGCAACTTTCACATACTCTTTGGCAATCTGCGGATGATAGTGAACGTGCGTTCCTTTGCCTGCGTAATCCTCATAACTTACATATACATCTACCTTGCCACGCTCAGCAATTTCTTTCATCATCATACGAAGCGTATTTTCTATCTCGTTAAATTTCTTAGGCAGCTTAATATTCAGATCGCAATATCGATGATTGACCGATTTGATCTCTACTGCAATGCGGTATTCATCTGTAACAGTCTCATACCGCCCAAATCCTGTCATACTCTTAATCATGTTACTCTCCATTTCTGTAGACACCTTATATGTCATGCGATCATTACAGCAGCAATATTCTACTGTAACATATTTCGCAACACAACAATCATTTAATTATAGTATATTTCTTATATTTGGTCAAGAATCATTCTCATCCTTCGATGTGTTTACTGCCGTTTTATCTACCGTTTTTTTATCATCCAAAACTTTACCCGTAGATGTTTTGTCAGAATCACCCTTCTGCTTTTTTAATACAGAAACACTCTTCTCATTCCATATACGGCGCAGGTTTTTCATAAAATCACTCTCCTGCTTTTTTGCTTTGCCGGACAACTCATCCTCTGTATACTTGACGTAAACCATGCCATCTTCCTGTGCCACGATCTCCTTCAGATCCATATAATGATCTGTGATCGTTGACATCTTACGACGCTCCAGCCTGGCATTGACAATGTCCGAAATGATCTGATAGATCAAAGCAAACAACGGCACACCGACTAACATTCCAAGAATCCCCCATAAGCCACCAAACAAAAGGATTGCAAACAGCACCCAAAACGCACTAAGGCCAGTGGATTCTCCAAGGATTGCAGGTCCAATAACGTTACCATCCAATTGCTGCAACACAATGATCCAGATTGCAAAATAGATCGCCTGTACCGGATTTACGATCAAGATCAGCAGAACACTTGGTACTGCACCAATATAAGGACCAAATACCGGTATGACATTGGTCACGCCAACGATCAGACTGACTAACAACGCATATGGAAATTGAAAGATCGACATAAACAGGAAACAGATCACCCCGATAATTGTCGAATCAACAATCTTTCCAACAATAAACCCACTAAACATCTGATTTGCCAATTGCGTATAATGTGAGATCACATCTGCCTGATCTTTACGGAACATACTATACAGGATCTTCTTGGCCTGTCCCAAAAACTCCCGTTTGCTCCCAAGCAGATAAATAGCGACGATCAGACCAATAAACAGATTATATAAAACGCTGACAAAACTCATAACTCCACTTGCAAAATAACCGGCAAATGTGTTCACATTTGGAAGCAATTCCTTTTGAAGCCATGGATACAACTCGCTGTTCATCTTTGCGTCAAAGTAATCTGTCACCTGCAAAAGCATCTTCTGCATATGCCCGGCAAGATATGGATTGTCCGTCAGCCATTTGGTCAATTCCGTATAATAATGATTAACCTGCTCCGGCAGATTATCAACCATAGACAGGATACTTTTATATACTTCCGGAAATACCATCCATCCCAAAATAACGATGATCAAAATACCGCTGACAAGTCCCAAAATAATACTAAAACTATAGAATATTTTTTTAGTACGGTCAGACAGCTCTTTATCTTTCCCGGTACGACAAAGCAGCCGATAAAAACGCTTACATAACGGATTCACTAAATAAGCGATCACTGCACCATAAATAACCGGCATTAAAATCTTTATAAATCCAGCTGTAATTTTAAGAAAATAACTCATATTTCTGATCACAAAATACAAGATCACGACTGCTACTAATACCAAAAACAGACCGATCCAATTCAAAAAGGCCTCTTTGAGGGAAAATCTTTGCTTTACCTGTTCTGCATCTTTCACAAAAACACTCCTATCCAGTGAGAGAATATGTGTACTCTCCATCTACTTCCTTCAATATCTTATTTAGTATACTTGGTTTTGTCTTGTTTTGCAACCGAAGATTCTATTTAAAAGCAGAAGAACCTGCATTACGCAGGTTCCTCCACTTTTCATTTATTAATTGGGAATATTAATATGAAAGCACGCTTATACTTCAAACAATAACTCGCCATATGTAGGTACCGGCCAGAATTCCTCATCCACGATCATTTCCAACTCATCAATTGGTGCACGAAGTTCTGTCATTGCAGGGAATACTACCTCACGGAAGTACATAGCCTGCTCCTGTCCCTCACTCTTAGCAGCTGCAAGAGACTCTACATTTTCCAAGTTAGCCAATGCACTCTGTGCCTTTGCAAGCAATGCAGAACATCTCGTCAAAAGATCTTTCTGAACAGAAACATCTGCACTATCGCAAGCCGCTGTGATGCTATTGATCGAATCAGCCAAAGTTGTTACATAACTGATAACTGCCGGAATATACTGCTTACCAGCCATATCAATCATTGTCTTTGCCTCAATATTGATCGTCTTAGAATAAGTCTCATAATTGATCTCTGCACGAGACTCAAGCTCTGTCTTAGTCATGACGCCCTGTCTCTCAAACATAGAGATTGTCTTATCAGTAACAAGATATGGAATTGCCTCTACGAAAGACTTTACATTTGGAAGACCACGTTTCTCTGCTTCAGCAACCCACTCATCCGAGTATCCATCACCGTTAAAGATAACTCTCTGATGCTCGGTAACAGTTTTCTTGATCAATTCGTTGACTGCTGCATCGAAGTCATCCGCCTTTTCCAATTCGTCAGCGAACTGATTAAGTACATCTGCAACCATTGTATTCAAGATGAAATTCACACCTGCAATTGACATTGAAGAACCTAACATACGGAACTCAAATTTATTACCGGTGAAGGCAAATGGTGATGTACGGTTACGATCTGTCGCATCCTTACGAAGTACCGGAAGTACATGAACACCTGTATCCAGTTTAGTACCATGAATGGAAGAAGAAAGATCTCCACGCACGATCTGTTCGATAATATCTTCAAGCTGTTCTCCCAAGAAGATAGAAATAATAGCCGGTGGTGCCTCATTAGCACCAAGTCGATGATCATTGCCCGGATTAGAAGCAGACAGACGAAGCAATTCTGCGTTCTCATCTACTGCTTTAATAACTGCGGCTAAGAACAAAAGGAACTTAGTATTCTCATGAGGTTTCTTGCCCGGATCCAACAAGTTGAGACCGGTATCCGTTACGATAGACCAGTTGTTATGCTTACCGGAACCATTTACTCCTGCAAACGGTTTCTCATGCAGCAGGCACTCCATACCGTGTCTCTTCGCTACCTTTTTCATGATTTCCATAACTAACTGGTTATGGTCTGTCGAAATATTGGCAGTAGTGAAGATCGGTGCCATCTCGTGCTGTGCCGGAGCCACCTCATTATGCTGTGTCTTCGCAAGAATGCCGAGTTTCCATAACTCTTCATTCAAATCTTTCATAAAGGAAGCAATACGCTCTTTAATCGTACCAAAATAGTGGTCATCTAACTCCTGTCCCTTCGGTGCCGGTGCTCCAAATAAAGTACGTCCGCTAAAGATCAAATCCTTACGCTGCAGATATTTTTCTCTATCGACCAAAAAATACTCCTGCTCTGGTCCAACGGAACAAGATACTTTTTTGACATCGTCATAACCAAACAGCTTCATAATACGAACTGCCTGCTTGCTGATTGCCTCCATAGAACGAAGCAGTGGAGTTTTCTTATCAAGTGCCTCACCTGTATAAGAACAGAACGCTGTTGGAATGCATAAAGTCACTCCTGCTGCATCCTCTTTCAAGAATGCCGGTGAAGTACAATCCCAGGCTGTATATCCTCTAGCCTCAAATGTTGCACGAATACCACCGGATGGGAATGAAGATGCATCTGGCTCACCTTTGATCAGCTCCTTACCTGAGAATTCCAATACCGGTCTGCTCTTAGATGCCGGACTAAGGAAAGAATCATGTTTCTCAGCAGTTACGCCTGTCATCGGCTGGAACCAATGTGTGTAATGTGTAGCACCGTGTTCAAGTGCCCATTCCTTCATTGCATGTGCAACGACATTGGCGATGTCTACATCCAGATCCTCACCATTCTCCAGCGTCTTCTTCCAGGATTTATACACATCCTTTGGAAGCTTTGCCTGCATCACTTCATCGTTGAACACGTTTTTCCCATAAACCTGCTCAAGTACGTTGTTTTCCATGTTACTACCTTCCTTTCATATTAATATGTAGTTTACAATAAGGTTTGTATATTTTATGATGTCTGCTCACTCTCCATGCTGTCCGTCTTGTTGTCCATCGCTGTTGTCATTTCCTGCTGTCAACGTGAACTGACACCGAAGCCACGTCTATGATGTCTCACAAACCTTATATACTTCGTTGAATCAACAGATTACCACTCCATTTTAGCATCTTTTCTTAAGATTCTAAAGTGTAATGCCAATTTCCAAAAAAAAAGACGCACCCAAATAAATTTGAGAACGCCGTTGTTCTTGTCTGTTATTTATTCAACTGCTGATACTATAGCACACTTTTTTTGGTTTGAAAAGTGTTTTTTTAATTTTTTTAGAAAATTAGTTTCAAACAGCCATTTCATTTATATTATTTAACAGTTTGTCAGAGCTAACTTATTTTGTGAAGCTGAACTCGCTGAATCGCCAGTCCTCCCTCTCCTTTTGATCAGTCCCCTTTTCATGGCTTTCTGTTGATTTTCATTAGACGCCATGGTAAAATAAATACAGTTCTATCGGTATAAGCTACCGAAGATATCGCATTATTAATGATAAATAAATATGAATGGAGATATTGCATATGAATAGTAAAAAAATTGTTGTTGCATTAGGCCACAGTGCCCTGGGAAAAACATTCCCGGAACAAAAAGAAGCTGTCAAAAACGCTGCTGCTGCAATTATTACCCGTTTCACCTGTCAGATATAAAAAAGCTAAGCCAGCGCTTT
>JABLTM010108607.1_pt1 | contig 11639 bp, 9 predicted proteins | sample 7160121 | NCBI WGS metagenome assembly JABLTM01 (sample SAMN14651224, study PRJNA627086) | human gut metagenome | isolation source: feces | host: Homo sapiens | reverse complement strand
CCCCGCTTTTGCACTATATGCTATGCCTTACTCGGCATCCTCGACCTCATACGAATCTGCCTCGGCTGGCTCATCGTTTGTCTCTGTCGCAGTCCCGCGTGCCTCGTCAAACGCCACCTTCATGGTCTTGTTGCCCCACGTGAGCTTGCGAATGGTAAGCTCATCGGCCTTGTTGTGGGCCAGACGCAGATTCTCGGTACTGCGACGCAGATCATCCTTGGTCTTCTCGAGCTGCTTAATGGCAGCATCAATCTCCTTGATCGCCGACTCGAACTGCTTGCTCGCCAAGTTGTAGTTGCGCGAGAAGCCGTCCTTGAACTTCTCCATCTTGGCTTCGAAGTTCGTGACGTCGATATTCTGCTGCTTGTACTCCGCTAGCTCCTGCTTATAGCGCAGCGAACCCATGGCGGCGTTGCGCAGCAGCGTAATCATGGGAATGAAAAACTGCGGACGGATCACGTACATCTTCTCGTAGCGATAGCTCACGTCCACGATGCCGGCGTTGTAAAGCTCGCTCTCGGGTTCGAGCAACGTGCAGAGCACCGCGTACTCGCAGCCTTTCTGGCGACGATCGTGATCGAGTTTCTTAAAGAAGTCCTCGTTTTTATGTTTGGTCGCGGTCTCGTCGTTCTCGTTTTTCATCTCGAACATAATCGAAATGACCTCGTTGCCGCTCGCGTCGCACTCGCGGAAGATAAAGTCGCCCTTGGTACCCTCGGACGCATCGTTATCTTTCTCGAAGTACGCGTTAGGAAACGCCGTCATGCGCAGACGGTTAAACTCGGTCTCGCAGTGCTGCTCGAGCGACTCGCCCACCATCTTGGTGGACAGGCGGACCTTCATGTCCTTAAGGCGCTCAATCTCTTCATCCTTGTAGCGAATCAGGTCATCGCTCGCGCGCTTGGCCTGCGCAAGCTCGAGCTCGTGTGCCGCCTTGGCTTGCTCCTCGCGAGAATCGCGCACCGCCAGCTCGCTCGTCAGCTTGGCACGTGCCTCATCACGCTCACGCTCCGCCGCGGCGACCGCCTCTGACAGGTTCATTTTTGCCATCAGTTCCTGCTCGCGCAGCTGGGCACGCAGGCCCTCGGCCTCTTGCTCGGACTGAGCCTTTGCGGCGGAAAACTTCTCTTGCACCTTCGCGCGATAGTCAGCAAGCGCGCGCTCGGCCTCGCTGCGAGCGGCATCGAGCTCACGCTGCGACTCTGCCGCGGCAGCGGCAAGCGCCATCTCCTGGGCCTTGTCCGCCGCGGCAAGCCTGGCCTGCAGCTCGGCAATCTGAGCGTCGCGTGCAGCTAAATCGTTTTGAGCAGCGTTGCGCGCCGCCGACTCGGCAAGCTTTGCTTCGTCATCTTTGCGCCCAAGCTGCGCACGCAGGCTATCAATCTCACGCTGGAGTTCGGCATTCTCTTTTTGAGCATTGGCTCGTGCCTCAACCGCCGCGCGCTGGCTTGCACTCTCGCGCTCTGCGGCAGCGCCCTCGAGCTTAGCGCGCAGCTCGGCAAGCTCAGCATCGCGCTTGGCAACCTCTTGCGCCAGTTTCTGATCCGCAGTGTTCTTCTGCTCGACAAGCTGGGCATTGCGCTGAGACTCTGCCTGTTGCAAGGCAGCCGTCGAACGCGAGCGCTCAAGCTCCAGCGCCTGCTCACCCTCACGCTGGACTGCCTTCACACGCTCATCCAGGTCGCGCGAGAACTCGGCATCGCGCACCTGCTTAACGATATCCGCATAGCCGGATACATCGACCTTAAAAACTTCGCCGCAATGCGGGCACTTGATCTCGTTCATAGCAGCTCCTCGATGGACGCAAATATCAACCGGCTACACTCTACCGCGCCGCGCGGAAAAAAAGGCGCCGCCGCCATAATGGCAACGGCGCCAGAACCACCACAAAGGTGCCTGTCCCCTTTGTGGTGGCTCTGGCGCCCTATAACCCAAAGAAGCTAAGAATCTGATCGCGGCTTACGGGCTTGTAATCGTTGGCATCGAGACCGACATCGTAGCGAAAGATAGGGCGCTCGCGATCGCGGTTGCGTGCGTTGGCGCGGTCACCCCTGCTGTGGATATGCCCATGCAGCATAATGGCGCCACGTGCCTTGCCGTTCCAGCTGAGCATGGGGTAGTGGCTCATAACCAGACGATGGCCCTTGGCATAGCCGGGAGCAATCTCCAGGTAATCGCGCACGTCTTCCCAAATCTGCGGTACGTCGGAATCTTCCCAGTCGCCGTCATGGTTACCGCGGATGAGCGTCACGTTCTGGCATTCGATACGCTCGCGCAGGCGCACCGCCTCCGCCAGGGGCAAACGATAGGTAAAGTCACCCAGAATATAGAGGCGGTCGTCCGCAGCCACGCACTCATTGATGGCATCGATGACCTTGCGGTTCATCTCCTCGACCGAGTCAAACGGCCGGTCCATGTCGTGCAAGATATTCGTATCGCCCAGGTGCAGGTCGGCGGTAAACCACATCATCGTCTATGCCCTCATTTCGCAACGTGTTCAACTCGTGCTAAGTATACAGACGTAGCGATGCGGCGGTTATCCAAAGAGCCCGCCGAACAGTCCGCGGCGGCGCTTGTCTTGCTTTTTCGAAGCGTCACCCTGAGTTTTCTTGTCCTGCCGCATCTTACGGTCCTGTTCCAGCTCATCGTCATCGAGTAGCACATCCCACTCAAACGGATCATCTGCCAGATCAAACAGGTCATCGTCATCAAACATGGCAGCCTCCATTGCCGACTAGCGAGCATCCACCACGTAGAGCCCAACGCGCACCTGATGCCACGGGCTGCGCTCGGGGGCAACCTGTTGCACACGGGCCTCAAATACGTCCTCGTGGCCGTAATACATCATCAAGGACAGTGGGCCGACCTCGTTTCCCGGAACGTAGCCAAGTTTGGTCTTGCCATAGTAGATCGCAACTGCCTCGGGGTCATGGGGATTATCGCGCTCGGCACACAGCGTCAGTTTATCGCCCGCTTTAAGATCGCCTAGGACCAAAGCGCCATCGGCATACTGAAATCCTGCAATGTGAAATGACAGAAGAACACGTGAAGGCTCGTACATAGCAACTCCCCTAACGGCCAGATAAACCGGCGCTTAACCTTATTGAGAAGTCTACGAACTCGTGCGGACACAAATTCATCCTGCCTGCGCCTTTCGACCGTTTGTCGCTACGCCATCTGATTCTAATGCACAAACATGCGCACGAATTTGTGCTTCCAGCTTGCGTAGGGCGCATACCGAAACGGCACGTCCAGCCAGGTTGCCTTGTTCACGATGCTCTTCTTGTGGCTAAACGTATCGAAACTCTCGCGGCCATGGTACTGCCCCATACCGCTCGCGCCCATGCCGCCAAAGCCCATATGGCTCGTAGCCAAGTGCATGATGGTGTCGTTGACGCAGCCGCCGCCAAAGGGCACGTAGCGCACAAAGCGTTGCTGAACCGCACGATCCTGGCTAAAGATATACAGGGCCAGCGGCGTCGGACGATCCGTAATAAACGCTTCGGCCTCGTCTAGGCTCTCAAACGTCAGCACCGGCAAGATGGGACCGAAGATCTCCTCCTGCATCACGGCGTCAGCGGGGGCCACGCCGTCCAAAATTGTCGGCTCAATCTTGAGCGAAGCCTCGCGCGCGGCACCTCCAAGCACGACCTTATCGGGATCGATCAGCCCGCGCGCACGCGCAAAATGCTTGGCGTTGACGATATGTCCGTAATCCTCATTGTCGAGTGGATGTTCGCCAAACATGCGACGGACCTCCTCCTTGATGAGGCCCAGCAGCTCGTCGTGCACGCGCGTATCGACCAGCAGGTAGTCGGGCGCCACGCAGGTCTGCCCCACGTTGAGCCATTTACCAAAGGCGATGCGCCGTGCCGCGACCTTCAAGTTTGCCGTCGCATCCACGATGCAGGGACTTTTTCCGCCCAGCTCAAGCGTCACGGGCGTAAGGTTTTTACTTGCGCGCTCCATGACGAGCTTGCCAACCGGAACGCTACCGGTAAAGAAGATCTTGTCCCAGTGCTCATCGAGCAGCGCTTCGTTCTCGGCGCGCCCGCCCTCGACAACCGTCACCAGGCGCGGATCAAATGCCTCTTCACAGATTTGCCTGAGCACCGCGCTCGATGCCGGAGCATAGGCGCTCGGCTTGATGACCACGGTATTGCCCGCGGCAAGGGCGCCAGCGAGCGGCTCGAGCGTCAGCAAAAACGGATAGTTCCAGGGCGCCATGATGAGCGTGACGCCATAGGGCACGGTTTGCGTTTTGCACACGCTCACGGCGTTAGCGAGGTCGCACGGACGCAGGCGCGGACGACTCCATCGGGCCACATGCGCAATCTGATGTCGAATCTCGGAAAGCGATGTGCCAATCTCGCACATATAGGCCTCGTCATGCGACTTTCCCAAATCGGTCTTGAGCGCATGAGCGATATCGGCCTCGTGGGCCCGCACCGCATCGCGTAAACTCACGAGCGCGCGACGTCGAGCATCGACATCAAACGTGGCGTGCGTCTTAAAGTAGGCGCGCTGATCGCCGACGATGCGCGCAATTTCCTCGGTGTTCACGGCACCCTCCTAGTTCTCGTCCTCAAACATACCACCCGCGACGACCTCGTACATATGCTCGAGCTCCGAGCGGTCCATCAAAAGTGGAACGGGGTACAGGGGATTGGCCTCGGCATCGGCATGGGCCGCCATTTGCGGAATATCGGAGCGGCGAATACCCGAGACATATTTGGGGATTCCCAGGGCCTCGTTCATGCGGTCGACCCAATCGATAAAGGCCTCGGCCGCAAGACTGTCCTGCGCGGTAGCCGGCGCAATGCCCGCCATGCGAGCAAGATCGGCAAGCTTGGGGGCGGCGGCGTCACCATAAGCGCGAAGCATGTGCGGCAGGATGATCGCGTTGGCCAAACCGTGCGGAATTCCGTATCGGCCGCCTAGACTGTGCGCGATGGCATGAACGTATCCAACATAGGAGCGCGTAAAGGCAACTCCCGCCTTATACGCCGCCGAAAGCATATTGCGACGCGCACGCATGTCGTCGCCATGCTCATAGGCCTCGAGCAAATTGTCGTGGATGAGCTGCACCGCCTGTCGTGCCATCTTGCGCGTATAGGGCGTGGTGCTTCGCCCGATAAAGGCCTCGACGGCATGCGTCAGGGCGTCCATACCCGTCTGCCCCGTAATGGAGGCGGGCAGACCGCGCGTAAACTCGGGGTCGTGCACCGCAAAGCGCGGAATAAGCACAAAGTCGTTAATGGGGTACTTGTAGTGCGTCTCGTCATCGGTAATTACCGCCGCAAGTGTGACCTCGCTTCCCGTGCCTGCCGTGGTGGGGACGGCGATGAGCAGCGGCAGGCGACGATGAATCCGCAGCAGGCCGCGCATCTTGTTGATGGGCTTGTTTGGCTGCGCAATGCGTGCGCCTACGCCCTTGGCGCAGTCCATGGCTGATCCTCCGCCAAAGCCGATAATGGCCCGGCAGGCACTCTCTCGATACAGGAACGCCGCTTCCTCCACGTTTGAAACCGTGGGGTTTGTACGCGTTTCGGCATAGACCGTAACGCCAATCCCCCTGGATGCGAGCGCCGCCTCGAGCGGTGCCGTGAGCCCCAGACGGGCAATGCCGGGATCCGTCACGATAAGGACCTTCTGGATCGAGCGCTTTTGAAGCACCGCGGGCACATCCTCGGCATGCTCTAAAATGCGCGGCTCGGTATAGGGCAGGATCGGCAATGCAATGCGAAAAACCGTCTGATATGTTCGGCACCAGGCACGACGGGCTAGATGCATAAAGGAAACTCCTTCATTTGTTGATAGGTCAACATTTGCTCGCCCGATTGTACTCAGCAAAGATCGCAGACGGCCTCCCAATCGTTAATCAATCAACATCTTCATATCTCGAAATTGTTTTATTAAAAATCATTCCTAATAGGCTTCACATTTGGTTGCATTTATGGATAATAGAACTCGTCAAGACGCACGTCCGGAGAGGGCCCTTACGGGACCGGACGAGCGCACAATCGCCATCGATCGAAAGGATCGAATCATGAAGTTTGTTTGCCCCGTTTGCGGTTATGTGGAAGAGTTCGACGGCGACCAGCTGCCCGAGGACTTCAAGTGCCCCCAGTGCGGCGTTCCCGGTTCTCGCTTCCTGAAGCAGGAGGAGGGTCAGCTCGAGTGGGCTGCCGAGCACGTCGTGGGCGTCGCCAAGATGGAGGGCGTCTCCGAGGACATCGTTGCCGACCTGCGCGCCAACTTTGAGGGCGAGTGCTCCGAGGTCGGTATGTACCTGGCCATGGCGCGCGTCGCTCATCGCGAGGGCTATCCCGAGATCGGCCTGTACTGGGAGAAGGCTGCCCACGAGGAGGCCGAGCACGCTGCCAAGTTCGCTGAGCTCCTGGGCGAGGTCGTGACCGACTCCACCAAGAAGAACCTCGAGATGCGCGTTGAGGCCGAGAACGGTGCCACCGCCGGCAAGACCGATCTTGCCAAGCGTGCCAAGGCCGCTGGCCTTGATGCCATCCACGACACCGTGCACGAGATGGCTCGCGACGAGGCCCGCCACGGCAAGGCTTTCGCCGGCCTGCTCAAGCGCTACTTTGGCTAAGCCAAACGCCTGAGACATAACCTCTAGCTCAATGAGGCCCGGACCGTATTGGTTCGGGCCTTTTTCGTGCCTCACAAACTTGTTAACTACCTGAAATAGGACCGCCTTCGGCATAGGTTTCTCGTCAAAAACTAAGTGAGTAGACTTTTTGGAACTTGCCGAGCACGCCATCCATATTGCTTTATAAAGCCGCAGGTAAAGGACTTGTTTCAAAACGGCCTGGTCGCCAAAGTGCTAAAAGCCTACTCACTTAGAACCGCAGCCGTCCACGATCGAGCCATTTTGTGTCTAGCGGGCATCTTTCCGTCGATTACTCCCAATTTTGTCCAGTCAACGAATAGTTCAGACCGGAGTAATGCCTCAGCCCTTTGCTCATCTGAGCTTTTATCACGATATTCAGCATCGAGCATCCTGCATACGGTCTTAACGATCGCGCGGAATCTACCCTCATCGGATATCTGTCTGTGTGTCAGGAGAAGTACATCGTAGCCCATGGCCTGAAGGGCCGTCATGCGGTCAGCGTCACGCAAGCCATCCCCTGCGCGTCCGTGCGAGGCCTTTCCTTGACATTCAATGGCCACCTGTCGCCTACCGTCCGGTGAAGAAAGAAGTAGGTCGATATATACACGGGACTTTCCCACAATCGCTCGAGCACTTGTGTTTAGCATCACTTCAACATTAAGCTCTATGCCGCAAAAACCTTCGCCTCCCAGGGATCGCGGCAGTGCAAGTAGCAAATACGCCTCGACCTCAAAAGGCGACGCGGCACCCAATGGAACGAGTTGCGATACCGCCATAAATCTATTGCCGTAACGCATCCCACAAACATCTGAACAAAAACGGTCAAGGTCTCCGCCCAAAACCAAAGCGTCTCGACGCCATAAATTTGAGGCGGTGCCGTCCTCGGACGGGCAGCGCGCCCAACCGAACGTTGTCGAAATCGCACCCGAATCAATTGCACGCGAAAGCTCCGTCTCAAGTAACGCCGGCAGGGCACACACCGCAAACAAGCCACACATCTCCGCCAATACCAAAAGAAGCTGAAGATCCGTCAGATGCCGTGACATGATGAATGCCGTCAGTAGAGGAGACGTAATCAAAAATCCATGCTCCGTTTCCAGCACGGATTCCCTGGGGAGCTCACCAAGAAATAGCCGCTGCCTAATGCTGGCAGGACAAGTCCGTTTGTTTCTCGTCTGAACCAATGTATGCAACGGAAAACCGAGCGCGACCGCAGCCGTCGGGTTGCGGGCGAGATCATATCGCTGCCGGTCTTCTTCCGGTCGTGGAAGCGGCGGACACAAAGCGCGGACTTGAGGAGGCAAACGCCAGTACCTAAAAGCCGATATGTCACAAAGTAGATCCTTCATAGGCACAGGAAAACACGAATTTCAACCCAGTCAGTCACGCATTGGCGCGAACGCACCAAAAATGGCGCCGAACGGACTGCCAAGTTTTCAACAGCCCTCCCCAACTGGCCAAAAGCTTGTCGAGAGCTGGACGAAACCCTGTTGAAAACCCCATTTTTTTCTCATGCAGAAGCTTTGCGCGGCAAGTGAGTAGACTTCTTTGAACATCCCGAGCAGGCCGGTCATCCTGCTTTTCAAAACCGCAGGTAGATAGCTTGTTACAAAACTGCCTGGTCGCCAAAGTGCTAAAGTCTACTCACTTAGGTTGCAGAGTGCCCCCATTAGCTGCAATTCCAAGGTAGTTAGTACTTTTGGACTCAGATCGTCATACTGAACAAGAATTTGAGTTGAGTTTTCAGGGACAGATGCGCCATCGGCACACCAAAAACAGTCACCGATATCGATAAAAGGGATGCTCGAGCGCGTGAGGGCCCATGCAAAAGTGCTTCCGCCCGTTCCACGCTCCGCAACCACGATACAGTAAAGGCCCGCGTCTGCATGCTCGATCGAGACCTCTCCTGCCGGAAATACCTTCCGCACAAGCGCCATCAGGCCATCACGCGCCTCGCGAGCACGAACGCGCACGCGGTTCACATGTCGCTCGTAATCACCCGATTCCAGCAAACGCGCCAAAGCGACCTGGTCAACAGAGCTCACCGACGAGGCGTAGAAACCAAGGTTGCGCCTAAACCGCTCCATTAACTCATCGGGCAGCACCATGTACGCCAAACGCAACGCCGATGACAGGCTCTTCGAAAACGTGTTGGTGTAGATGACCGAATGAGCGGCATCGATCGACGCGAGCGCGGGAATCGGCTTGCCGGCAAGGCGAAACTCGCAATCAAAGTCATCTTCGATGAGATATCGACCCGGCCGTTCAGCAGCCCAGCTCAGCAGCGCATATCGGCGCGCGATGCTCGTCACCAGGCCGGTTGGATATTGGTGAGACGGCATCAGGTGAAGGACATCGGTCCCGCTTTTCTGCAGAGTGCTCAAGTCCACGCCGTCGTCATCCAACGGGATATGTCGAACTTCGCAGCCCATAGCCTGATAGATGCGCGTCAGGCGCAAATAGCCCGGATCCTCAACGGCATACACCTTGTCGGCTCCAAGCAACTGAACCAACATGGTATCGAGCAGCTGAGCGCCTGCGCCGATAACAATGTTATTGGGGTCGACATTCATACCCCTCGTCCCGCGCAGATGATGAGCAATTGCGCATCGTAGCCGAACGGTGCCCTGTGCCGGTGCGGGCGAAAAGATCTCTCGCTCGTCTTCGGATGTCAGCGTCGCCCGCAGTGCGCTTTGCCAAAGCCGCGCCGCCTCCAAAGCGGAAGGAGAAAGTGCATCGAACAGCTCAACCTGTCCGTTGACATCATGCGCGCTGGGACCCGCAGAGGCGGCATCTCGGTCGATGCCCTCCGCAGTCGAAGCCAAAACCGGTGCATCCGGAAGCTCACAAGCGTAGTAGCCACGACGCGGCATTGAGCAAATATAGCCCTCGGCAAGTAACTGGCTATATGCATTCTCGATGGTAATGACACTGATTCCCAGATGACTGGCAAAGGCGCGCTTAGACGGAAGATGCTCCCCCGCCACAATACGTCCAGCAACAATATCATCTCGGATTTGCTGGTAAACATACTCATAAAGCGATGCCTCGCCACGTTTTTCCAAATTGTAGTCAAGCATGAGTTTGCCACCTGACCTTATCGAGCTGTTCAATCTGGTATTAAGCTGACCTTATTATTATCTCGAAAACTGAGTATTTTGCCATACCCAGCTCCCCGATAGGATGTTCCGTCAAGCAATGCACATGCCAACCAAGGGAGCAACCATGGCAGAACAGACCAGCAAGGCCGATCGCGTCAAACTCAATCGCGAGCTCGCGCAGATGCTCAAGGGTGGCGTCATCATGGACGTCACCACGCCCGAGCAGGCGCGCATCGCCGAGGAGGCAGGCGCCTGCGCCGTCATGGCTCTCGAGCGCATCCCGGCCGACATCCGCGCCGCAGGCGGTGTGTCGCGCATGAGCGACCCCAAGATGATCAAGGGCATCCAAGAGGCCGTCTCCATCCCCGTCATGGCCAAGTGCCGCATCGGTCACATTGTCGAGGCGCAGGTCCTGCAGGCCATCGAGATCGATTACATCGACGAGTCCGAGGTTCTCTCCCCCGCCGATGACGTCTATCACATCGACAAGACCCAGTTTGACGTGCCGTTTGTCTGCGGCGCCCGCGATCTGGGCGAGGCGTTGCGCCGTGTTGCCGAGGGCGCCACTATGATTCGCACCAAGGGTGAGCCGGGTACGGGCGACGTCGTTCAGGCCGTGCGTCACATGCGCAAGATCCAAAAGCAGATCCGCGACGTTGTTGCCCTGCGCGACGACGAGTTCTTTGAGGCAGCCAAGCAACTGCAGGTTCCGGTCGAGCTGGTACGCGAGGTCCATGCCACGGGCAAGCTTCCCGTCGTGAACTTTGCCGCCGGCGGCGTAGCGACCCCGGCCGATGCCGCGCTGATGATGCAGCTGGGTGCCGAGGGCGTCTTTGTCGGCTCGGGCATCTTTAAGAGCGGCGACCCCGCCAAGCGCGCCGCTGCCATCGTCAAGGCCGTGGCAAACTTCACCGATGCCAGGCTCATCGCCGAGCTTTCGGAGGACCTGGGCGAGGCCATGGTGGGCATCAACGCCGACGAGATCGAAATCATCATGGAGGAGCGCGGACGCTAGTCCGGCAGAAAGGATCGCACATGAGCGATTATGCAGACCAAACGGTCGCCGTGCTGGCGGTCCAAGGCGCTTTTGCCGAGCACGAGGCAAGACTATCCGGGCTTGGCGCACACTGTATTGAGCTGAGGCAGGCGGCTGATTTGAAGCAGGACTTTGACCGTCTGGTACTTCCCGGCGGCGAGTCCACCGTTCAAGGGAAGCTGCTTGCCGAGCTCGGCATGCTCGAGGAGCTTCGTGCCCGTATCGCTGAAGGCATGCCCGTCCTGGGCACCTGCGCCGGCTTGATTCTGCTGGCGCGCGACCTTGCCGCCCACGACGATAAGGGGACGCCGCGCCTGGCAACCATGGATGTGCTCGTCGAGCGCAATGCCTACGGCAGGCAGCTCGGCAGCTTTCGAACCAAGGGGCAGGTAGCCGGTATCGACGGTGAAGTGCCGCTGACGTTTATCCGTGCACCCCGCATCGTCAAGGTGCACGGCAATGCCAAGGCCCTGTCCGAAGTCGATGGCCGCATCGTCGCCGCCCGTCAAGACAACCAGCTCGGCGTCACCTTCCACCCCGAGCTCGACGACGACGCCCGCCTCCACGAGCTCTTCCTCCAAATGTAGGCAAAAACGAACGAGCGTAGATTTCCACTCTCATGCTATGCAGTCGTTGGGGACGTTCTTAAACGACTAGTCCAACAAGAACATCCCCAATGACTACATTGCGATAGACGACCACGTTTGCCCAGATAAAACCGACCAAAATAAACTTGTCCCCCTTTTGGTAGGTTTGGATCAAGGCAACGCCGATATTTTGCTACCGACAGACACTATGACCCAATCCGAGGGCACTAAAAAGACAGGAGCCCCCGCTCGTGACCGCGGGTCGGGGCTGCGACAATGATGTT
>JABLTM010136846.1_pt1 | contig 11645 bp, 7 predicted proteins | sample 7160121 | NCBI WGS metagenome assembly JABLTM01 (sample SAMN14651224, study PRJNA627086) | human gut metagenome | isolation source: feces | host: Homo sapiens | reverse complement strand
TGCGTGCGGGAAGATACGAAACAGGCTCTGAAGGAAAATTTGCAAGCAGATGGCGTGCAAAGTCGCCAGACGCTCTTTGTGTGGTATTGCCTCAAATCAATCATTTGCATGATAATGCTGCAGATAAAGGAGATTTTACTATGCCAAATCAACCGGAACGTTTCCGTGACACCAGCCTGCCTATTATTGAACGGGTGAAAGACCTGCTTTCCCGTCTGACCATAGAAGAAAAGATCCACCTGCTCTCCACCCATCAGCTGCCTGTAGAACGGCTGGGCATCGGAGAATGGTATGTGGGTCAGGAAGTGGCACGGGGCTATGTTTCCCGCGAAAAGACAGAGCCGTCTACCGTGTTCCCGCAGCCGATCGGGCTGGCTTCTACCTTTGACCCGAACCTCATGGAACAGCTGGGAGAAATTGCCGGCGAAGAAGCCCGCTATTATCACCGGAAAGATCCCAAGGGGCACCTGATGCTCTGGGGACCTACAGTCGATCCGGAACGTGATCCCCGCTGGGGACGCACAGAAGAGGGCTACGGCGAAGACCCGTTTCTGATCGGAGAAATGACCACCGCCTATACGCAGGGCATGGCCGGTGACCACCCGACATACCGCCGTGTGATCCCCACACTGAAACACTTTTGTGCCAACAACAACGAAAAAGAACGGAACAGCTGTTCTTCCAACGTCACCCCGCGAACACTGCGGGAATACTATTACCGTGCCTTTGAAGCTTCTATCGTCCGCGGCGGCACAGGCTCTATGATGACGGCTTATAATGAGCTAAACGGCGTTCCCGCCTGCATGAATCCCGACCTGAAAACGCTGGTAAAAAAGCAGTGGGGGCTGGAATTCATTGTGACAGACGGAGCAGATTTTTCCCAGAATGTGCTGGCACACCATTCTCACGCCACCCATGCAGAGGCTCTTGCCGCCTGCCTGAAAAACGGCAATGATGTGATGACCGATGAAGCAGACATGGTGGCGGCAGCAGCCAGAGATGCACTGGACAGAGGGCTGTTGACAGAAGCCGATATTGACCGTGCTGTGGGGAATTCTCTCTCCGGACGGTTCCGGCTGGGAGAATTTGACGGGGACAGCTGTCCCTATAACACCGAGCCGGCGGAAACGGACACGCTGCTGCACCGTGCAGTGAACCGCTGTGCTGCCATGGAACAGATGTGCCTGCTCCATAACCGCGGGATCCTGCCGCTGCAATTGCAGCCTGATGCCAGGGTCGCTGTGATCGGGCCGCTGGGAAACGAGAACTATCGGGACTGGTACACCGGCGTTTCTTCCTATGCCGTACCGATTTTGGAGGGACTGCGGCAGCAGCTGGGGGCAGAAAATGTGCTGTTTGATGACGGTTATTCTGTGGTCGCCCTTCAGTCTGTGGAAACCGGAAAGTACTGCACCGTTTCTGCGGACGGTACGCTCCGTGCGGCAGCAGAACAGATCGGCGAACGGGAAACCTTTTTGCTTCACGACTGGGATTTTGGCAGCATGAATCTCCGTGCCTGCTGCAACGGCAAGTACGTCACCGAAAACGGCACCTATCAGGCAGTCAGCGATACGCCCTATGAGTGGTTCATTCGGGAATGGCTCAAACCGGAGCCGTATGGAGATGCCATGCGGTTTGGCAGCTGGCATGATTGTCCTATGGACATCGCACTGCAGCCGGACGGCACGCTCCGTGCAGTTTCTCACGGAAAGCCCACACCAGACCGGCTGTTCCGGCTGGTGCCGGTGGAGGACGGCGTCACCCGTGCGGCGGCTCTGGCGAAACAGGCGGACGTGGTCATTCTCTGTCTGGGCAACCACCCCATGCAGGTGGCACGGGAGTGCTATGACCGTCCCGATCTGGAACTGCCGGCACATCAGAAAAACTTGCTGCGTGCTGTACAGGCTGCCAATCCCAACACCGTGCTGACTGTGGTTTCCAGCTATCCCTATGCTCTGGGGGAAGCGATGGAACTGCTGCCGGCGATTCTCTATACCACCCATGCCGGACCGGAACTGGGCAACGCCGTAGCGGATACGCTGCTGGGGAAAAACAATCCGGCGGCACGCTGTCCGATCACATGGTATCGTTCCGCACAAGATCTGCCGGACATCATGGAATATGACATCATTTCGGCAGAGCGTACCTATTTATATGACACGGTTGAACCGCTGTTCCCCTTTGGGCATGGTTTGTCCTATTCCAGTTTCGTCTACCGTGATTTTACTGCGGAGGAGAAGCCGGAAGGCATGCTGTTCCGGCTGACTGTAGAAAATACCTCTCAGCGGGACGGGGATGAAGTGGTACAGCTTTACTATCGGGCACTGCACCCTCGTGTCAAGCGTCCGCTCCGACAGCTGTGCGGCTTCCAGCGAGTGCCAGTGCCGGCAAATACAGCGGTGCCGGTGACAATTTTTGTTCCGTGGTACGCTTTGGAATACTATGACGTGACACAGGAAAAAATGCTGGTGGAACAAGGCGAGTACCGCTTTTCTGCGGGGGCATCTTCCGCGGACATTCGGCAAGAATTGGAATGCACAGTTTCCGGTGAAGTGATCCCACCGCGAAACCTCTCCCATTCTATCTGCATCAAGAACTATGACAGCAAGCACGGCATAGAAATCACTCTGCGATTCTCGTACCGGAAGAACGACTGGTACGGCTGCACCAATGACTGGGGCGGCAGTTTTACCTTTGCCGATGCAGATTTTGCCGGCTATACCAAGGCAGAACTGTGGGCAGCAGCACCTTGTTCGCAGGCAGGTGTTGCCATCTACGCAGGAGAACAGCAGCTGGGCAGTGTGGAGATCCTGCCTTCTCGCAGCATGGACGATTTCCAGCTGTACACGATCCCGCTGAAGCCCTATACCGGACAGGCAGACCTGCGGCTGGAAATCACCGGCATGGCAAGTGTGTACCGGATTCAGCTGGGTTGAGGCAATACCTGGGCTTGTTTGAAAAAGGGAATTCTCTCCTAACGGAAACACTGCATAAAGCCACACATGACGCTCCGCCTTTCCCACAGCTCTCATACCTCCCCAAAAGCAAAAAAAGGCAGACCACGGTCTGTCTTTTTTTCTTTCTTCAAAGCATGGATATTCCATTGCGTGCAATTTTTTCCGCCTGCTTTTTCAGACGAAGTTCCCGAAAAAAATCCCGCAGGATCTGGGCACATTCCGCCTGCAATAAACCGGCATGTACCTCCGGTGTCCAGTTGTAGGGCAGAGTGAACAGCTGTTCCACCGAATCCACTGCCCCGCCCTTGGGGTCGGCTGTGCCATAGACCACCTGTTCCAGACGGGCATGCAAAATCGCTCCCGCACACATGGGGCAAGGTTCCAGCGTCACGTACAGAGCACTGTCCAGCAGCCGCCAGCCGCCCAGTGTCCGGCTCGCCGCATCGATCGCCATGATTTCTGCATGAGCAAGAGGCGAACGGTCTGCTTCCCGCCGGTTATATCCCTCGCCGATGATCCGTCCGGTGGATTTCTGCACCACCACTGCCCCCACAGGAACTTCGCCCATTGCCGCAGCCTGTGCTGCCAGTTCCAGAGCACGCATCATGTACCGTGCCTTGGGGACAAATCCGGTTTCCGTCAAAAAATCACCTCGATCACCATCAGAATCACACAGAGGATCAGCACAATGCTCAGCGGTCCCACATGCATCACCGTATAGAGCCGTTCCCGCAGGGTCAGGTAATGCTTCTGTGTCAGCAGGGCGGGATTTTTACGGGTGGGACGAATGGACAGCAGGCAGAGCAGAATTCCCGCTATCAGCACGAGAAACAGAAACAGCAGGCAATACGACTGCCAAAACGACGACTGCCAGATCTCCATTGCAAACAACCCGAACAGCATCACATGGTACAGCAGCCGGCAGAATATAGCCGGTACCACAGAACCACTCCGCAGAACAGCGACACCGGAAACCAGCGAAAAAGTCAGTTCCATCAATATCGTGGTGCAGCTATGGGACAGACAAACTGCGACAACTGCTGTCAGGATCACCGCATCCCAGTCCCCGAACTGCCGCAGCACATGAAGCATATCCCCATGCAGAAGCAGTTCTTTGCAGATGCTGATCGCCAGCACTTCAAAAACCAGATAAACGATCTGGTAAGAACGCCGCATATACGAAACGGTGTAATACGCTTCCCCCAGCGTACTGCTGCTCAGAAAATTCACCGGCGAAAACAGCAGCCACACATTAGCGACCGCAAAAACGATCAGTGTCACCGCAATAGCAGCCGGAAACTCCCGCGGTGAATCCAGCTTCCAGTGATACGCCACACGCCGCGGCATGCGGAAACAGCACCGGAGGATCAGCACAGGCACCATGAATTTCAGCACCGTCTTGCACATCAGAATGACCAGAACCGCCGTCTGGTTGCCGTAAACAGTGCCGTCACTGTAGCAATAGCCTACGTCCATTCCGGCTATCTGAGCGACGCCCATCAGGATCGCTGTCAGCAGGTTTTCGATCAGCAGATAGGCAAATATCGCCATGCCGATCACCATGGTGATCTGTATGAGCGACCGCCGTTCTTCCGCAGCCGGGTCTGGTTCATGAAACCCTTTTCCCTCAATGTAAACCGCTTCTTTTTTCTGTTTCTTGCAGCGAAAGGCATATGGGTTATCTTCTTTGTTCCGCCATGCACGGAATGCATGATTATATGCTTCCGAAACATTGCTGTAGTTGGAATCTGCAATCACGTCCACCGTATCCGAAACGGCAGCAGAAGGCTTCTCCAGATTTTGTAATTTCATATGTTATTACGCTCCCCTCAAGCGTCATCTCAAACGGAAACGCCCTTCTCCGCGGCATTCCCTTTCATTCTTCACAATTTTTTGCCGTGTGCCCTGTGCACAACGGAACAACATTTTTGGTTGTATATCAAATTGCTATGATTTTTCCCATTTTTTCTACTCTTATTATACCATGCCACCGAAAATGATGGTTTAGTGAAGTGGAAATAATATCGTTATGTTTTTTGAAACCTTCATATCAGCTTTGTGTATAAGATGAATAAATGGCAACAGGACATAAAAAGCAACAGGAATCGTGGGGTTCGCGGGGAATGTTTGAGAGGAGATGCCTTGAAAAAAGCCTCCTCCCTTGCGAATATCTGTCATTTCGCAAGGGAGGAGGCTTATCGATAAGAGGAAATCAGTTTTGGTAAGGCAATTTGTCAACGATATGCACCAAAAATTGCATCAGCACAACGGCATCATCGCTGCCAACTTCGCTGTCGCCGTTGCAGTCGGCATTTTTCTTAGCGGCATCGTCCAGCATAACCGCACCAGCACAGGCTTTGTTCAGCAGGACTGCATCGGTGATGTCCACTCGTCCGTCGAGGTTGAGGTCGCCGTAGAGGGCGGTGGGTTCGGTTTGGGCGGAAGATGTGGTGGTTTGGTTGGTAGTTGCAGTGGTCTGTTTTGCTGTGGTAGTTTCGGTTTGTTTTGCAGTAGTGGCAGTGGTTTGCTCTGCCGTGGTGGTTGTGCTTTGTTTTGTCGTAGTTGCGGTAGTTTGCTTTGTTACGGTAGTTTCAGTCTGCTTTGCAGTGGTTGTGGTTTGTTCTGGTGTGGTAGTCGTTGTTTGTTCGGTGGTAGTCGTGGTAGTTTGTTTTGCAGTAGTGGTAGTTTCTGTAGTTGTGTCTGTGGTTGTCGTGGTAACAATACTGTTCAAGGACACAAAGGGAATCTCTTTTTCTGCCGCATAAGTTTCCGCATATGAACCGGTATAGCCGTAAATGGTCAGATCGCTACAGCTTTTAAAAACGTTATAATCGATTTTTGTCACACTGTCTGGTATGATGATTTCAGTCAGGCTAACGCAATTGTCAAAAGTCATAGCATCAATGCTCGTCATGCCATTTGGAATCGTGATCTTGGTCAAATTTGTACAATCGCCAAAAGCAAGTATGCCGATATTGGTTATGCTGTCTGGCAGAGTAATTGTTGTCAGATTGGTACAGCCATAGAATGCATTGCCATGAATACTTGTCACACTATCCGGCACGACAACACTTGTCAAGGCAGTACAATTGTTGAAAGCACCTATATTGATCGTCACAACATCTTCAGGAATTACAACATCACCAGCACAAGTACTTCCGTCAATCAAAAGATGATTGATAATTACCAATGGATTTTCTTTCTGTCTTGCTGCCAGCCAAGCAGTGCCGTAAAAAGCTTTGTTCTCTATACTAGTCACGCTGTCTGGTATCGTAATTTCAGACAAATTGGTACAGTTTTCAAAGGTGTTATGTGCAATTGTAGTCATGCCACTCGGGAGAGTTACAGCAGTCAGACCAGTGCAATTTTCAAAAGCCAACCCTGCTATTGCAGTAACGCTATCCGGTATTGTGATTTTCTTCAGTCCAGTACAATTCAAAAAGGCACTAGTTCCGACACTTGTCATGCCGTCCGGCAGCACAACTTCAGTCAGACCTGCACAGTCCACAAAAGCATACTCATCTATACTGGTCAGGCTGTTTGGCATGGTAATCTTTTCTAATTTTGTGCATGCCTTAAACGCATAACGTCCAATGTTTGTTACGCTATCCGGTATAGTGATTTCCGCCAAACTGGTACAGTTAGAAAAAGTATATTCTCCAATACTTGTCATACTGTTGGATAGGGTAACATCAGCCAAATTTGTACAATCTGAAAAAATGATTTCCTCCATGCTTGTCACACTGTTTGGAATCGTGATCTCTGTCAAACTGGTACAACCAGAAAAGGCAGCTTGTCCAATGCTCGTTACGCTGTCCGGTATGGTAATTGCAGACAAACTGGTGCAGCCCGAAAAAGTATATCCTCCAACACTGGTCAAGTGATCGGATAGTGTAATGCTTTCCAAGTTAGTACAATTCGAAAAAACAAAACCGCCAATATCTGTGACACTGTTCGGTATAGCGATCTTTGTCAGACTGGTACAGCCGGAAAAAGCACTTTCACCAATGCTTGTCACGCTGTCTGGTATGGTGATTGCAGTCAGATTCTCAAGATTTGAAAATGCATTTCCTTCAAAGCTTGTCACACTATCCGGTATAGTAATCGCAGTCAAATCACTGCACCCATAAAAAGCATTTTTTGCAATACTTGTTACGCGTTTTCCGTCAATTCTTGCCGGAATTTCTACTGATTCTACAGTTTCATTACAGCCGGAAATCTTTACTTCATCGGTATCTGTCACGCTATAGTACAAGTCCCCGTAGGTGCCGTCATAAGAATTTATCACATATGCACTTGCGGTGAATACTGTCTCCACGCTCTCCAACATGTTCTGCACCCCAGACACGCCAACACTACCCAGACAGAGCACGCCGGCAGTCACAGTTGCAAGCACTTTTTTCCACAGCTTCATCTTCATTCCTCCGTTTTTCTTTTGTTGCAAATTGTCTGTTTTTATTATAGCATGTCAACTTAAAAAAGTCAAATGCCTTTTCATAAATTTCCAGTTTTGTGGAACATTCTACTATTGTCCAAGTGATTTTTCCATGTCTTCCGCGAATTTCCCCCTTCGAATTCTTCCAAAATTCCAACAAATATACAAAAAGTCAGCTTTAAATCAAACCTGCATTGTCAAAAACAGAGAAATCATTACAAATATATTGCATCGTTTTCAATGACGTAATATAATAAAAGCAGGAAAATTCTGCCGGAAACCCGCAGAACATGGGCAGCTGTGTTCTGCTTTTTCTTTCCCTGGAATTTGTCGAATCGTGTCGAAAAAAGGAGAATCCACCATGAAAACCGCATTCCAAAAAAAGGCATATAGTATCCTGACGGCACTGGTGTTGCTGCTGACAGCATGCACCGGTGCCGTTTTCAGCAGCAGTCGGGCAGCGGCTCTGGAACTGGAGGGTACCGGCAAGACGGACAATCCTTACTTGCTCTCAACCGCCGCAGAACTGCTGGAGTTTGCGGAAAAGGCAGCGGCTGATCCCAGCATTTGTGCAATGCTGACGGCGGATATTTCGCTGGAGGGAGAAACCTGGACACCGATTGGCTCCTATGCCGGCACTTTTGACGGCAATTATCACTGCATTTCGAATTTGCAGTGCAGCGGCGGCAGAAACACAGGTATGTTTACCAACCTGGAAGGCACTGTGCAAAATCTGGGGCTGACTGATGTGCATATCCAGGGAAAAAACTATGTCGGCGGAATTGCGGCAGTGTGCAGCGGTAAAATTATAAATGTATTCTGCGAGGGGGATATTACTGCAACAAGTAGTGCAGGAGCTGCCGGTGGTTTAATAGGACAGGGCAAAAGGAAATACTACCAAGGAGCTGTTTTGCAAAACGCCTACCACATCGGCACAGTTACCGCAAAGGGGACAGTCGGCGGTCTTGCCGGACGAAGCGATGCACCGTTGCAAAACTGCTACCATATCGGAACAGTTGCAAAAACAGACGCTGCTTCCGAAGATTCTGCCGGCATGCTGGTGGGCAGACTGGGAGATATGTCAGAAACGCAATTGCAGAATTGTTTCTACACAGCGGGAAATTATTCTGCGGTTGGACGAGATTACATAGAACCAGAGGGCATGCAGCAGGCAGAGGAGAATTTCCAGAACGGCATTGTTGCCGAACTGATGAATGCCGGCGGCGATATGTGGTGTGTCCGCGAGGGGAAAACTGTACTGAAAGAATTCGCGAACAATACTTCAGCAGCTACCACCACAACAGAGAGAACTACAACTTCTGATACAACGAACACGGCTGCTTTGGCAACAACAACTTCTGCCACTACAAGTTCAGCTGCTTCGACAACGACAACTTCCGCTACTACAAGTACAACCACTTCGGCAACCACAACTTCCGCTACTACAAGCACAACCGCTTCGACAACGACAACTTCCACCACAACAAGCACAACTGCTTCGGCAACGACAACTTCCACTACCACAAGCACGACCACTTTAAAAACCACGACTTCCACTGCCACAAGCACGACCACTTCAACAACCGCAACTTCCACTACTACAAGTACAGCTGCTTCGACAACCACGACTTCCACAACTACAAGCACGACCGCTTCGAAAACCACGACTTCCACTACTACAAGTACAACCACTTCGACAACCGCGACTTCCACAACTACAAGCACGACCACTTCAACAACCGCAACTTCTACTACTACAAGCACGACCACTTCGAAAACGACAACTTCCGCCACCACAAATACAACCACTTCAACAACCGCAACTTCCGCTACTACAAGTACAACTGCTTCAACAACGACAATTTCCACCACAACAAGCACAACTGCTTCGACTACCGCAACTTCCACCACCACAAGCACAACGACTTCGACAACAACAACTTCCACTGCCACAAGCACAACTGCTTCAATAGGCACAACAACTTCTACCACCACAAATACAACCGCTTTGACAACTGCAACTTCTGCCACTACAAGTACAGCTGCTTTGACAACCACGACTTCCACAACTACGAATACAACAGCTTCGACAACCACAACTTCCACTACTACAAGTACAACCACTTCAACAACCACGACTTCCACTGCCACAAGCACGACCACTTCAACAACCGCGACTTCCACAACTACAAGCACGACCGCTTCGAAAACCACGACTTTCACTGCCACAAGCACGACCACTTCGACAACAACTACTTCCACCACAACAAGCACGACCACTTCGACAACCACGACTTCCACCACAACAAGCACGACCGCTTCAACAATCGCAACTTCCACTACTACAAGTACAACCACTTCGACAGCCACAACTTCCACTACTACAAGTACAGCTGCTTCGAAAACCACGACTTCCACCACCACAAGCACAACTGCTTCAACAACTACGACCTCTACCACCACAAGCACAGCTACTTCAACAACTACGACCTCTACCACCACAAGCACAGCTACTTCAACAACGACTACTTCCACTACCACAAGCACGACCACTTCAACAACCGCAACTTCTACTACTACAAGCACGACCACTTCGACAGCCACTACTTCCACCACCACAAGCACAACTACTTCAACAACGACAATTTCCACCACCACAAGCACAACTGCTTTGACAACCACAATTTCCACCACCACAAGCACAACTGCTTCAACAACGACTACTTCCACAACTACAAGCACAGCGGCTTCAACAACGACTACTTCCACCACCACAAGCACAACGACTTCAACAACCACAACTTCCACCACAACCACCATACCCCCTGACGAAAATTTCCCGCAGATCACAGGCGATGCAGACCGCAATGGTCGGGTGGACTCCACAGATGTTTACATGGTAATGCTGTATTGTGCATATCACGGTGCCGGCTATCACGATTACACCTTCACGGAATATCCGGAGATCGAAGCCGCTCTGCTGACCAAGCTGGACGTCAACGGAGACGGCTCCATTGACACTATCGATGTCTATTTTATACTCCGCTACGTTGCCTATCAGGGAGCCGGCATTCCGACAGACTGGGACGAACTGTACGAAAAGCATATTTTGCAATATTGCCCAGAATATTCTTTAGATGTTTTTAAATTGTACCCACAATCTTTTTACATCACCACACAGAAAAAGTGTATAATAAAATAAGTTGTAAACAAAAAACGAAAAACAAGAAAGGACAAGCAAACACACATGAAAAAACTAATTACACTTCTGCACGGTTTCTGTATGGCACTGGCAGACAGTGTCCCCGGCGTTTCCGGCGGCACGATCGCATTCCTCATGGGCTTCTATGACAACTTTATCGGTTCCCTGAACGCCCTGATCTCCGGCAGCAAGCAAGAACGCATCCAGGCTGTCAAGTACCTCATCAAGCTGGGCATCGGCTGGGTGATCGGCTTCTGCTCCTCGGTGCTGGTGCTGGCAAATGTCTTTGAATCCCATATCTATCGGGTATCCTCCCTGTTCATCGGATTCATCATCTTCGCGATTCCGGTCGTGATCTACGAGGAAAAAAAGGTACTGAAAGACCGCTGGAAAATGAGCTTCTTCGTCCTCATCGGCATGGCATTCGTGGTGGCGATCACCTATGCAAACACTTTTGTAGGCGGCGGAAAAGATCTGAGTAATCCCGACATCGGCATGTACATCTACGCATTCTTCGTGGGAGCCGTTGCGATCTGTGCCATGGTTCTGCCGGGCATTTCCGGTTCCACGCTGCTGCTGATCTTCGGGCTGTACATTCCGATCATTAACGGCATTCACGACCTGCTCCACTTGAATTTCCACATGCTGCCCATTCTGATCGTCTTTGGGCTGGGTGTCATTACCGGCATCATCAGCATTATCAAGCTGATCCAGAACGCCCTGACCAAACACCGCGGGGCTACGGTATATCTGATCATCGGCATGATGCTGGGTTCCCTGTACTCCGTCTTTATGGGACCTACCACGCTGGAAAATCCGCAGCCGGCAATGGGACTGCACACGTTCAGCATTGTGTTCTTCCTCATCGGCGGCGTAGTGATTCTGGGCATGCAGGGCTTGAAAATGCTCTCGGATAAGAACAGCACCCCTGCCAATGAGCCAAAAGCAGAAGTGCAGGCAAAGTAAAGGCAATACCGCACAAAGAGCGTCTGGCGACTTTGCACGCCATCTGCTTGCAAATTTCCCTTCAGAGCCTGTTTCGTATCTTCCC
>JABLTM010036642.1_pt1 | contig 11647 bp, 10 predicted proteins | sample 7160121 | NCBI WGS metagenome assembly JABLTM01 (sample SAMN14651224, study PRJNA627086) | human gut metagenome | isolation source: feces | host: Homo sapiens | reverse complement strand
CTTCTACACCGGGACAGTGGGAGCTGGCCAAACTGCTGGTGGAGGAATTTTAGGTTTTCTATATACAACAAAGGGACGCACTTCATATGTCTTATGTAAATAGAGCTTGTAATATCCAGGTTTTTGTTTTCCAAGAGTTTTTACATAACCTGAGACCGCATTGTCTCTAACCTTACCAACGCTAGCAGAGAACGAAAGTGAATCATAGGGTTTTGGCAAGGACACACTTACGCCAACAGTAACAGATGCTCCTCCCTCTGCAACATAATAAATTCCATCACCCGAATTAGATAGGTAAACACCACCAGAAAGCTGATTCGATGCATAGTTTGATACTGTTTTTTTCTGCGTCGGCAAATATTCTGTCTTGTAGCTATACTTCGGACCATTCGGTTCAACAATTTCCGAGTTAGCCTGGGCAGTCGCGCTACCATCAACAGCAAAGGCAAGAGCACCTGCTGATACTGCCATAGAAACAGCAAGCACAATTGCAAACATGGAACGAACGAATTTTTTCATCTTGCTTTACCTCCATTCTACTTTTGACTTATTGATTGGAACACTGAATTAAGCCACTATCACCTCCTAACTAAAATGAGTAGTTAACTATCACGCATGATTCAATATTTTGTATTTCCCTGTACGCAAAACTCATTCTTGTTTTTACATTATTTCTATGTACTATATTTTCCCTGTATTTGTATTATATTAGATAGAAACACATTTGTCAATATTACACGAACAAAGAGGTGGAAAATTTCCACCTCTTTGTCACTCTCAAGCAGACAGTCCAAATCGTTCCATCCAGATATTCAATTCGATCAGGTAAGCGATCATCTGCGGCCCCGCCATGAGCTGGCCGAACCAGGGGCGGCCGTAGTCCCCAGCGTCTCGGAGCAGGCCGTCCTCCAAGGTCTGGGTGTCCACCAGGCTGTGGATGGGCGCATCGGGACGGCGCAAGATCGCCCGCAGCTTCTCCCGTGCCAGCCGCTCGAAAAGGGGGTTGTGGGTTTTGGGGTAGGGGGATTTGGGACGGTTGCGGACGTCCTCGGGCAGGATGCCTGCGGCGGCGTCCCGAAGCACCTGTTTTCGGATGCCGCCCCGACTTTTCATTTCCCAGGGAATGTTCCACACATAGTCCACCAGATGATGGTCGCAGAAGGGCACACGGACTTCCAAGCCGGAGTACATACTCATGCGATCTTTCCGATCCAGCAGGTTGGTCATGAACCAATTCAGGTTCAGCCAGCCAATCTCACGTCGGCGGGCTTCCGCTTCCGTTTCGCCCTCCAGCCGCGGGGTTTCCGCCACGCTCTCTTGGTAGCGCCACTTGACATAATCCTCTAGCTGAAGCCGCTCCACCACTTCCGGCCGAAAGACGTCGGTGCGGGCGGTGATGTCCATGCTCCAAGGGAAGGTGTTCGCCGCCAGCATATCCGCCCGGTGGAACCACGGGTAGCCCCCAAAGATCTCATCGCTGCACTCGCCGGACAGGGAGACCGTGTGCCGTTGCCGAATCTGGCTACAGAAGTAGAGCAGCGAGGAGTCCAAATCCGCCATCCCCGGCAGGTCTTTGGCCTCCACTGCCGCCCCCAACAGGGACACCAGCAGCTCTTGAGAGCAGGTCAAGATCCGGTGATCGGTGCCGAATTCCTCCCGCATCCGCTCCACCCAAGGCCAGTCGGCGTCGGGTTGGAAGGAGGACGCTTTGAAATACTTCTGGTTGTCGGTGTAGTCAAAGGAATAGGTCTCCAAAGGCGGCAGTCCCCACTCCCGATAGGCATTGGCCGCCACGGCGGTGATGATGGAGGAATCCAACCCGCCGGAGAGCAGGGTACACAAGGGCACGTCACTGACCAGCTGCCGCCGGATGGCTGAGGAGAGCAGGTGCCGCAGGTGCTCCACCGTCTCCGGATAGTCCTCGGTGTGGGGACGGCTGGTCACGTTCCAATAACGCCGGATGCGGAGCCCCTCTGGACTGACGGTGAGCTGGTGGGCCGGTTTCAGCTCGGAGATCCCCTTGAATACGCCCACCCCCGGCGTGCGGGCAGGGGAGATGCCCAACACCTCCTGCCATGTGGTCTCATCCGCCTCCGGCGTCAGGCCAGGGTAGCAGAAAAGGGTTTTTAGCTCGGAGCCAAAGACAAAGGTGCTGCCCACCATGGTATAGAAGAAGGGTTTCACCCCGAACCGATCCCGACAGCAGAACAGGGTGCGGGTGCGCTCCTCCCAGATGGCGAAGGCGTAGATGCCTTCCAAGTGGTCGCCCATCGTTTCGCCGTACTCCCGCCAAGCCTCCAGCAACACCTCGGTGTCCGTCCGAGTGACAAACTGATGTCCCCTTCGGGTCAGCTCCTGGCGCAGATCATCGGTGTTGTACAGTTCCCCGTTGTAGACCAGTACGATCTCCTTTCCATCCCCGTCTCGGCGCACCATGGGCTGATGGCCGTTCTCCGGGTCGATGACCGCCAGCCGCCGGTGAGCCAGGACGCAATCCTGCCCCACCCACAGGCCGCCGTCATCCGGCCCCCGCCGCTCCAAGGAACGGCACATCCGTTCCCCGGTCTTTTCCCATTGCCACGTCCGGTTCTCTCGGTTCCAATCACAAAATCCACCAATGCCGCACATTCCAACCATTCCTTTCCGTTTCATTCTGGTTCTAGTTTATGCGCAAGGGGCGTGCCCTGTGCAAAATCCCCTGGAAAATCATGAAATTTCTGCTGACATCTCGTTGGTTTTGGAGTACAATAGTAAAACACGTTATGAAACGATTCTGTCGCACCCAGTGCGATTTTTCCACCTTGTTTTTCGGAGGTTTTACCATGAAACGAATCTACTTTCCTTTGATCGCCCTAGGGTTGGGTTTAATCGGCTTTTTTCTGCGGATGCAGCAGCTCTCCGTGGCTCTGTCTCCCTCCACGGGAATGCCCATCCTCCATCACCCCTATTCCTACGCCCTCATCGCTCTGACCATTGTGGGCGTGCTGCTGCTCTTTTTCTTGAGCTTTTTCGTGGCCAACGAAGCACAGGACTGGTACTCCGCCTATCATGCAGACCCGCCTCTGCAAGGGCTGGAATTTCTCTCTGCTGCCGCCTTTCTGGTGGGGACGGGGATGATCTTCCGCACACTTTTCCTGACTTATCAGAGCAACGGAGGCGGCAATTTTTTGGCGGTGCTCTTTCAGACCCAGCCATTTCTCCTATTTCTAGGAATCCTGTCCCTCTGCGCCACGGCGGCCATCCTCTTTATGGTTCTGCGCAACGGGGACAGCGGCAGCTGGTCTCTGGCACCGTTGATCCCCGGCTTTACATCCTGCGTTTGGCTGGTGCTGACCTATCATTCCAACGCCTCCAACCCATCGGTCATGTCCTTCGCCTGGCAGGTCTTCGCCGTCAGCTCCGCCGCCCTGGCCTGGTACTTCACCGCCTCCTTCGCCTTCCAATTTCCCCGTCCCCAAGCGGCCACCTGGTTCAGCCTGCTGACGGTGATGCTCTGCCTGATCGCCCTGGCAGACTCGGTGGAGCTGTATCAGAAGGTGCTGCTGGCCGCCACCGCTCTGTGGTTTTTGGTGCGCAGCATCCTGCTCATCGACAACGCCGAGTACAGCGGGAAGCATATGGGATAAGCTATAACATCAACAAAAGCCTGTCTTTCTGAGGAAAGACAGGCTTTTTCGTTACAGGTCGAACTCCAACAGCTGGCAGTTCTCCATATAGAACTCATAAAAATCTCCAAAGGGAATGTCCACAAAGTATGTGCGCGCCGCCCGACAGAAGCAGCCGTGGGACACCAGCAGCACCCGCTTGTCCGGATAGGTATCCCGCACCTTTTCAATGATGGTATAGGCACGATGGATGAGCTGCGCTGTGGATTCTCCCTCCGGATAGTGCCACAGCAGGCTTTTGCGTTTCTCCCGATATTCCGGATCGTCTACGCTGCGGCCTTCAAAGGTGCCAAAGTCCTGCTCGATGAGCAGGGGATCTGTCAGCACTGGCACGCCCACCTTTTGAGCGATGATAGCCGCCGTCTCCTGGGCACGATCCATGGGGGAGGCCAAGATCACATTCACTCCGGCCTGTGCCGCCTGCTCACCCACTTGGGCAGCCTGGGCTCTGCCCAGGTCAGTCAGCTGCGCCTCTGTTCTGCCGCAGATGCATCGCTTGGTGTTCCAATCGGTCTGGCCATGTCGCGTCAAAAACAATTTCATCAGAAGGGTTCCTCCTCTCAGTCATAATAGCGTACCACTGCAATGATCTTTCCTAACAGTACCACCTCTGTTCCGTCCACCGGCGCTCTGTCCGGAATGGTGAGCCATAGGTGTTCCTGCTCCCAGCTGGCGGCGCCGCAGGCGGTCTGTCCCTCCAGCAGAAAGAGCATCCGCTCTCCCGCCTTCTGCGGCTCCTGCTGCCGCACCACCACCAGGTCACCGGGCAGGATGCCGGCGTAGCGCAGGGCATCCCGCTCCATCCGGACGGCAAAGTGGAACTGGGGTGCGTCTCCGGTGTCAAAGAGCAGATTCTCTCCGGTGAAATCGGACAGATCCGCTGTCACTTCCCGTAAAATAGGGATTTTTTGCACATGATTCCTCGGTTCCGGTGTCACCAGGGTGATGGATCGGGTTTTTCCCACCCCTCTGTGGATGACGCCGGCGGCTTCCATCGCTTTCAAATGAAAGTGTACCGTAGATGGGGATTTTAAATGCACCGCCTCTGCGATCTCTCGGACAGAAGGGGGATACCCTCGCTCCTGGGTGAAGGCGAGGATATAGTCGTAGATCTGATTCTGTTTGGGGGTCAGCCGGTTCTTCAAGGGCATCCTCTTCTTTCTCACCGTGGACGCTTCGCAATTCCACTTTTAACAAGCTCTTTGGGTCGTGCTGTGCCAGTATACCACAGCATCGGGAAAATCACAAACACTTGTTCTAATTTTTTCTCACATTTCCCCTTGACAACCAAAAAACATCTCGTTACAATAATAAGCACGCTAATTATTAGCCCGCAAACGATTTAAAAGGAGGCGAGTACTTGCATCTTTGGCATCAAAAGAAAAACCCCTCCATCCTAATGCTCCACCGGCTCAACCGAGCCCATCGGAACGCCGTCACAGCGTTGATGGCTCAGTACCACCTTCAGGATGTGGGCAATCCCATGCTGTTATTCATCCTGTCCAAAGGGTTGGAGGAAGGGGCGGTCTTGCCCAGCCAGAAGCAGCTGGCGCAATGGCTCCACGTCTCACCGGCGACAGTGGCCAACTCGTTGAAGTCCCTGGAACGAGGCGGCTACGTCCACAAGGAACCGGACGCCCAAGACGCTCGGCGGAACCGAGTGTCCATCACGGAAAAGGGGCGTCAGGCCGTTCTGGAATGTGTGAAGGTCTTTGAGACGGTGGACAATCAGATGCTCCAAGGCTTTTCCCCAGAGGATCAGGAACAGCTGATGCGCTATCAGGAGCAAATGCTGAACAACCTGTCCCAGCTCAGCGGGGAGGACTGTCCGGAGGATTGCCCGCCTTTTCCCCCTCACCGCTGCCATTTCTAACACGAAAGGACTGAGAACCTGCTATGATGAAACGACTGTTCCCTTATTTCAAGGGATACAAAAAACAAGCGATCCTGGCGCCTGCGCTCATTGCGCTGGAGACCATCTGCGAGCTGATCCTGCCTCTGCTGATGGCGGAGATCATTGACAGCGGCATCCAAAAGGGCAATATGCCCGTCATCCTGAAAATGGGTGCGCTGATGCTGGTGGTGGCTGCTGCCGCCATGTACTGCGGCGTCATGTCCGCCAAGCACGCCGCCTTTGCCGCCCAGGGTCTGGGCGCCAACCTGCGTAAGGCGCAATTTGAGAAGATCAGCACCTTTTCCTTCCGCAACATCGACCGATTCTCCACCGCTTCTCTGGTCACCCGTCTGACCAATGATGTGACCAACGTGCAGAACATGGTAGCCATGGCTCTGCGCCTGCTCATCCGCAGCGGCGTAATGATCGTAGCCTCTATGGCAGTGGCCATCTATATCCGCTGGCAGCTGGCTATGATCCTCATCATTGCCGTGCCTGTCATTGCCCTGGTCATTGGCCTGCTGATGAAGGTCTGCATGGGGCTGTTCCGTGCCATGCAGCATCGGCTGGATCTGCTCAATGAAACCGTCCAGGAAAATCTGACCGCCATCCGTGTGGTCAAATCCTATGTCCGAGAGGAATTTGAGAAGGAGAAGTTCAAAACCTCCAACGATAACTTCACCAAAGCCGGCATGAACGTGAGCCTGCGCATCATCCTCATGCAGCCTGCTATGATGTTGGGCGTCTCCATCTCCACCGTCCTCATCCTCTACCTGGGCGGCCAGACCGTCCTGCGCGGCGACCTGGAGATTGGCCTGCTGTCCTCGCTGCTGAACTACGTCCTCATGGTGCTCATGAGCGTTATGATGGTGGCTATGTGCCTGTTGATGTACACCCGTGCCAAGGCCTGCGCCCAGCGTATCTTTGAAGTCATCGACACCGACTCGGACATTCAGGACGGTACCGCACCCGCTCTGCCGGAACAAGCAGGTCAGGTGGAATTTCGGGATGTCTCCTTTAAATATGACACCTCCGGCACCGGCGATAACGTCCTGTCCCACATCTCCTTCACTGCCAAGCCCGGCCAGGTGATTGCCGTCATTGGCGGCACCGGCGAGGGCAAATCCACCCTGGTCAATCTCATCCCTCGGTTCTACGACGCCACGGAAGGGGAGGTGCTGGTGGACGGCATCAACGTGAAAGACTATCCGCTGGAAGACCTGCGCCACCGTATTGGCATGGTGCTCCAAAACAACGTCCTGTTCTCCGGCACCATCCGAGAGAACCTGCTGTGGGGCAACCCCAACGCCACGGAAGAAGAAATCATCCAAGCGGCCAAGGACGCCCAGGCTTATGACTTCATCCTATCCTTCCCCAAGGGCTTTGACACCTGGCTGGAACAGGGCGGCGTCAACGTCTCCGGCGGCCAGAAGCAGCGTCTATGCATCGCCCGTGCTATGCTCCGCAAGCCCTCTATCCTCATCCTGGACGACTCCACCTCTGCTGTGGACTCTGCCACGGAAGCCCGCATCCGAGAATCCTTCCATCAGAACCTGAAACACACCACGGTTTTCCTCATCGCCCAGCGTATCAGCTCGGTGCGGGATGCCGATCAGATCATCATTTTGGATGACGGCAAGGTGGCTGACATCGGCACCCACGACCAACTGATGGCAGAGAGCAAGATCTATCAGGAAATCTATCACTCCCAGCTGAAAGGAGGGGTCTACCATGGCTGATGCTCCCAGAAAAAATCGCAAGGTCAACGGCCACGGCGGTGGCCCCATCGGCGGGTTCCAAAAGCCCAAGGAAATCAAAAAGACCGTGAAACGTCTGTTGAGCTACATGGGACAGCACCCAGTCATGCTCATCGTGGCATTTCTCTGCGTCATCGCTTCCGCCCTGGCCAGCGTGGGCGCCACCTATATCACGCGCCCCATCATCAACGACATCGCCGCAGCAGTGGCCGCCGGTCAGACCACCCTGCCCAGCTTGGGGCCTAAGGTGCTGCAGCTGCTGGCCGTCTACATCTTTGCCGCCGCCTGCTACTTCCTCCAAGGCAATATGATGGTTCGTGTGGCACAGCGGGGCACCAATGCCCTGCGGCGGGATCTGTTCAACCATATGCAGACTCTGCCCCTGACCTACTTTGACCAGCATCCCCACGGCGACCTGATGAGCCGTTTCACCAATGATGCCGACAACGTCCTCCAGGTCTTGGAGCAGTCCGTCCTCCAGTGTGTCTCCGCCCTGTTCACCTTCGTGGGCATCGTGGTCATGATGCTCTATCTGAGCCGAGTGCTCTTTCTGGTCACCCTGGTCATGTTGGCGGTCACCCTTCTGGTGTTCAAGCAGCTGGGCGGCAAGAGCCGCCTCTACTTTGCCAAGCAGCAGGCCGCTCTGGGCACCCTGAACGGCAACATTCAGGAAACCATCGAGGGTCTGAAAGTGGTCAAAGCCTTCACCCATGAGGATCAGGCCAAGGAGACCTTCAATGAACTGAACGAGAACTTCCGAGTGGCCGCCAGCAACGCCAGCTTTTTCAGCACCTGCATCATGCCGGTAGCTGGCAACCTGTCCAATATTGGCTACGCCTTCACTGCCGCTTTCGGTGGCGCTCTGGCCATTCTGGGCAGCTTTGACATCGGCGGTCTGGTGGCCTATCTGACCTACTCCAAGCAGGTCTCTCAGCCCATGAACCAGATCTCCATGCAGATGACCAACATCCTCTCCGCCCTGGCTGGCGCAGAGCGTATCTTCCAGGTCATCGACGAGGCAGCGGAAGTGGACGAAGGCAAGGTCACCCTGGTGCCTGCCGAACACAATCCGGACGGCTCTTTGAGGGCTTGGGAATCCGGCCGCGTCACCGCCTGGGCTTGGAAGGTGCCCCAGGATAATGGCAGCGTCCAGTATGTGGAGTTGAAAGGGGACGTGCGCCTGAAGAGCGTGGACTTCGGCTATGTGCCGGATAAGCAGGTGCTCCATAACGTCAGCGTCTACGCAAAGCCTGGTCAGAAGATCGCCTTCGTTGGCTCCACCGGCGCAGGCAAGACCACCATCACCAACCTCATCAACCGGTTCTACGAGATTCAGGCCGGCTCCATCGAGTATGACGGCATCAACGTCAAGGACATCCAGAAGGACTCCCTGCGGCACAGCCTGGGCGTGGTGCTCCAGGACACCCATCTGTTCACCGGCACGGTCATGGATAACATCCGTTACGGCCGGTTGGACGCCACCGATGAGGAGTGCATCCAGGCCGCCAAGACCGCCAACGCCCACAGCTTTATCCGGCGTCTGCCGGACGGCTACCAGACTATGGTCACCGGCGACGGCGCCAACCTGTCCCAGGGACAGCGGCAGCTGCTGGCCATCGCCCGGGCGGCGGTAGCGGATCCTCCCGTCATGGTGCTGGACGAAGCCACCTCCTCCATTGACACCCGTACCGAGGCGCTCATCTCTCAGGGCATGGATGCGCTGATGGAGAACCGTACCGTCTTTGTCATCGCCCACCGGCTGTCCACCGTCCGCAACGCCAAGTGCATTGCGGTGCTGGAAGGCGGCCAGATCATCGAGATCGGCTCTCACGAGGAGCTGATGGCTTTGAAGGGGCGGTACTACCAGCTTTATACCGGTCAGTTCCAGTTGGACTGATTGCAAACAGAAAAGGGAACGCCTTTCAGCGTTCCCTTTTTCTTATGATACCTTATTTTTCCCATGTACCACAGCCTGCAAGATGCAGTACACCGCCACAAAGAGCACACCAGCCACCGGCCAAACGATCCAAGTGAAGTCCCACCGCTCTGTGGCGAAGCTGTAGGCCAGATAGATGGCTGTAGTCAACGTCCAGTAGACGCTGGGGAACCAGGCCAGCTTTTTGTTGATCTGCTTCCGTTCCTTGGTGTAATCCTCCTCCTGGAGGATCTTCTGATAGCTGCTGTGGATGCTGCCGAAGCGGACAAAGAGAAAGACCGCTGCGGCCACCAGAGTCAGCAGGACATTGACGCAGCAGATGCTGATGTAATCGCCCAGGTTCAAGGCAGAAGTCAGCAGGAGGGGAACAACGCTGAGGATGCAGAGCACCACCCCCACCACCAGGCTCATCCGGTAGGCCGGTTCATCTGCCTCCTTCCGCCGCTGTACTACGCCGCTGACGCCGTATTGGAGGGAGAGGAGCTCCTTCTCTATGTGCTGGTAGGGGGAGAGCTTCATGCCGTTGAAAAGGAGGATGGCCACACCAATGCCCACCAGAACCAGCAGAGCAGACACCCCCACGCAGGTGGCAAACACCTCCGAAATGCTGCCCTTGTATTCAGCCACACCGGCCAGCTGGATGAGGCAGATAGGGGAGAGGATGCACAGGGCAACTGCCATGGCTATGCGCGCAGAGAGCTGTCGGGTCAAGTCCAGGAAGGCGTTGGCTTCCTCTAAAGTCACCACATAATCTCCGCCGGATTCCGGCGCCAGTTCTCCTTCCGGCAGGGTGACCTCCTCGATCTCATCCTTCAACAAGTAGTCGGTGCTGACGCAGAACAGCTGGCTCATCTTTACCATCCGATCCAAGTCGGGCAGGGAAGCGCCAGACTCCCATTTAGAGACTGCCTGTCTGGAAACGCACAGTTTTTCTGCCAGTTCTTCCTGGGACCAGCCGCTGCGCTTGCGCAGCATCGTGATTTTTTCCGCCATGATCATCATGATTCATCCTTTCTGCCGCCGGAGCGTTTTCTTCCCCTTTATCTTAGCAAAACGCTCGGTTGCCGACCACCAAGCGGACGGTATTTCTCGTCAACCAACGGTTGCGCTTTCTCCAAAACAGGCACTTTTTGCGGTTGCATCGGTGGAAATCCCGCTGATTTTCTCACTTTTTTATTTCTTCCCGTACTTCCCGTACATGAACAGGTCGCATTTCAGCATCCCGTTATACAGCTTCCGCTTTTTCTTTGCCTTGGCGCCAAAGACTTCCTCAAATTCCGTGTGACTGGACAAAATGGACACCTTCCACCCCTCCGGCAGCAGGCGTACCGCATGGCCGAACGCACCGTACAACTTGGACACCTCCTGCTTCTCCATCAGCCGCTCCCCGTAAGGGGGATTGGTCACCACCCGTCCGTAGGGCTCGGTGCTGTAGAACCGGCGGGCGTCATAGACTTCAAAACGAACCGTGTCCTCCACTTCCGCCTTCTCGGCGTTGCTTCGGGCGATGTCGATGGCTCTGGGGTCGATGTCGCCGCCCCAGATGTCATAGGTTCGGTCGAACTCCTTGTCCAGGGCTTCTTCCACTGCTGTCATCCAATGCTCCGAGGGCAGAACCTTCCACTTCTGGGCGGCGAAGGTGCGGTTGAGACCGGGAGCACGGTTTTTGGCAATGAGCGCCGCTTCGATGCAGATGGTGCCGCTGCCGCAGAAGGGATCGCAGAAGGGGTCTAGCCCCTTATAGCCGGACAGGAGCACCATGGCTGCCGCCAAAGTCTCCCGCAAAGGGGCTTCCACGCCCACAGCACGGTAGCCCCGCTTATACAGACCGGAACCGCTGGTGTCCAAACAAAGGGACACGGTGTCCTTCATAATAGAGAACTGGATCTGATACCGGCTCCCCGTCTCCGGCAGCCACTCCACACCATAGACCTGCCCCAACTTGGCAGAGACCGCCTTTTTGATGATGGACTGGCAGGCGGGAACACTAAAGAGCTGGGAGTTGATGGAGTAGCCCTTCACCGGAAACTCCCCCTCCTTGGGAATCCAATCCTGCCACGGGATGGCGTAGGCGCCTTGATACAGTTCTTCAAAAGAGATGGCCGAAAATTCCCCCAACACCACCAGCACACGAGCACCGCAGCGCAGATTCAAATTCAGCCGTGCCACATCCAACAACGTGCCCACGCAGCAGACCCGGCCATTTTCCGCCCGAACCTGCTCCATCTTAAGCTTTTTCAGCTCGTCCGCCACCAGTTTTTCCACCCCCAGATAGCAGGGTACCATCAATCTCAGTTTTTCCATCGTTCTTCCGCCTTTCGCAGATGATCCTGTCGGAAAGCGACAGGATGGTTCCAATTTCGTCCTTCATTATAACGAAATTTTAACCTTTCCG
>JABLTM010000875.1_pt1 | contig 11672 bp, 7 predicted proteins | sample 7160121 | NCBI WGS metagenome assembly JABLTM01 (sample SAMN14651224, study PRJNA627086) | human gut metagenome | isolation source: feces | host: Homo sapiens | reverse complement strand
GGTACGTTATCTGAGCTATACAAAATATCAGACCCTCTATTGAGAAGTTGTGTAGGGGTTAGTCGCGGGTGTTGGATAAAGCAGACAAGCATGGGGACAAATGACCACTTACGCCAAAAATAGTAGCATTTGGCGTAAAGAAGTTGATAAAAATGCAGGATGTCGGTATGGTATTAGCGTAAAAGAGATTTCAAAGTGGCTTTTTCGAACTCATTTATTAAGTGTCTTAGGAAAGTGGCTAATCATTGATGGGATCGAATATAGCCTCAATGAGGGTGGATTAATCACTTTGACAGCGCGCAGATTAAAACGATTTATTGCACTTCTTAGTAGCTTGGCGCTCGCGCTTATCATGGCCCTTGCCGTTGTTTCTTTTGCTCCCCGTGCATTTGGTTACATGCCCTTTGCCGTGCTCTCGGGCTCTATGGAACCCGAGCTTCCCGTCGGCTCCATGGTGTTTGTTCACCAGGTTGATTCAACTGATATTGCCGTGGGCGACAATGCAACTTATTACCGATCGGACGGTGCCGTGGTGACTCACCAGGTGTACGAGATCGACCCTGTGGCGCAGACGATCGGCACGCAGGGAATCGCAAACAAAAATGCAGATGGAACCATCGTGCACGATGCCGAGCAGACGCCTTTTTCGCGCGTGATCGGTGTCGTTTCTTTTTGTGTCCCTTATCTGGGCTTCGTTAACGCATATTGCACGACGATGCCCGGTTTGTTTGTTGTGGTGGCCGTTCTGGCGCTGCTGGCCGCGGCGTCGATTGTGCTCGATCGGATGATTCCCGATGAGCCTGCGGGCAAGCATGTCCGCGCGCATGTGAGGGGGCGGCGTTCATAGCGGCAGGGGAGAGGTGTCGGCGACGGCAAGGGCCGTTGCCGGGGAAGTCGATTTTCGAAAGGAAGAGAACGATGGAGAACAAGAAGAAAAAGCGCTACGGCATCATTGCCGCCCTGCTGCTTCTGGTGCTGGCCGCCGGCGTGGGTACCTATGCATGGCTGACGGCTACGCAGTCGCTGAAGAACGAATTTACGGTTGGCAGCATCGGCAAGCCCGAAGTGAAGCCCGACCCCGATCATCCGGACAAGCCCGGCACTGTTCCCACGGACCCATCAGTGGATGGTTATCTGTTCGAGACCAAATGGACCAATAAATCCAAGATGATTCCCGGCACCGCCATCAATAAGAACCCCAACGTCGGTATCGGCAAGGATTCCGATAGCTCCTATGTGTTCGTCTACGTGAAGAACGTCATCGTGAAGGACGGTGAAGGCGCGCTTGCCAAGACCCCGTACTTCAATCTTAACAATGGCTGGAAGCCGGTTGCTACTGACCAGGTGAAGACCAACGGTAACGAAGGCCAGTACGTGAGCGGTCTGTTCATGTATACCGCTGACGGAACCGGCACCCCTGCAAAGCTTACCCCCGCTAATGGCAAGGCTGCTTACACCGGCGAGCTGTTCGGCACCGTGCATATCCCGGTTGCCATGAACAGCACGGATGTCGTTGAAAATCCTGCTATGACGGTCTCCTGCTACATCTTCGGCGCTGACCAGGGTGATGCCGAGAACGCCATCGTGCAGGCCAAGGAATGGGCCAAGACTCAGGCTCAGGCTTAACCCCTCCCCACCGAGATCCCGACCCGCCCCCATCCCTATATCCGGGTCGGGATCTCGGTCCCCCCTTGATCGACGATTGGCGAACGTAATGCTCAACAATCTTTCCGACAATCAGAAACGCACCTTGGCGCTCGCCGCGGTGGCGCTGTTGGCCCTGGCGTGCCTGTGCGGCACGCTGGCTTTTACCGTTGACATGGTTCCGGCGAACAACGTTCTATCGTTTGGCAGCGTGAAGGTACGAGTCTGCGAATTCACCCTCAACGAGCAGGGTGAGGAGATTCCGTTTGAGGCCAACGAGCACGGGGACTATCCCGACACCAAGGCCGGGGGCTCTGACATCAGCCGCATCGTGCGCGTGGAGAACGCCGGCGCCCAGCCTGAGTACGTTCGCGCTCGTCTGCGCATGACGTCAGTGGCACCCGACGGTTCGAGTGTGGATGCCTCGGGCAACGTTGCCTTTAACGTGAACGCGGGCGAGGGGTCCCCGTGGATCGATGGCGGCGATGGGTGGTACTACTACCGCGGATTGGCCGGATGCGGGGGCGTGCTCGATTCCGGTGCCATGACGGAGAGTCTCATGGATTCGCTGCGCTTTGTGGGCGACTACAACGATGTCGCGCGCGGTGGCTCATTCAAACTCGATATCGACGTCCAGGCCGTGCAGGCCAAAAATCAGCAGGCAAACGATACCGTCCTCGACGTGCTCGACGCCGCGGGCTGGCCGGAGGCGAACTAGCCCATGAAGATTAAGATCGTGAACCGAGGTGTGCTCAGCAGGCTGGTTGCCGTCGCGGCGATTGCCCTTTGCTGCGTTATGGTGCTGCCGGCGGCAGCGCATGCCGAGGATCAGACCGAATTCCATATCACAAACAGGAACGACTTCCTGGCGTGCGTCGCGCTGTCGCGTCAACGCGACACGTCGCAGTGGCGCGTCTATCTCGATAACGATATCGTTCTTAACGATGATGATATGAACGCCATTGTTGCGGATACGGTCAAGCACCTCTCCTTTGGCAACAAGGAGCATCCCTTTAAGGGCGTCTTTGACGGTCAAAACCATACCGTGAAGGGCCTGAACTACGAGAATAAGGTCTTGGACCCCGAGCGCGACACGGGCTTCTTTGCCGAGACCGACGGCGCCACCATCAAGAACTTCCTGGTCAAGGATGCCAACATTTGGGCTGACTTTCGCGGCGGCATTATCGTGGGCAAGGCCGTCAACACTCGCTTCGAAAACGTCATGGTCATGGAGAGCACCCTGCACGTTACGTGCGCCAACAACATGCTCAACGTTATTACCAATGCGGGTTTTGAGGGGGGCCTGATTGCCGGCGAGCTCGACGGTTGCACCCTCTACAACTGCGAGGTCCGTGGTGGCCGCGCCGTTAACAACACGACTTCGGGCGTACAGGCAATCGGTGGCGAGGGCCTGTATATGGCGGCGTTTGCCGGCTACGTTAAGAACTCGACCATCGAGTATTGCCGCGTGACGCCTACGCGCAACGAGGATGGCTCGATTGCCGAGAAGGGCATGACCGACGTTACCAATAAATACGATGTGGCCATTGGCGCCCTGGGCGGCAACAACGTGTACGCCTCGGGTTTTGTGGGCTGCATGGCAGAAGGCGCTAAAGTCATTGACTGCTTTTCAACGGCGAAATGCTATAGCTATGCTGCTTCTTACGTGGGCGTTGTCTCCGTAACGCGCGCTTGGACGGGCGGTCTTGCAGGCCGCATCTTGTCTAAAAGCGGTAATGAAATCACTCGCAGCCATTTCGCCGGCGATTTGAGCTCGCGCCAGTACAACCCCATCGCCGTGATTCCCATCATCCAAAACGATGTGAACCTGGGCGGTATTGCTGCGCGCGCCAACAAGGGCGACGCCACGGTCGCCGAGTGCTACTTTAAGCCGAGCGTGAGCCTAAGCGGCAGCAGCCAGGGCAACCCTGCCAAAAAGAAAATCCCCTCGTTTGGCGGCGACGGCACTACTGCGGGTGGCAGCTACGGTCCGTGGGATGACGAGCGCTACACCACGCGTGAGCTATGGGAAGAGCACGACTACGACTTCTGTGCCGGCACCATGCGCTCGACCGATAACGATGAGACCCTGGGCGGTCCGCATGCCAACGAGTGGGCGATGGACTACAGGCTGAATATCCCCGTGCATGGCCAGAGCGTTAAGGCGACGATTGATTTTCCCGGTGCGGGTACGGCAACAATCGAGAAGACCAAACTTGGCAAAGACCAGGCGACCACGGATCCGTACACCTTTGCGGTGAGTGCCGTGCTGGCCGGAACGGCACAGGGCTTGGCCCAGGGCGATACCTCGGTAACGTTTAAGCAGGAGACCTCTGCAAAGCCTGCCGACCTGAGCGAGGAGAACGGCGGCTACCGTTTTATGGGCTGGTTCCGCGAGCCCGATGTGCAGGTGAATCGAATTGGACAAGACAACAGCTGGTTTGACGGCAAGACCGATGCCGATGCTGTGGCTGCTGGCAAGCAGGTCCAGAAAAGCGAGTTGCACGACGAAACGTCAACCTATACTGCCGATAACGCGAAAGGGGCCAAGGCTTTTGAGGGCAATGACCTGTTTATCGCTTCGTACGAGGCACAGGTGCTGTTCTATAACGTTAAGGGCGAGACGCTTGATTGGAAAACCGGTGCTGCGCACGGCAAGTCAACTGATTGGTACCGCTATGGCGTGGGTTTGACGCCCGCTGCCCCCGCGGATCGCGGCAACTTGAAGCCTACCGCGACATTTATCGGCTGGACCACGCAGCCTAGCAGCGAGGCGGGGATGAATGGTGGCTATGCCGCCATCACCTCGACTCAGTTAGCCGAGCTTAAAAATCAGGGAGCTTTTTATCCTGCGGGTAGCGAGATCACCGTTGTCCGTCCTACCGACTTCTACCCGGTGTACAGCGACTACGTGTCGAACATCATAACGGTGTTCGAGGGCAATGAGCAGGACACAACCGACAATAAGGCTCTGCGCGACGGTGTGGGCAAAACCAATGTCGACGTCCAGACTACCGAGGACGGCACCAGCGTCTACACGGTACAGGTGTGTAACACGAAAGGTACGCCCCTGTCCAATGGCGGCAAGCTGCCCGATGGCTATCGCTTCTTGGGTTGGTACGAAAACAAGGGAACCGAGGGTGCTCCGCTCGAGGTGCGCGTAAGCCGCGATCCCAGCTATACGCTCCCCGCAGATGTCGATTTAACCGCGCCGCATACCTACATCGCCCGCTTTGAGTACCGAGTGGATTATTACGTTCGGGCTTATACCAACCATGAGTTTACGGACAGCAAGCTACTTTGTTCCGTTTGGAATCGCTATCAAACGCCCTTTGAGGAAAACGTCGGTAGTACCTTCGTGCGTGAAAACGTCGTCCACTGGGGTCCGGAGCATGTTGACCACGGTATAAAGGATAGGTATGACGAAACGTGTGGCACGCGCTTCACGGCGAATACCCTTGTCGTGAGTCCCCTTAATGCGTACTCGCACAACGTTAAAAACGATACGGGAGCCGATACTCTGAAAAACCTCTATGCCGATACCGATTTTCCAGGCGCTGCAACGCTAAGCGATACTTGGACTTCGGCTTCGCTGAACGTAACGGTCAAACCGGTGAACGATCGCTATCGCCTGAATTTCTGGACGCTTGAGCGCGATGGTGAATATTGGACATATGTGAAAAATCCCATCGAGAGCATGGTGCGTACAGATAAGAAGTACTACGTTCGCGCGATGATTACCACGGACGTTAATTTCTACAACAAGGGCGATAATGTCGTGAGGACTGCCACGCGGCGCTATGAGAGTAACTTGCTGCAGGCCAAGGTGAACGGGGCGGATCCGACGTTCACGTATTATTACCCGCATGTTAATACGTCGGTTAAAGTGGCAGAAAAGCCAGAAGATGGTGAGAAGGGATCGTATGAGAGTCCCCTGACCCTCGAAGCTTCCCCGACCGATGCCGAAATGGCCGTGCGGGGCTATAAGTTCCTGGGCTGGATTTCTACGGCCGAGGTCCAGAAGGGATCTGCCGTCTGGAACTATATCTATGATGTCGCCAACGACCCCTATGTGACGAGCGATCCGGAAAAGGCGGCGCCATACTTGGCGACGGATGACTCCAAGGTCACCCAGTGGCAGGATGCCTATCCCGTCTACGCAAAGTACGACGTCAGCTATACCACCAACCTGCATCGTGCCGGTTTTGAGGGCACTTCTGAAGTCAATGTGCCCAAGTACGACATCGTTCCCGTTATCAATGCGGGCACCGAACCTGCTACGGCAACGGTGACTCCTGATATCGCAACGACGGTATACAAGTCCGGCGACGAGTTATACAAGCTAAATAAGGTCGAGATCGAACTCCCGAATGGCGAGGTTAAAGAACTCGAATCTAACGGCAATAACTCGTATACCTATCCGGTGGAGCCCGGCGGAGCCTATACATTTGTGGCGTACTATTCGCCGTTGGCGGTCGTGTATCATCTCAATGCCAAAGCTGTGGATGGCAAAGTTGCTCAGAAAGGCGATATGCTCGGCAGCCTTGATGGCGGCATCCCGAAGCCTACTTATGACGTCAGCACTATCGATGCGGATACGGGAGGTGCGTTCAACGTCTTCGTGGGCTGGACGGAAGCCCAGCCGGCACCTGGCAAGGGCTATGTCGCTTGGTCGGAGGGTATCCGTATGGTGAGTGCTTCTACCGTGGTCAAGGCCCCCATGGAGCTGTACCCGGTCTACCGTCCCAGTCTGGTTACCGTTCAATCGAACATCGACTCAAATCTCGCGAATCCTGCTCTTGTCCGCGGTCTCGGCCGTACTGATTCCGGCGACCAGATTTCTCTTGAGGTCAAGGCTGTCAAGGAGGTTTCGGGCATTGACGGCACCAAGTACGACTTTGTCGGCTGGTCGCGCGACTATGAACCCGATGGCAAATACACCCTGATGACCGATGACGAGAAGTATCCCCTCGAGGGCAGCGAGCCCTTTGAGAGCGTGACCTACACTGCTGTGTACAAGAAAACGCCGTATAAGGTGCGCTATCACAGTGTCGACGGATCGGTCATCTTTACGGCGACGGTCGACTCGGACGACGAGCGAGCGACGGGTGCTGGCTTCGTCCATAACGTCGATGTTCCCAAGATGGATGAGAGCGGCAACCCGGTCTATGACAAAAACGGCAATCCCGAGATGGAGAAAAAGTCCGTGGCATACGACCCGGACGCCCACTCAAAGATCGTCGCGCTGCTCGATGAACGGGCGGCCAGCGGTGGCGTGCGCGAACTCTTCCTGGAGTGGCGATATGTGCCTGACGGTGGCGCTGCGAAGTCTTGGGATGAGTTTAAGGACGAGCCGGTCAAGGGAGACATGGACCTGTATCCCTTGACGTATCGCGTGGTCGCCAAGGATACGTCCGACCCCGAGAACCCCGTAACCATGACCACCGCGCAGCTTAAATGGCTGCTCGATCCCAACGCCGCCAACACAGTCGACAACAGCGCCGACAAAGCACCCTTTAAGGTCTGCTTTGCTGAGCCGTTTATGGGGACGCAGCTGACCGTTACGGTGACGCAGGCGAGCTACGGCCCTGGTGCAGAGGGCGTTACCGCGGAGGAAAAGCCCGTAAACGGCAAGTTAGTCTCGCTCTACAGCTTGGGCTCGGGTAACGGTTCGTTCGACTTGGCCAACCGCCTGGAGTCCAAGAAGACGGGCGAGGGCAAGCAAGGCGACGGCAATGCCGTGTTCGACTTCGCCAAGACCCATGCGCTGACGATCGTCAAAAAGACCACCGATGCCAGCGCCATGGGACAGACGTTCCGCTTTAAGGTGACGAAGACGGCGGAGGGAGCCTCTCCCGAGACGCGCGTGGCCGAGGTGAAGGTCGATAGGCGGCAGCAGGAAAACGGTGAGACCTGGTATGTCGGCAGCGTGCAATTTGCCGCGCCGACGGGCATCTATACCGTCGAGGAAGACACGGCTTGGGCATGGCGCTACGAGGGCGAGCTGAGCACGCCGGGCAAGGCGCCCGGTAAATCTGCCGAGCTGACCATCTCGTCCGCCTCGAGCGCGGGCGATGCGGTGGTGACGTGCATCAACACGCGCGCGAAGGACAAGTGGGTCGATGGCGGCTCGCGTGCCAAGAATGTTTGGGAAAACGGCACGCCGAGGAGGGAGGACAAGGATGACTAAGCGCAAGCGGATCGTCGCCCTCCTTGCCGACGTCCTCCTTTTGGCCGGCGTCGCCGGCACCTTTGCGTGGCTTTCGGTTACGGGCGTGCTGGTCAACGAGTTTGGCTTTGGCTCGGTGGCGCCTTCGGTGGACGAGACGCTCGAGGACAACGTGAAAAGGGATGTCTCGGTAAAAAACACGGGCTCGGCTCCGGCATACCTGCGTGTCGCTGTGGATATCTACTGGCAGGATAAGGATGGCGCGCGCCTGTGGGATGAGCCGGTTGCCGGCACCGACTACACCATTGAGTGGGGCGATAAAGGCGATGCCGCCGCCACTAACAGCCCTTCGTCTTGGGTTCTTGCGAGCGACGGGTTCTACTACTGGACGTCTTCTGTTAAGCCGCTCGACAAGACGGGCGTGCTCATCAAGAGCGTGTCCGAGAAGAAGGCAGATGGTAAAAACCTAGTCGTCGACATTTCGACCCAGGCGATTCAGTCCACGCCCGACGATGCGGTCACCGAGGCATGGAACTGTACGGTCAAAGATGGCGTGCTGGTGCCGCCGCACGGAGGTGCGTGAGTATGGCGTTCCCGATTCGCAAAGGCGTTGCGTGCTCCGTGCGTTGCGTGGTCGCGGCCATTCTCTGCGTGGTCGCGCTCGCCGTTCCCGCCCGCGCGTTTACCGATAGTCCCGCGATTGCCTATGACGGAAATGCGCGCCAGCTGACGGTAACGGGGGCGACGGGATCCTCGGGGGAGCCCGATCTGTTTCCCGCCTTTAAAGATCTAATGCCCGGCGATGCGCGCGAGCAGCAGATCGAGGTTCGTGCCACGGGCGTAAAGTCCCAGGTACGCGTGTTTGTGCGGGCCGTTGTCGATCACGAGACGGCACACCTGCTGTCGCCCATTACCTTAACGGCGTCGGCTGGCGATGCGTCTGACGGTTGGCTCCAGACGGGAACGCCGGGCAGCGTGTTCGCCTATCCCACGCAGGTCGCCACGTTCACGAGCGATGGCAGCACGGTGCTCAATCTGCAGCTGAGTGTCCCGACGTCGGTGGGCAACGAGCTTGCCGACGCAAACAAGACTATTCGCTGGGAGATCACCGCCGAGGACGATGGCGAAACAATTCCTGTGCAGCCCGCTGGCTCCAAAAAGCCCGGCCTGTTTGGCCTGGCTGCGACGGGCGACAGCTCGCTCGCTCTGCTTTTGACGCAGCTAACGCTAGCGATTATCGCTTTTATGGCCGCGCTGCTTTTATCCCGGCGGGATAAGCGCTAGGTCCATCTTCTAAATGCAACGCCCTCCCGGACGGCGGGCACGAAGTTCCCTGCTCTACAGTCCTGCGTAAGACGAAGGCCACATTAAGTGGCCTCCTTTGCGTGCGGAACTCGCGATGAGCTTCGTGCCCGCCGTCCGGGAGGGCGCCTCTTTATTGATGGAAGGCCTAATAATCTGATGATTTCATGCCCGGATGTATTCAGAGCGGGACGGGCTTTCCGGATGGGCGGGCTCTCGGAAAATGCGTCCCAGAATTTGCCTTTGGAATGGGATGCAGTTTCCGGTTGAGGGCTCTGGTGGAAAATGCGACCCGGAATTTGCAATCGGAGTGGGATGCAGTTTCCCAACGGGGCCACAAGCGGAAACCGCATCCCACTCCGAACGTGAATTCTGGGGCACGGTTTCCGGATGCAAAAAAGGCCACATGACGTGGCCTTCAACTTGTATATGCTGCGGCTACTCCCACGACAAGCCACGCCCCAACATCAGGGCGTCTGTCCAGGCGGAGGCATATAAGGTTCATCGCGAGTTCCGCACGCAAAGAAGGCCACTTAATGTGGCCTTCGTCTTGCGCAGGACTGTCCGAGCAGGGAACCTTATATGCCTCCGCCTGGACAGACGTTTCAGTTGTGGCTTAGCAGCTAGCAGCTACTTAATCTTGGTCGTACCCGGCGCCAGGTTGGGGTCGGTCTCGTTGGCCTCGGTCTGGAAGTGCTCGGTGTACACGTTCTTGCCGTCGCGGAACATCTCGTAGTATTGCATCTTGGCGTAATCCTCGCGTGCCTTGGTGGCGGCTGCTGCGGCGGCGTCGTCACCGGTGACGTTGGAGGAGAGCGCCCAGCGCAGGCTGGAGTCCTCGTAGCCCACGGAGTTGATAGCGGGCAGCGACTCGCGCAGCGTCATGTGCGCTTTCTGGTAGTCAGTCAGCGGGGCGCCAATCAGCTGCATGAGCTGCGTGGACAGGTAGTTGGTGGACAGGTCGTCGACCTCACTCGTCTGGTCGCAGCCGGCAACGTCGTAGTTGGCCCAGATGATGTAGTCGGTCTGCCACAGACGTTCCTGGTGCGTGGCATCGTCCTCGCCGGTAAACCACTTATCGTTGAACTTGGACGGGAAGAACGGCTGGTGGTCGCCCCAGAACACCACGACCACCTTGCGATCGAGTTTGCTTAGGGCGTTGAGGAAGTAGCGAAGCGCCTGGTCGGACTGCTCGATGCACGAGACGTACTCGTCGACATCGGACAGCGTGCCGTCCTCAACGGTCTTGGCGTCCAGGTCGGTTGTGTCGATGTTGAGATGCATCTGCTTGTCGACCGGCAGCAGGCCCGTGTCGTAGCCCGAGTGGTTCTGCATGGTCACGTCGAAGATAAACTGCGGATCGGCGTTCTGGTCGAGCAGCTCAAGAATCTTGTCGTAGGTAGCCTGGTCGGTCACCATGCCGCGCAGGGTATCGGCGCCCTGGAAATCGTTGATGGACAGGAACTGGTCAAAACCAAAGTCCTTGTAGACGTTCTCGCGGTTCCAGTTGGTTGCGTGGTTGGGGTGCATGGCCGTGGTGGAATAGCCGAGCGATTTGAACTGCTCTGCCAGATTCCCGGTCGTTTCCATGTTGTAGATGGTGTAGGGGTACACGCCCGAGCCCAGGTTGGCCATGGAGTTGCCGGTCATAAACTCAAACTCGGTATTGGCGGTACCGCCGCCGTAGGCGCTCACATAGAGCTTGCCGCGGCTGAGGCAGTTGGACAGGCTCTTAAAGTACTGCGGACCCTCGTAGCCGGCGCGCATATTCTGGTAGATGGATAGATCCGAGAAGGTCTCGTTCATGATGGCGATGACCGTGGGCTTCTCGCTGTCGAATTGGGCCTTTGCGGCGGCGCGCTCGTCGCTCTTGGCGGCCTCGGACTTGTCGTAGGCCTTGGCATACTTTTTGAGCGTGGCCTTGGCATCGTCGACGGAGTAGTCGGCGGGTTTGGGCGGCTTGATGGACTGCGCCGCACTAATAAAGGCAGGCAGGTAGCCCTCGCGCCAGTAGCTCTCGAGCGGGCGCCAGGTGTAGACGGTGATGCCGAGGGTGTTGTAGTAGTCGATGAGGGTGACGTGCGCGGTCACGCCGCCCAGGCACAGTACGGCGACGAGCAGGTTGGTGAGCAGGATGCGTTTGGCGTTGGCGGCGCCCTTCTGGCGATGCGGCGCGACCAGGCCGGCGTACTCGCACAGCAGCATGGCGATGGCGGTAAAGCCCATGGACAGCACACAGAATAGTGAGATCGAGAAGGTGTAGCCGGTGCCGGCGACCGCGGCGGCGGTGGAGATGGCCGAAAGGTCGCCCGGCTGGATGGGCATGGATTTAAACGTGATAACGAAGAACTCGGCAATGCCCAGGACAAAGAGGGCAAAGGCCAGGACCGCGGGAGCTGCGCCGTGGCGCTGGAACAGGAAGAACAGGCCGACCATGAGCGTGGTGATGATGGCCCACTCGAGCAGGATGCACAGGGGGTAGACCCAGGTAAAGTCGTGGTTGGACGAGACCTCCATGCCCAGCAGCGCAAAGACGCCGGAAGAGGCGCCGCTTCCG
>JABLTM010073414.1_pt1 | contig 11683 bp, 10 predicted proteins | sample 7160121 | NCBI WGS metagenome assembly JABLTM01 (sample SAMN14651224, study PRJNA627086) | human gut metagenome | isolation source: feces | host: Homo sapiens | reverse complement strand
GGTTTTTCATGTCGCTCACTCCCCAACATTGGCGGCATTGCCCTGAATGAGCAGAGCGTTGCAGATCAACGGAAGCCAGAACGGCCCGCTCTGTGCCATCTCGTGGGGATTCACTTTGCAGTCGCACCAGGTAAAAAGACTATAGCCTACCTCAATGGCGGTGTATTCGTTGTAAGTGCCAAAGCGCTTTTTGACGCGCATACGAATGGCCGCAAAGTTGATACCATCAAACGACACATACGGTTTAGTGATATCGAAGATATCTTCGTCAGCGGACAAAAGGTAGCACGCAGCCAGATAGCTTCGATCAGACTGCTGGCGTTCGTTTAATGCGCTGGTAAGTTCTTTATACCGGCAGCCGTGATCGGGGTTCATCTTGATAGTGGTGCGTTCGATTTTGTACATAGGGATAGTCATGGTTTTTTACCTCACTTTTCTTGTCTTATTCTGAAGTTGTGCCCGACGGGCACAGCCACTTTACAACGATATTCCGCTTGTTTTTTGATGCTTATTTGCAAAGGAAATCAGCAAGCTGTATCACGATCTCCTGCCATGTTTCCAGCGCCGCCGCCCTCATGTTGGGATAGATCAGCGTTGCCAGCCCGATGATGGCAAGCCCGGCGATTGCAATCAGCGCAGCGCACCGAACAACTACAAACACGGCGTTGATCAGTACGCGGAGCATTTGCGCGGTCCGGGATTTTTTCTCGACTACCTTGACCTTTTCCGTAATGCCATAGGTTTCCCGCAACTGTGCCTGATGCCGCTCTTCTTTGAGGGCCGCCATAAGCATGGGCTTCTTCTTTGCTTCTGTTTTCATTTCTTCCTCCAAGGCCACTTGTGGGATTTTTTCTGTACCGCTTTGCTTTTTGGCTTTATCTGCCCGGTGATTTTTCCATACAGCTCATCATTGCCGGAATAGAGGAAGTAGTCCGGCGTCCATCCTGCGAAATAGGTGCGTTCGCCGTACTGTTCCATGGACGCCAGCACATCGGGACGGTCCCTTTGCGGTACAAAGGAAAAAATATAGTGGATGGTGCCGTTATCCACCCGCAGCACATCTGCTGCCAGTTCTACTTCCGAGGGCTTGGCCCCGCAGACGGCAACAAGGATGTCGTTGCGCAGGTAGTCGGCTGGCTCGGTCAGCTCCGCAAAGCATCCATAGTCCAGTATCAGGTAGTCGTACTGGCTCTTGGCGTCCAGGATGCAGGTGCGGTCGTTGTAGACGTCCGTACCCTCGACGCGGAAATGATGCTCGTCAAAGAGCACTGCATCGTCGCTGATCTGCGTGTAGCCGGTCAGCGCACTGGCTGCCATCTCAATGATCGCCGCCTTATAGCCCAGCGCCTTGACGTACAGGCATATCTGCATGGCCTGGGTGGTCGTGCCGATCCGATGCCCGGCTCCGGCCACCGCGATGCAGGTGGCGCTGCGCTCGATCTTGGGTTTAGGCAGTACCAACTGGGCCTGGGCGGCCTCCCGTCCTACTTGGGACGGCGGCGTCACCTCGACTGGGATGGGCGGAGACGGCGGCGGCTCCTGCGGGTCCGGCACAGGGTCCGCCGCAGTCACTTTCTGGGGTTCCGGCTCTGTCCGAATAATGCCATCTGCGCAAAGCATGGCGTTGAGTACCCGTTTCAGTTCTGCGCCGTGGCTCTGGACGATCTGCTCTTTCGGGTACATTTCACATACGTCGCGCATAAAAGAACTGCTCCCTGCTATGCCCTCCGTTACAACAATGGTTTTCCCGGTGATACCAGGAATCGTTGTGCAGATACGGCCCAGCAGCGCCAGCGAAGCATCTACATTGCCGATTGCCCGAATATCGTACACCAGATGGGTGATGTGTTCGGCATCCTGCTCCAACTGATGCTGGATCGTGGAGACGCTGCGTTCGTGTATTTCTCCGATCTCAAATTCGTGCCGGAAGTTCAGCTCCCGGACGCTCTCGGCAGTTTCCGGTTTTCCGACTACAACAACCATTTGCATCTCCTTCTCTTTCTTTTTTGTTTGTGATTTCTTGTTTTACCAGGCGGTCAATTTTGTTGGTTTCTGCCTGGAGCTGTGGCAGCTTCTCGTGTATGTAGGTCCGTTTTGTGAATTTGTAACTTGTATGGCCTACAAGTTTTGACAGGGTATCTTTGTCAACGTTAGCGCGATCAGCCAGACTAGCATAAGTATGGCGGCAGCAATATGGTACTAGCCTATGAGGCTCATCTGGATTGGAAATTCCCAGTTCGTGCATGAGTGGATAAAAACACCGTTTGCGCCAATTATGCAAATTCATTCGGCACCCTTTTGGGCTGGAAATCAAATATTCTATTTCACTTTTATGGTAAAACCAGTCCACATAAGGTACGACCTGCGACACAAGTGGAATCAAGCGGTTTTTGCCCGCCTCTGTTTTACTACCGTTGAAAAAAATATAGCATTCATCCAGATTGACATTTTCCTTGCGAACTTCAAACAGTTCTTCTGGCCGCGCACCTGTAAAAATCAGTAGCAGAACCACCTTGGCCGTGGAAGAAAAAGCCACATCCAAATCTGCGTATAAAAAGAGCCGTGCGATCTCATCATCCGAGTAGATCTCACGGCTTTTATTAGCTTTACCATCCATTATCAAATATCGAGTAGGTTCGACTACATGCAACCGGTGGACTGCTATTGCGTATCTACACAGCTGTCCAATCAAAAGTAGTAACTTATGTTGTAGTGACTGGCTTTTATCTGCAATGCCATCCAGTATTTTCTGATAATCACTAACGCGAATATCTTCGATTGCGATATTTTTCAGAGGTTGAAGACTGTGCCTCCACGCGTTGTCGTAACCTTCTATTGTCTTTTTTCCTATTTTTCGATAGTGCAAACTACTCCATTCTTGGTATATCTCCCCCAATGTTATTGAGCTTTCTAGTTGGCGTGCGCCGCAATGCGGACAAAATTGGTATTTTTTGATTTTTCGGCCACATCTCGTGCATTTTTGATGACTCATTACAATTAACTCCTTATAAAATTTGATACCGACCCATAGCGTCAGTATCAGATTTTATAAGATTTACTAGAGCCTTTCAATGACCGCTCTGACTTTTAATCAGAGGGCCCAGGATTCGAGTTCCTGCAGGCGCACCAAGACCGGTTGAAACCGCAAGGTTTCAACCGGTTTTTTCATTGCTGCGGGCGTAGGGGCCGGGCATGCCCGGCCCTGCCGTGTATGGCGGGCGGCTGCTTACGGGCAGGCCGCGGGCCGCACATGTGTGGCCCCTACATGGCAGCAATGGTTTTTCCGGAATATCTCCGCCCGCAAAAAAGGCATGTACGACCTATCCAATCGTACATGCCTTTTTATTTTGTATTCATTTCCACAGCAGGAACAGCACGGCCAGCAGCACACCTAAACCCACCAGATACACCCCGGCAATGGCCAGAGTGGCCTTCAGCACACCCATGACGGCCCAAAATTTTTCTTTGGGCGTCCAGTCGGGGGCCTGCTCCCAGGGGCGGTCATTCGCCGGCTCCGGGGGCGGGGCGTCCGCCTTGCGGCGGTGGGGGCGCAGCGTCGGCGCAGGGCCGATGCCGCTCATATCGGCGATGGTGCGGCCATCGTCCTCGAAGTCGTCGCGCTTCCTCATTTTTCGTACAGATGGCAGACCACGTAATGGCCCGGCTCGACCTCACGCTGCTTCGGCGCTTCGGTCTTGCAGCGCTCCGTGGCATAGGGGCAGCGGGTGTGGAACTTGCAGCCGGACGGCGGGTTGGCCGGGGACGGGATGGAGCCCTGCAGCACCACGCGCTCGCGCTTGACAGTCGGGTCCGGGATGGGAATGGCCGAGAACAGCGCCTTGGTGTAGGGGTGCAGCGGGTGGGCAAAAATGTCGTCGGTCTCGCCGTACTCCACCAGATTGCCCAGGTACATAACGCCGACAGTGTCGGAGATATGCTCGACGACGGACAGATCGTGGGAGATGAAAAGATACGTCAGGTTGCGCTTTTCCTGCAAGGATTTCAGCAGGTTGATGATCTGCGCCTGAATGGAGACGTCCAGCGCGGAGACCGGCTCATCGCAGACGACGAACTCTGGGTTCAGGGCCAGCGCACGGGCAATGCAGATACGCTGGCGCTGGCCGCCGGAGAACTCGTGCGGGTAGCGGGTCTTGTGGTAGGGCTGCAGGCCGCAGTCGTCCATGACCTGGTCAATATAGTCGTTGAACTCGTTCTTCGGCACAAGGTTGTGCTCGCGCACGGCCTCGCCGATGATCTCGCCGACGGGCAGACGCGGGGACAGGCTGGAGAACGGGTCCTGGAAGATGATCTGCATCTTGGTGCGCAGCTCACGCATCTCGGCGGGGGTCATGTCGTAGACCTCCTTGCCGTTGAACAGCACCTGGCCGCCGGTCTTTTCGCCGCCCAGGCGCAGGATCGTGCGGCCCGTTGTGGACTTGCCGCAGCCGGACTCGCCGACAAGGCCCATCGTGCAGCCGCGGCGCAGGTTGAACGTCACGCCGTCCACGGCCTTGACGTGGCCCACGGTCTGGGACAGCAGGCCGCCCTTGATGGGGAAATATTTCTTGAGGTGGTTGACAATCAGGTTATACTGAGGGTCATAGGTGACGGGGGTGTAATCGTTTTCACTCAGGTGCTTACCCTTGTTTGCCATGCGTCACTCACCCGCCTTTCTGTTTTCTTCATAGTAGCGGTAGCAGCTGACCTTGTGCGTCGGGGACAGGCTGATCTCGCAGGGGTACTCGCCGCTGCAGCAGGGCAGCTGCAGCTCGCAGCGGTCCTTGAAGTAGCAGTAGTTCGGCATATCAACGGGGTTGGGGACCTTGCCGGGGATGGAGTACAGGCGGTCCACTTTTTTGCCGACAACGGGCTTGGACGCCATCAGGCCGATGGTGTAGGGGTGGCTCGGGTGGGCAAAGATCTCCTCGACAGTGCCCTTCTCGACGACACGGCCCGCGTACATGACGACGACATAGTCGGCCATCTCGGCAATGACGCCCAGGTCATGCGTGATGAGCATGATGGACGAATTGATGCGGTCCTTCAGGCTGCGCAGCAGGTCGAGGATCTGTGCCTGGATCGTCACGTCCAGCGCGGTGGTCGGCTCGTCGGCAATGATGATCTTCGGGTTGCAGGCCAGCGCCATAGCGATCATAACGCGCTGGCGCATACCGCCGGACAGCTCATGGGGGTACATCGCGTAGACACCCTCGCTGTTGGCGATGCCGACCATCTCGAGCATCTCGATGGTGCGCTTCTTGATGTCCTCCTTCGTCTTGCCCTCGCCCTCGTGCAGGGCGATGACCTCGTCGATCTGGGCACCGATGCGGAACACCGGGTTCAGGCTCGTCATGGGCTCCTGGAAGATCATCGAGATATAGTTGCCGCGCAGACCCTGCATCTTGTCCGCCGGGGTCTTGGCAATGTCGTAGGCCTTGTCATTGCCGAGGTTCAGCCGGATGGCACCCTCGACGATCTGGCCCTGGGGGCGCTGCAAAAGCTGCATCAGGGACAGGCTGGTGACGGACTTGCCGCAGCCGGACTCGCCGACGACGCCGACGGTCTTGCCGATGGGCACTTCAAACGAGACGCCGTCGACGCTCTTGACGACGCCGGTGTCGGTGAAGAAGTAGGTGTGCAGGTTATCGAACTCCACCGCGTTGGCGGGGTCCTTCATCTGGGTGGTGTACTCGGACTCGGGCACGTTGCGGCGCTTGCGGCGCTTTTCGTACTGGTCCGTGATGCGGCGGTTTTCCTTGGAGATACGCCGCGACTCTTTGGCGGAAAGGTATCCGTCCTGATTTTTAGCCATCGTGTGTTTCTCCTTCCAATCAGCGTTTCATCTTGGGGTCAAACGCATCGCGCAGACCGTCGCCCACAAAGTTGAAGCCCAGAACGGTGAGCAGCAGGCAGACACCGGCAGGGATCCAGATGAACAGGTAGTTCGTCATGACGTAGGCGTTGTTGACGTCGTTGATGATGTTGCCCCAGGATGCAAACGGGTACTTGACGCCCAGACCCAGGAAGGACAGCGTGGCTTCGGTCAGGATGGTGGAGCCGAGGCCCATCGTGCAGGTGACGATCAGCTGCGGGATGACGTTGGGGATCAGATGGCGGAAGATGCGGTGCCAGACCTTGATGCCGCAGGCCTCGGTGGCCAGCATGAACTCCTGCTCGCGCAGGGACAGGATCTGGCCGCGGACCAGACGGGCAATGCTCGGCCAGCCGAGGAAGCCCAGGATCAGCATCAGGTACATCATGCGCTTCCAGGAATCGACGCGCATCGCGTCCATGGCCGCACCGATGATGATGATGACGGGCATCGAGGGGATGCAGTAGAAAACATCGACGATACGCATAATAATGTTGTCGATCCAGCCGCCGAAGTAGCCGGAGATGCCGCCCATCAGGATGCCGAGGGACGCTTCAATGACAACAACGATGAAGCCGATGATCAGCGAGACACGTCCGCCGTACATCAGGCGGGTCAGCATGTCCATACCGTTCGTGTCGGTGCCGAGCCAGTGCTCTTTGCTGGGGGCGGCGTAGCGGTCATAAACGTAGGTCTCGGTCATCTGCTTGACGCTCCAGACCTTGGTGGAGGCGTCGTAGACGATGTCATACTCGGCCTCGTTGCCCTCGGCGTCGGTGTAATTGAACTTGGCGGCGTTGTCGTCGATGGCCTCCTCAAGGCGGTTCTTGAAGTCACGGGTGACGACGACGCTGGAATCGGCGGCGGAGACGACGAGGCGGCTGACGTAGCCCAGCTCCTCACCGCCTGCGAGGATGTTGCCGTCCGCGTCGAGGGTGTAGTCCACGCCGTCGGCGGCGAACTCCTTCTCCCCTGCCGTCATGGCGGTCAGGGCAGCCAGCTTGACGTCAAAGCTGAACTTCGGCGCACCGTCGGCCTCGTTCACGAGGTCGCGGCTGGCGTAGCCCATGATGTCCCTGCCCTGATAGACAACGTAAAAGTCGTCGCTCTGAATGTCGACGGTGTAGTCAACATCCTTATAGTTGAATTCCGTATTGCCCTTCTTGACGGCCTCCAGTGCCTTGCTCTGGGCGATGGAGCCGAAGTTCTGCCCATCGGCCACAACAAAGCGCATCGTATCGTTGCGAGTAACGCCGACAAACTCCTTGGACATCTGGGTGTAGGTGAAGAACTGCTCGTCCTGGCCGTAAGGGCTGACAAGGCCGCCGACGAAGGAGAACAGGAACATGGCCACCAGAATGGACAGGCCGACGACAGCCAGACGGTTGCGGAAGAACCGCTTGGCGACGAGCGCGCCCGGGGACAAAACCTTGACGCGGCGGTCATCGTTCAGGGAGTACTGCTCCTGCTTCGGGTTCTGGTTCTGCGTATTTTCGCTCATGGGTGTGCAGTCTCCTTTCTTAAGAAATGCGCACGCGCGGGTCGACCACGCCGTACAGAATATCGGTCAGCAGGTTGCTGGCCAGCGTCAGCACCGCCATGAAGGACAGGTAGAACATCGTGAACGGGATGTCGCCCGCGACCATGGACTGGTAAGAGATGTAGCCGATGCCCGGGATGGAGAACAGTGTCTCGGTGATGAGGGCGCCGCTGAACAGGCCGGGCAGGCTGCCGCCGATGATCGTGACCAGCGGGATCAGCGTGTTGCGGAAGGCGTGCTTATAGATGACCGTGCGCTCCGACAGGCCCTTGGCGCGGGCCGTGCGGATGTAGTCGGCGTTCAGGACCTCGAGCATATTCGTGCGGGTATAGCGCATGTAACCGCCGATGGAGACAATGACCAGCGTGACGATGGGCAGGACCAGATGGTTGGCCTTGTCCAGGAACTGGCCCATCGAATCCAGCTGGGCGTAATCGCGTCCGACGAGGCCGTACAGGTCGAACCAGCCGAGCTTGACCGAGAAGAACAGCTTGAGCAGCGTGGCAAAGAAGAAGGTGGGCAGCGAAATACCGACCAGCGCCACAGAGGTGATGACATAGTCCGCGCGGCTGTACTGCTTGGTAGCAGCCAGCACGCCGAGGGGCACGGCGATCACGATGGACAGCACAAAGGAGATGCCGCCCATGATGACAGACAGGCCGATGACCTCGGTGAATTTCTGGGTGGCAGGCACGTTCCACTTCCAGCTGTCGCCGAAGTTGCCGACAACGGCTTTGCTCAGCCAGGTGAAGAAGCCGGGGACGATGTCCAGGTCAAGGCCGTAGGAAGCGTTGAGCTGGGCAAGCCATTCCTCATAGGGCTTGGCGCCGGGGGCCTGAGCCAGCTGCATTGCCATTGTCTCTGCAAAGGAGCTGGGCAGGCTGCGGATCAGCGCATAGATAATGAACATGACACAGAACAGGATCAGTACCGACTGCGCGACACGCTTGATGATGTAGTTTCGCAAGAGTTTTCGTTCCTTCCTTGCACGGTTAAACCGCGTTTATTTTGCAGGGAAATGCCGTAATGTGGGCATCCCCATCCCACGCAGGGACGACGCCCTGCGTGGGAGTGGGACGACCATATTAGTGGTATAGGGGAAGAATGGCGATTACCGCCGGGCAGAGGGCCGGGCATGCCCGGCCCCTACAGGGCAGCGCATTCGTAGGGGCGCATTCTATATGCGCCCGCACAGGCTGCCCGCTCCCCCCTTTCCTCGGTTCGTCCAATACAGCAAGCAACCGCCCTTGGCGGGCGGTCACCTGCGTTTCACAACGGTAAGTTGAACTTAGTTCAGCTCGAGGTTGTTCAGCTCAGACTTGTAGGTCCAGTACGGGGTCTGATCCTTCGCGATGGTGTCGATGTTGACACGCTCGGTGGAGAAGATCGTAGCCTCGCTGCGCTGGTAGACGGGCAGCTCGACGCCCCAATCCAGGATGATCTCCATGGCCTCTTTGTACATGGCCTTGCGGGCCTCCTGGTCGGTGGTCGCGCGGGCAGCCATGATCAGCTCGTCCAGGTCAGTGTCGTTGATGGCGTAGTAGTTGGTAGCGCCCTGGCTGTGGTACAGCTGGTACATATCGGGGTCATTGGTGGACTGCCAGGCAGCGACCCAGCCCTCGGCAGCGCCGGACTGGTAAGAAGCGAACAGGTCAGAAGCGTTGGCCATATCGTTGACAGTCAGGGTGAAGCCGATGGTCTTGAGAGCGGCGGCAGCGTTGGTCAGGGTCTGGAAGGAGGGGTGGTCACCGTTGCCGGAAGCACCGATGTTGATCTGATACTCCATCTTGGCACCGGCGGGAGCAGCAGTGATCTGGCCGTTCGCGACGGTGTAACCGGCAGCCTCGAAGTAGCCCAGGGCAGCCTGCAGAGCGGCGGCGTACTTGTCCTCGCTCTTCATGTCGGAGGTGTAGATCTCGTTGCCGTCCACGTCGGTGGAGTAGGCGATCTGGTAGCCGTCGTCGGTGACGGACGGAGCAGCCCAGGAGGTGTTGGAGATCGGGTAGTTGATGACGGTGGCGGTGTCGCCGTAGTAGGAGTCGATGCCCTCATCGCGGTAAGCAGCGATGACGGTCATGATGGCCTTGCGCAGGTCCTTGGAGGCCTGGGAGGAGGGGTCGCCGCCGACGTTGACGTTCTTGGCGCTCAGGGCGATGTAGCCGTAGCCGCGGTAGTCCTTCAGGCGGGTGGTGATGACGGGGCCGTCCTCACCCTCGACGCCGTTGATGTCGGCGATCTGGTCAGCAACCTCCAGAGAGTAGGAAGGATCGGAGATGTCGATGGTGCCGGCCTGAACGCCGGTGATCTTATCGGCCTCCTGGGTCTCCTTCATGTTGACGTGGGCGACCTTGGGTGCGCCGTCATAGTAGGAGGGGTTGGCATCCAGATAGACAACGCCGTCGCTGTACTTGGAGAAGGTGAACATACCGGCACCCATGGGAGTGCTGGTCTTGGCGCGGACGCTGCTCAGGTCGCCCTTGGCAAAGCCGAAGGAGTTGTTGTCGTAGTCGTACAGGCTCTCATCGCCGTAGTAGTGCAGCGGGGCGATGGGCATCTGCAGCTGGTAGATCATGGTGGTGGACAGCTCGGTGGTGGTCAGCGTCATGCTGTAGTCACCGGTCTTGACGATACCGGCCACAGAAGCAACGGCGTCACCGACGTTGACACCGGTGGTGGAGTAGGCGTAGACGTCCTCGGGGATCAGGTCAGACAGTTTGGAACCGGCAGTCTCGGCCTCCATGGAAGAGAAGTTCCAGTCGTAGTTCGCGCCGATCAGCTCGAACATATCCTTCGCGGTTGCGCCTGCGGGCAGCTCGCCAAGGTTCCAGGCGGAGGCGGCACCGGCAGCATCGTTAGCGTCGGCGGCAGCGCCGTTCTCAACGCAGTTGTCGATGATCTCCTGGGCAAACTTCACACCGCCGTCGTTGACAGCGTCCCAGAAAGCCTTCTGCTGCTCGGCAGTGAATTTCGTGTTGTCGGTGTTGTCCTCGCCGGCCTCAGCGATCAACTTGGACAGCGTGGTCATGGAGCTGCGGTACTCGTCCAGACCAACGATAGGGGTGGAGTACATGGTTACAGAACCATCATACGTAGGATCGAGGAAAACATACATCGAGAAGATGACGTCGTCGATGGTGACAGGCTCACCGTCGGAGAACTTCAGGTCCTCGCGCAGCTTGATGTCATAGGTAACGGTGCCGTCGGCGTTCTCGGTGACAACGCAGTCGGCAGGACCGTGGTAGGTGTAGTCAGTGCCGTTGTACTCGCGGGTCTCGCCCTCGATGCCGTTCAGGATCATCTCACCCTTACGGTCAGCGCCCAGCAGAGCGATCTGGGTCAGGTCGATGACATCCTGGTCAGCGGCAGAAGCAGCAAAGAAGGGGCTGAACTTGCTCTCAAAGCCGGTCTCGGCCAGAACGAGCGTACCGTCGGAAGCGGCAGTGGTGGATGCCTCGGCAGTGGCCGTGCTGTTGCTCTCACTGGACGCAGTCGCAGCGGAAGAAGCAGCACCGCCGCAGCCTGCCAGCATGCCGACGCTGAGAGCGGCAGCAGATGCCAGTGCAATGGCTTGCTTTGTGTTTTTCATGTGGTAAAACCTCCTATAAATTTGCCATCACCCACAAATCAATGTTGCGCTCCCCAAGAGCGCAACACGAGAAAGGGGGGGACCCCCTCTCCGCACCCTGTATCTCTTTACAGTGTACACTTGTCGATAATGACTTTGCTTATAAGATACCTTAAAATTGACAAAAAGTCAACCATAAATCACACTTTTGTTGCTTTTTGTACCTTTTGCCGAATTTGAGAGGAAAATTTTGTAACCCCCAAAGTCTTTTTCCCCCTGTGGGAAGACTTTTCCTGCTCATCTAAAAAAGCGTGCCCTGCGTTTTTCTGCGGAGCACGCTCTATTATGATAATGTATAATTATTCTTCTTTTTCCCACGGCATCCGCTTGAGGAACCACGCAGCAGCGGCAAAAGCGGCGCAGGAGAGCAGTTCAAAAAGTATAAAAACGCCTTGCATTCCCCAAAGCAGCTGTGCGTCCGCTGCAAACGCGGCCACCCCCTGCCCCGCAGAGGCAGCAGCGCAGAGTACCGCCGTCGCCCTGCACAAAGAGGGCAATTTTTGTGCGGTCTGTTCATGGATATAAGCCCGCACGCGCGCGCCGCCACGGGTCAGCCGCACCAGCAGCACCACCGCATACAGCGCCAGCACCAGTGCCGCCATGTAGGGCAGCAGCAGGTACACAGGTGCGTGGGCCGTGGCCCCGG
>JABLTM010015972.1_pt1 | contig 11711 bp, 11 predicted proteins | sample 7160121 | NCBI WGS metagenome assembly JABLTM01 (sample SAMN14651224, study PRJNA627086) | human gut metagenome | isolation source: feces | host: Homo sapiens | reverse complement strand
TATAGTATATACGAATAAAACCTTTCAGGAGGATATTTTTAAAATGAATAATGTGGATCAGAAAGCGGTGAACGCTATTCGTGTGCTTTCGGCAGATGCGATTCAGAAGGCAAACTCCGGTCATCCGGGTCTGCCGTTGGGCGCGGCTCCCATGGCATATGAACTATGGGCTCATCATATGAAGCATAATCCTGCGGACCCGAATTGGGTGAACCGTGATCGCTTCATTCTCTCCGGCGGCCATGGATCAGCGCTTCTTTACAGCCTGCTGCATCTGTTCGGCTACGGGCTTACGAAGGAAGACCTGATGAATTTCCGTCAGATGGGCTCGAAGACTCCCGGACATCCGGAGTACGGCCACACGATCGGCGTAGAGGCTACCACCGGCCCTCTAGGCGCAGGCATGGGCATGGCGGTCGGCATGGCGATGGCAGAGGCGCATCTGGCGGCTGTATTTAATAAGGAAGGTTACCCGGTTGTCGATCACTACACCTTCGCTCTTGGTGGCGACGGCTGCATGATGGAGGGAATTTCTTCCGAGGCGTTCTCTCTGGCGGGAACCCTCGGGCTCGGCAAACTGATCGTTCTGTATGACAGCAACCGTATTTCTATCGAGGGAAGCACGAACATCGCATTTACGGAGAATGTGCAGAAGCGCATGGAAGCGTTCGGTTTCCAGACACTGGATGTTCCGGACGGCAATGACCTGGTAGCGATCGGAGCTGCGATTGAGCAGGCCAAGCTGGATACGACTCGTCCTTCCTTCATCACGATTCACACGGAGATCGGCTATGGCTGCCCGGCGAAGCAGGGCAAGGCAAGTGCTCACGGCGAGCCTCTTGGTGTAGAGAATGTTGCTGCCATGAAAGAAAATCTAGGATGGGAGAGCCAGGAGGCCTTCTATGTGCCGGATGATGTATATAAGCACTATGAGGAGCTTGCGAAGGAGCGCGCTGCTTCCGAGAATACCTGGAATCTTCTCTTCGAGGATTACTGCAAGGCATTCCCGGAGATGAAGGAACTCTGGGATCGATACCACAACGACGCAATTGCGGAAGAACTCTGGGAGGACGAGTCCTACTGGACGAAGGAAGAGAAGGCGCAGGCAACTCGTGCGCTCTCCGGAATGATGATCAATCGCCTGAAGGACAAGATCCCGGCGCTGATGGGCGGTTCCGCCGATCTGGCTCCTTCCAACAAGACGGAAATGAAGGGTGAGGGCGACTTCTCGAAGGAGAATTACGCAGGCAGAAATCTACATTTCGGCGTGCGTGAACTGGCCATGGGTGCCATTGCAAACGGCCTGGCGCTGCATGGTGGAGTAAAGCCCTTTGTGGCCACCTTCTTCGTATTCAGCGATTATGTGAAGCCGATGGCCCGTCTGGCGGCTCTGATGAAGCTCCCGGTTACCTATGTGATGACTCATGACAGTATCGGCGTTGGTGAAGACGGACCGACACACGAGCCGATCGAGCAGCTGGCGATGCTGCGTGCCATGCCGAATATGAATGTATTCCGCCCGGCGGATGCAGCGGAGACGGAGGCGGCCTGGTACTTTGCAGTTACTGCGAAGAATGCGCCCACGACTCTGGTACTGACCCGTCAGAACCTTCCTCAGCTGGAAGGAACCGGTAAGGGCGCACTGAAGGGCGGTTATGTGATCGAGGATTCCGCGAAAGAAGTTCCGGATGCGATCCTGATTGCCAGCGGTTCCGAAGTCAGCCTCGCAGTAGAGGCCCGCAAGGTGCTGCTGGAGAAGGGCGTGGATGTCCGCGTTGTCAGCATGCCTTCCATGGACGTATTTGAGGCGCAGAGCGATGAATACAAGGAAGAGGTACTGCCGAAGGCTGTCCGCCGCAGAGTGGCCATTGAGGCGTTGTCTGACTTTGGCTGGGGACGCTACGTAGGCCTTGACGGCGCGTATGTAACCATGCATGGTTTCGGAGCTTCCGCTCCGGCTGCCCAGCTGTTCGAACACTTTGGATTCACTGTGGATCATGTCGTAGAGACCGTAGAGAAGCTGTTCTAATCGGAATACAAATCCGGGAAAGATTCCTGGACTTATCACAATTTTTAGGGGGGAGATTTTCTCCCCTTTTTTATTATGTAAGTCGAATCGGACAGAGATGCGGAAGTTTTCACGCAGAAGCTTTTTTTGCATAGATTGTATATATGTAACTATTCAGAGCCATGCGGATTTTGAACAAATGCACGAATCATGCTTGCATGAATGAGAACATTTGGAAAAATCCACATGGCGAGAAGCCACAGCGAGATGCAGCGTAAGCGGAATCGAGCTTGGGCTCTGAATCGTTATGCTATTATAACGATTCCAGGCTGCACAGTATCGAGCCTGGAGCCGGAATCATCAATCGTCGCTATATACATAAAGGAACCGTCATGGATTACACCGAACGACTTACACTTTCCTACTATAAAACCATTGCTGTATTAAATGAAGCGCATCAGGTCTTTCTGGTTCAGCACCGGCAGACCGATCAGATCTGCGTAAAAAAGGTTCTGTCCATCTATAACCCGGAGATTTTTCGTTTTCTCCGCGAGCACCCCATCCCCGGCACACCGGGAATCCTGGCTCTCTGGGAGGAGGACGGCATGCTCACCGTGCTGGAGGAATATATCTCCGGCATTACGCTGGAAGAGCGCATGAGAAACGCTCCGCTCACTCCGGAGGAAGTTCTCTCATATTTTTCGGAGCTCTGCGATATCGCTGAAAGGCTGCATCAGTGCAAGCCACCGATAATTCACCGCGATATCAAACCATCGAATATCATGCTCACATCCTGCGGTCATCTCGTACTTCTTGACTTTAACGCAGCCAAAAGCTTTCACAGACCGGCAGCTGCCGATACTACGCGGCTCGGTACACAGGGCTATGCCGCACCGGAACAGTACGGCTTCGGCGCTTCCTCCCCGCAGACCGATCTGTACGCTATGGGCGTTCTCCTGCGGGAAATGAGTCAAAGCTTTGCCGATACTGCGGCAGGCAGACATTTTCTTGCCATCGCCGCCCGGTGTACCCGGCTGAACCCGGACGAGCGATTCGCCTCCGCCGAAGAGCTGAAGCAGGCGCTGACTTCACCTTTGCAGGAACCGGAAAAACAACAGGACGCCGCGCCGCTGAAAAAATCTTCCGGCAAACGCTCTCTGCTTCCGCCCGGATTTCGAAGCTGCACCCCATGGAAGATGTTTCTTGCCTTCTTGGGTTATATTCTGGTCTTTGCCATCGCGCTTACACTGGAAGTTAAGGACGCCTCCGGCGCTCTCCTCTGGTTAAACCGCCTGTTCTGCCTGGGACTGCTGCTCACGCTGATTGCGGCAACCTTCAACTACCGGGGAATGCAGCGTCTGATTCCTCTGTACCAGAACCGTCGGCCTCTGATCCGGATACTGGGAGTTTTCCTGCTGGATGCGTTGATCATCTGCATTGTATTTACACTGCTGGTACTGCTCACCGCACTGTTTACTTCATAAACCAGTTCCCCGCCAAAAAGGACTTTCCTGCAAAAGTATTTTTCTGCAAATATCCTCTGCTGCTTTTAGTATAACATCCTTTTCCCTGCCGTGTTGCCACCGCAGCAGGGGAATTTAAGGGAAAATGCAAAGAGTCTCTTTCTGTCAAACGTGAAAAAAGCGGCTGAACCGCCGCCTTTTCTTCTGTACATTTTTTTCTTCCCGATCCCTATTCTTCCTGATCAGGGAATCCATTCATATAGATATCATTGATTACCGCCTGCGCCCGCTCCGTCTCCTTCTTCTCGATGATGCGGTCACGGTCACTCAGGATCGCCAGCATCTCATCCACCAGATCCTCGATCCTCGGATTCTCCATCCGGTACAGGTAACCCAGCATCCGGGTCGCCGTGTAATCTGTGTTCAGGTTCCGATAAGCAATCTCCGCACAGAACTGCTTCGGATAACCTTTGTCCAGGAGAAGCTTATAGAGTTCTTTTGTCTTGTCGGAAGCCATGTTAAATACGATCCCACCTTTCTACGCAGTTAGCGACTGACTTTACATTCCAATTTCTTCTATCTCTTTTAGCATAAATTCTTCCAGTTTCTTCTTATCCGGTAAGTGAAGCATATAGGTTGAAACAAATAGTTGATTATCCATACCCGATAGAGCATACTCTACCATCTGTGAACCCTTATCTGTGCAAAGCAGTATTCCTACCGGCGGATTATCCCCTTCTGTCATCTCATTTTTCTTATAATAGCCTACATAAGCATTGAGCTGTCCTAAATTTTCATGTTTAAACTCGTCATTCTTAAGTTCAATGATAACATTACAATGCAACAGTCGATTATAAAAAACAAGATCGATGAAATAATATTTATCATCTATAATAATACGTTTTTGCCTCGCTTCAAAGCAAAAGCCTTCCCCTAGTTCAAGAATAAACTCCTGTAGATGATCCATAAGCGCCTGTTCCAAATCAGATTCCGACACGGCATCCTTTGCATCAAGCCCTAAAAACTCAAAGGTAAAAGGATCTTTAATCGAAAGTATTGTTTCATTCCCATTAGCTGCAGATTTTTTCAATAAAAGCTCTGGTTTCTTACTTATACCTGCTCTTACATAAAGATTGGTCTTTATCTGCCTGCGAAGCTCCCTTACATTCCAATTGCATTTAATACATTCTGTCTCATAAAAAAATCTCTCAAAGGCATCATCCAAAACCATGATCTCTCGTATATGTGAGAATGATAAATTACTAACCAATACATCTGGATCTGTGCTAAATTGGTTCGACACTGTCGAACTTTTTTCAAAATCTGGTAACTCGAATTCGCCCGACACTGTCGAACAGATTTGAGGATATACTTTATAAAATTTTCTGCACGCTTTAAAAAGTGTATCGTTCATTCCTTTTTGATCGATTCGTTTTTCCAGATCTTTCAAAAGATGGGAGCCATATCTTGCTCTGTCACTGCCATCCTGCTCATATTCAACAATATAATAGCCAATTGCCCAATTACGTAATGTCATTAACTGATTTACTGCACTTTTCGCTGCAGAACTCGCTTTATCATTTATTGTTTTAATATAGTCTGCAAGTATTTCAAATTCCATGCGCTTACCTCCAACACATCCTAAGTATAAACACTATCTGGCATTTTGCACATTTATATAAACTCAAAAATCAGTATCCTCTCTCTGGGGTCTTCTCCCGGAAAGAGATCCCGGCAGCCAATCTCATCATAGAACATCAGCTCGTCTTCCTCCATCAGACAGGATACATACTCCTCCGACGGATAATAGAAGAACAGCAGGATCTCACGCATCGATTCATAATAAGAATCACGAATCCGTGCCAGCACCCGTTGCAGGATTTCCACGGAGAACGGGTTAAAGAAATAAATCCGATCGACATCCACAGGAACATCAAATTCTCTTGCGTCCATGCACACGAACGAAACTTTATCCACAAAGGAACCTGAATTTCTGTTTTCTTCCGCTTTCTGCCAGATCCGTTCATCGTATTCGATTCCAATCGCGCGGCACCTGGTCTGACGGGACAGAAAGAAATCCACCCGGCCCTTGCCGCATCCATAATCCAGTAACACATTTCCTTTGCGGATCAGCCCCGTATTCACCAGCCGCTCCAGCACAGAATATGGTGTCGGCTCATAGGGATAGCGGAACTGATCTGCGCGGGAGTCATCCCTTCCGCTTGTCCGGATACGCAGCGTCTTATCCCAGTGAATTTCGTTTTTGTCATCTCTCATTGCACAGCCCTTTTCCTGATCTCATCTTTCATTCGTCTTTTTCACTTCTCCATCTTATGCTTCCCGATATGATTACTTCTGCGAGTTTGTGCGTTTCCGCTTTTCTCACATCCGTCCATCAATCTCTCGCTTATAAAACCTGTCTCTTACGGGAGCGCCGCCTACGTCTTGGTCTTGGTCTCGCTTTCCCGACAAAATTTTTCTGCATTTTTGCCTGCCGTTCCAGCAGCTCCCGACGTTTTTCCGGATCTTCTTCCTGCTCGATCTTCTTCTGCAGCTCACCTTTCCGGTATTCTGCCAGAAGCTCCGCTACCTTCATATAATCCCGCTCGAACAGGATCTCGCTGACCTGCTGACTCAATGTCTCCTCGGAAAGCTTCTCCGGGATTCGTTCCATGATCTTGCGGATCACGAAAAGCTTGCTCTTATCCTTATACTTCGGCATATCGTTCCATTCCTGAAGCTGTGCCAGCTCCGGACGCCAGAGCAGCGACAGCTTCCACCGCCATTTCCGGCCGGGATTGCACTGCGGCTGCCTCAGAAAATAGAAGTCCACCGTTCCATCGGATTCCTCCGCCGTGATGATGCCCCAGTGCTCCGGCACATGCTCATGGATATGTTCCCCGTGTCGGCTCCCGACAACGGCGATATTATAATCATAAAATTTGTCGTAATCCTTCACCTGTCCGGCGAGCCGGGTATAAGTGTCCGCATCGCTCTTAATCTCAATTCCATACAGTGCTTCCGGCGTGACCATCACAACATCCGCGCGTGACCGCCCGGTTCTCTTCTCCTCCAGAATCCGGTTCTTCCCATAGGTTTCTTCCAGGAAATCAAACAACGGTTCCCGGATATCTTTATCGTGCAGCATACTTTTCAATGACACATCTATGTTCCTTCGTTTTTTTATACGTAAAAAGCAAAACTATTTCCGTCATTTTTTCCGTTCTCTATTATAGCCGTGCCTTATAAGAGTTCCCCCATGCCACCATCGAATCCAGAATCGGCTTCAGCGAATGCCCCAAATCACTGAGCGCATACTCAACGTGCGGCGGCACTTCAGGGAATACCGTCCGGGTAATCAGTCCGTCCTCTTCCATGGATCGAAGCGAGTCTGTCAGAACCTTCTGGCTGATTCCTTCCAGATCTCTTTTCAATTCATTAAAGCGCCAGGGGCGCTCCATCAGGTTTCGAATAATCAACAGCTTCCATTTACTTCCAATCAGGGTAACCGTAGTTGCCACCGGGCATTCCGGCAGTTCTTCCTTCGTCAACATCCGAACATCCTCCTTATATCCTCAAGTGTTTTATATTGAACACTCACGGTCTTTTCAACCTTTATATCTCCTTTAAAAGTTTCATAATCGTTCTGGATTCCGGCCTGATTGCATTCTGGTCTTTCCCGAATCCGTACAAATCATATTTTTATATTACACTCAATTATAGTGTAAGTCTCCTCCTGCTGTCAACCGGTTACTCCCAGGTAACTTCGGTTACTTTTTTGTGCCCGGGTTATAAAAAAGTGCGTACTTTTTTTCTCTTCCGCGCCCTGTTAAGATAAGAGCGCAACAGGGAAAACCCAAAGAAATCACACATTTTATCAGGAGGTAACTATCATGGCATTATCTAACATTGCAGAATGGAACAAGAACGAGAAGAACAGTGCGGTTTGCGGTACGGCCTGCAGCGCTGCCGACAAGTAAGAAGAACTCAGAAACGGGAGGTGGACAGGATGAATCCGTATTTTTCTTTTCAATGGCATATTACTGATGAATGCGATCAGCGCTGCAAGCACTGCTATATTTTCTCCGGCGAAGGCTGCCAGAAACTTCACAGCATGACCTGGGAGCAGATGCGGGCGGTCGTGGATAACTGCGAAGATTTCTGTAAAGTCTATTACAGAACTCCATATTTCTACATCACCGGCGGCGATCCTGTCCTTCATCCCGATTTCTGGAAATTGATGGTATTCCTGAAAACCAGGAATATCCCCTTCACCCTGATGGGCAATCCATTTCATCTCGACGATGAAATCTGCAGGATGCTGAAAGCCTGCGGATGTGAGAAATATCAGATGTCGCTCGACGGAATGCGAAAAACACACGACTGGTTCCGAAAGCCAGGCAGCTTCGACCTGACACTGGAGAAGGTTGGATGTCTCAACCGGGCAGGCATCAAGAGCGTCATCATGAGCACCGTATCGAAAACAAATATGGAAGAAATTCCGGACGTCATCGACGCTGTCGTACAGGCCAAAGTCCGAGTATTCGCCTTCTCCCGCTACGTCCCGACCGGCGGAGAAGTCGATGCCAGCATGACGCCGCAGGAATACCGAGAGCTTCTTACCGTCTGCGACGCCAAATTCAAGGCATATGAGGCTGCAGGCTGCGAAACCTTCTTCAACCGAAAGGATCACCTGTGGACTCTGTACCAGTATGAGAACGGGGAGTTTCAGCTTCCCGCCGGAGCGAAGGACGGCATGATCTACGGCGGCTGCAACTGCGGCAACTGCCACATCACCATCGCCTCCAACGGCGATATCATGGCCTGCCGCCGCGTCACAGACAGCCGGGTCGCAAATATCTGGGAAGACCGACTGGCGGACGTATGGCTCTGTCAGATGGAGCAGTACCGTGACTATGAAAAGTTCAAAAAATGCAGCAAATGCGAGCTAATAGCCTGGTGCAGAGGCTGCCCCGCCGTGGCAAACGGAACCATCGGCGACTTCTACGGCGCCGATCCCCAGTGCTGGAAGACAAAAAATGATATCACAGGAGAAGACTTACTATAAAGAACTTACCATTAGGAGGAGAATCATGAACCTCACAACCTGTCTGAAGAAAATGGAACTGGTCGGCGTGCTGGCCTTTGCCACCGTAGATCATAACGGCGCACCTCAGATCCGAAATATCAGTGCCATTCATTACGAACCGGACGCCCTCTATTTCTTTACCGCACGTGGCAAGAATTTCTGCCGAGAGTTGGAGGAGGACGGACGTGTGCAGATTCTGTGCTATACAAAATATAAGGAAATGATCCGCCTTTCCGGCCGCGCCCGGGCAGTGGAAGCTTCCCGGCAAATCTACTGGCGGGATAAAATCTTCGAAGAACAGCCTTATCTCGCCAATGTCTATCCCGGCGACACCCGTGATATCGGCATCGTCTTTTGCATCGATCAGGGAGATGTCGAATACTTTAATCTCGGTGTCAATCCTATTTTCCGCGAGATTTATCCTCTGGGAAATGCTACAATACAGGAAAAGGGATATGTAATCACCGACCGCTGCATCGGCTGCGGAACCTGTCAGGCGAAATGTCCGCAGAGATGTATTACTGCGGGGACTCCTTATCAGATTCAGCAGGAACACTGCCTTCACTGCGGCAGCTGCCTGGAAAACTGTCCCGCAAACGCGATAGAAAGGCGGGGCTAAGCAATGAATCAGCCCGAACGACGCCGCTTTCTGATCGAAGAACTGTTAAGAGAACGAAACGTAGAGGAAAGCGGAAAAGAAAGCGAAAACAAAACTTACAGGAACAAACCTGGTTACACCAGGAACAGAGATAGCAACAGAAACATCGCAATTCCAACGAATTCCCAGGAGCAGAAGCAGCTGCTCCGCGCCCTGATGAACCTTCGCCCGGCAGCTCCGGTCAGCGAAGAATTCCGCATGATCCAGGACGAATACCTGCAGGCAGAAAACACTGCAAAAGGCATCGTGACGCTGGACTTGATTCCGGAAGTACACGATGATCTCTATCTGTGGCAGGGCGATATCACCCGCCTGAAGGTCGGCGCGATCGTGAACGCCGCCAACAGCGGTATGACCGGCTGCTATCAACCCTGTCACGCCTGCATCGACAACTGCATCCACACTTATGCGGGCATTGAACTGCGCAATTACTGTCAGGAAATGATGGATCGGCAGGGCTTTGAAGAACCCACCGGCCAGGCGAAGATCACCCCGGCCTTCAACCTGCCCTGCGATTATGTGATCCATACTGTCGGACCCATTGTACAGGGCGCGCTCACCAAAAAACATGAGCGGCTGCTTCGTTCCTGCTACGAATCCTGCCTGCAGCTGGCTGTGGCGCATGAGGTGAAAAGCATCGCGTTCTGCTGCATCTCCACCGGCGTATTTCATTTCCCGAATCAGAGAGCAGCGGAGATTGCAGTTCATACAGTCGAAAAATTCCGCGAGAAATCCGGAAGCGATATCGCCGTAATCTTCAATGTATTCAAGGATTCTGACCGGGAAATCTACCGTCAGCTGCTGCAATTACAGTAACCGATAAGAGGGTATCGAAAGAAAGGAAGGCATACACCTTGTTTTTCAGAAAAAATAAGACAGAAAATATACCGGATCTGATCGGACGGCTTCAGGAAGCTCTGGAGCAGTCGGATGCCGTAATTATCGGAGCGGGGGCTGGTCTCTCCACCTCCGCCGGTTTTACTTATTCCGGAGAGCGTTTCCAGCAGTATTTCTCTGATTTTGCGGAAAAATACAACTTCTCCGATATGTATGCCGGCGGATTTTATCCCTACTCCACGCTGGAGGAGCACTGGGCTTACTGGAGTCGCTATATCTGGATTAACCGATACATGAATGCACCAAAGCCAGTCTATGAGCAGTTGTACAATCTGGTGAAGGAAAATGATTACTTTGTACTAACAACGAACGTGGATCACTGCTTCCAGAAAGCCGGGTTTAATAAGCACCGCCTGTTCTATACGCAAGGGGATTACGGGCTGTTCCAGTGCAGCCGCCCTTGCTGTCCGAAGACATACGATAACGAAGCGCTCATCCGGCAGATGATACAGGCGCAGGGGTATCATATTGACTCCGACGGCACACTGACGCTGCCGGAGAGAGTCACTCCTCATATGTCCGTTCCTTCTGAACTTGTTCCCCGCTGCCCCAACTGCGGCGCACCTATGAGTATGAACCTTCGCGCGGATAATACCTTCGTTGAGGATGAAGGATGGCATATCGCCGCCGACCGGTATTCCGAGTTTCTGCGCAGATACCAGGGTCTGAAAATTCTGTTTCTTGAACTCGCCGTCGGCTACAACACGCCCGCAATTATAAAGTACAATTTCTGGCGCATGACAGCAGCAAATCCGAAAGCGACTTACGCCTGCCTGAACCACGGAGAATCATACGCCCCGGAGGAAATCAAGCGGCAATCCATCTGTATCGATGAGGATATTGGGGAGATTCTGACGCAGCTTTAAGACTTCTATTCTCCCCGGCAAAGCCGGGGAATTAGACTTTGCATTTAACGCCATATCAGGCGCGGATTTCGTAAACTTCACTCGTGCTTTTTCCAGTCTACTAATTTCATGACCGTTTTTACTACATTCACGATTCTTGGAGCAAAATATGTCCATATAAAATTCTTACTCGTACTTTCAATCAATAAATCTCATTATATTTCTGTTTTGCATCGTGAAATTTACCAGATTTACGGAAAACATATATTTCATTTACACCCATCTTTGACACTTGGGGAGAAAAAAAGCTGCTGAAAAGCCTTTAAATACGTGCTTTTCTGCAGTTTTTGCGTTCGCATCGATATGTGCTATTTTTCTTCTATAACTTTGGAATTCTTTATAATATAACATTCGAGTTATAATTAAAGTTTTTTACTTTCCAGCCGATACGGTCTCTTTTGCAGCAATTGATCTCTGGGAATTGAAGTCTCGCTGATAACTTATACTAATCTGGAACTTTGCAAATTCCCGCTTGCAATTTCACCGTAGCCATGATAGACTGTTAAAAATTCTTGAAGACAATTCTGTTTTCTTTTTATCATCATTTTTCATCCAATCGTTTTTTACGATAGTTAAACTCAATGCAACATGTTATAATATCTTTATCAAAGGATCGCTTTCTATTGGCTTCTTTTGATCGGGATGTTCTCACGAACAAAAGAAAGGAAAAAATGTTAGATCCCATTGAAAT
>JABLTM010044079.1_pt1 | contig 11713 bp, 17 predicted proteins | sample 7160121 | NCBI WGS metagenome assembly JABLTM01 (sample SAMN14651224, study PRJNA627086) | human gut metagenome | isolation source: feces | host: Homo sapiens | reverse complement strand
TGGTGCTTTGTGCATGGCGCATCTGGTACGTTAATGCAACAGCCTATTCATTTGAAACGCAGGAATACGGCATCGGCGAATGGATTCCCCTAAACGGTGATTTTTTCTACTCAAAAGAAGAAAATACCAATGGGTATTCTGTTCGTGTTCGCGAAGCGGAAGTAGTGCGTTACGAAGATTTTATGCAGCGATTCGGCAAGCCTGTCGATTATCTTGCAGAAAACACACAGCATGACGTAGTTCTGTTGACCGTAGATTTCAAATATTAAACCAATACGGACGGCGGCGTTTTTATCCGCGATTTTAACCTTTTGAATGAAGCGCAGTCCGCTTACTTCAATAAGAGTGAAATCTATATGAAAATCGCAAACCCGGATCTTAACTCAAAAGCAGATGGCATCTCTGTGATGCCCGGAACGGAAGCTTCTCTTTATATGGTCTACCCAACATCCGGCCGTGCAGATGGCGTGACTTACCTTGAGGAACAAGCCGGAAAAGAGCAAATCGTTATGTACCTAAATGTCAGCTTGTACCCAGTGAAAAAATGCGTGCGTATGGTTCTTCCGATGCCGTAAAAATAAAAACCGCCTGCTCATGTATCAAAATTAGATACATAGCGGGCGGTTTTATATGGAATATGAAATAAGAAGTTCATCCTACGTGTTGATGTATTTATTAGGCATTTTTATATAGTAATACGCTTCTAATGGCAGTAAAGTTTGAGTGACTGACCGGTAGGCTCTCTTGATTATCCAACTTAACTTCTGCATCAGCAAAGCAAGTCACATGATCTATATTTACAAAGCAGCTTCTGTCTATAAATAAAAATCTACTGTCATTTATTTCTTTATAAATCTCTTTTAACGGTAATTGAAGATGAAAATTGCCGTTCTTTGCTTTGATCATGGTTATACGATTAACTCGCTTTACGTATAAGACATCATCTAATGGAATTCGGATAATTTCCGAATAATGAGAAAACGTGTAGTATCCTTTTTGCTTTTTAGAGGAAATTTCCAGTGCAGTGCAAAGTGCTTCCGGCAGATCCGAAAACAAATTGTGTGTGGATAGATACCGAAATGCGCCTACCTGATACCCCAGCCGAGTAAAATCGTAGTCGAGAAACTTTGAAAAGAGAATGACGATAGTGTCCGTAGCGGTTTTTCGTATTTCCGAAAGTAAACGAAAATCTTCATGTGGATGAGCATCAATTTCGACCATAAGAATATCGAAGTGAATTCCATCTACCATATCATCACGAAGCGATGCTAATTGCTTATACTGTTCAATCGAAATACACTTGGTTTCATTTTTATATGTTTCTACAAAGCTTTGAATATGAGATTTTATTTTTTCCAATAGTTCGTAGTTTTTTCCGCAAAGTGCTAAACGAAACATGATTATACCTCCCGTCCGCACCGATCGTATTATAAACTAAAATGAAAGTTGAGAACCACTCAGACCTTCTGGCATAATGGTTTCACCACAAAACACATATCTCCCAAAAAGGAAGAGGGTTCTCATGACGAAATCATATCACATTCAGTGTCCAAAATGCAACAACGATCATTCATTTTATCGTTACGACAAAAATCCCGATGGGTATCAGAAGTATCTCTGCCGAACCTGCCAACATCAATTTGCACCCGAACGCCCAAGAGCACGGGAAGAGCATCGTCGGAAGTATCCGCCTTGTCCCGTGTGCGGAAATGCCTTTCTGCATCACGATCACGAACACTATTCCAACTACCGCTGCGGCGATAAGAAGTGCAATCATTCCTTTTTTGAGTGGAAATCGACCGATGCGGTCGTTTCCGACCGTTATTCGGCCTACAATATTCCGGTCAAGTCTGTTTTTTTCACGGTGCCAGGCACATACGCGTTCAAAGCTTTAAGGACGATGTTTCCAACAATCTGATCGAATGCTTTAACAAACAGTTCAAGGCTTGGTACAAAACCAAGCAGGGCTTTTCTTCCTTTGAGAGCGCTAATAACCTGATCTCCATGTTTGTGTTCTTCTTTAACTTTGTTCGTCCTCATTCCGCTTTGAACGGGCTTACACCCGCGCAAGTCGCCGGTCTCCGTTTACCCACCCGCAAAAAACGAGATTTTCCTCTCGTCGCTTGACATTTTCCTGTGTTTTGTCCCTCGCTCTTTCATTTTTATTTTACGGTGCCCGCAATATATAATAGGGATTGTTACTTTCGTCCATCACCTTTTGTACGGTTTCCGCAAATATAATGCGTGTAGATGAATCCAATTATGAATTCCTATACTCAAACAAATACATTTAAAATTACTTTTTTCAAATAACTGAAATGCTGAGCATACCTCTTCTAAAGTGATTTCCATATGTGAGTCCCATAAAGAAACTGCCGTAATATTTGCATCTTCAAATTTTTCTGCCAAAATAGATGTACACACTGTTCCGTGGGTCATTTCAGCCCACTTATATTCTTTGATTGAATTCCCATGAGCATCTATGACGGTTATATCTTTACCAATTAGATTTGCAACTTCATTTTTACTTATATAATTATCTATAATTGCCACTTCTACCCCACGATTTTCACCTCCATACCCCCATACGGCATTTCATTTTCAGATAAATGTATCTCAAACGCCACGGGGTTCGTTTCTCGGCGCAATGCACCGATGAGCACTTTGCCTTCCTGCTCGGTCGAAAAGATCTTTTCCGATTCCACAACATGCAAAAAATACGCCTTGCCGAACGCGCCGTCCTCCTGCTTTACGGTGTAAACGCGGTAGCCTCTCTGCCGATTACCATAAACGGCTTCGCGCGGCACAACGCCGTCTTCCACACGCATCAGCGTTACGGTAGGTAATGCGTTTATGTGTGTGGTCTGTGCGTAGACCGTCATGCACAGCACAAACAGAAAATATACCGCGCCGAGCGCGCAACAGATTTTCATGCGCAGCTTCACTTTTCGCTTCATTTTGCACCTACACTTTCAGCTCAGAGAGCACGACGCCCTCGATCAAATGATCCTGCCCGAGGAAAAACACCAGCAGCGCCGGTATAAGATAAAACACGGAGACCGCAAAGAATATGCCCGGCGCTTCCGACACCACGTTCGCAAGGTACACGGAAAGCGGGTTTTCATACGTTTTGCGAATAAACACCACCGCTTGGTCGACGATATTCCAGTTATCCGCAAAGAGCAAAACGGTCAACGCCGCCACGACCGAGGACAAATTTGGCCGCACGATCAGTCTGTACGTTTGGTACGCCCCCGCGCCGTCCAGCGCTGCAGCTTCTATGCAGGAGGTCGGAAAATTTTTCAACTGCTGCCGAATGAGCACCACGCCAAGCGGGTGAAACACCGCCGGTAATATAATCGCGAGCACATTGTCCCGAATATGCAGCCAACCCGCCACCACGAAGTTCGGCACAAGCAAAAGCTGCGCCGGCATCAGCATGATGACGATGTACACAAGAAACAGTGCTTCCTTGTGCTTCCACATGACACGCTCAAAACCATACGCCGTCAGCGGCGCCAAAATCGTTTGCCCAAACAAAACCGGGATCACGATTGCAACGGAATTCCAGAACATTCTCAGGTACCCCGGACTTTTCAAAAACAGCTCGCGGTACTGCCCTAAATCGAACCGTTCGGGGAGAAGTCCCACACGCACAAAATGCACACCGCGCGAAGCGAAATCCGCTTCGTTTGCGGGCAAAATCTCCGCCGAATACCGACTGATGATCTCCGCACTGCTCATAAATGAGTTGGAAATGACAAACAGCACCGGAAATATCGCTACACCTGCGAGTAAAGCCAAAAATATGTAGGAAGGAATAGAATATTTTTTCATGCTCGCCCCCTATTCCAGCGCGTCCGAAACGCGCTTTTGCAAACGGAACACCACGAGCAGCACTGCGCCGATGCACACGAATAGAATGTACGCAATGCTCGAAAGCCGCGGCAGGTTGAGCGCCGCGAACAGATTGTTCATGTAGTGCTGGAGCATGTAAATATCCGGTCCCGGGTACGCGCCGAACAGCATGTAAATTTCTTTGAACACCTTAAACGCGTTGACGACCGACATCAAAAACACCACGAACGTCGTCGGCGCAAGGTATATCCACGTCACCTGCCGAAACTGTGCCAAGTGTCCGCCGCCCTCCAGCGCCATCTGCTCGTAATACGTCTTCGGGATCCAGTTGAGTCCCGACCAGAACAGAATTGTGTTGTAACTCACGGTCTTCCACAAAAACACGAATACCAAAATCGCCATGCGCCCGTTTAATTGTATCAGCGATTCATGCGGCACGCCGAACAGCACCAGCGTGCGGATCAAAAGCCCGTTTTGGTCGAATAAGATCTTCCAAAAATACGCGCCCGTGCCGCTCGGCACCACAAGCGGTAATAATAGGCACAGCGATAAAAGCTGCCGCCCGCGGCTGATCTTCCGCAAGCAAAGCACCGTCAAAAGCGCCAAAGCCATGCCGAGCGGCACCGTCAGCGCCATGAAGATCAGCGTATTTTTCGCCGCCGTGCGGAAAAGCTCGTTTTGCAGCACGTCGATAAAATTTTGCAGCCCCACAAATTGCCCGGAGCCGATGTTGTCGATCACCGCATAATACGCCGCATAGAGAAACGGAACGCAGTAAAACACCGCAACACCGAGCAAACTCGGCGCCAAAAACAACCAGTAGATTTTTCGATTCTTCTTCATGTTCTCTCCCCCTTTCGGGCTGTGTCACTCCGCAAAATACTGCTCTGCACTCGCCTGTAATTTCGCCGCCGTTTCCTCCGCGGGCGCTTTGTCCGCTGTTAGGTACGCATTCACCGTTTCGTACAAGGACGCATACAAGCGGTCATCGATCGTCGGGATTGCATTATATTTTTCCATAATCGCATCAAAGTTTTCGAGCGCGCTCTCGGCTTCTTCCTCTGTGAAATTAAACTGCCGCTGCAGCATCAATATCGTCAAATTGCGGTCATAGGCGCGATTGATGCTATACGACCACGCCGTGACGTTATCGATATACTCCGTGAGGTCGCCCGTTACAAAATCGATATACGTCCACGCGTTTTCAGCGTTTTTACTTTCCGTCGGGATCGCAAGCGTGCAGAATTTTTCCAATAACACGTCGCCATTTTCAAGTGCAAACGGTTTTGGGTCGTTCACCGTCTCTTTCGGGTACCCCACCGGGAACGCGAGAGACGGGCTCGGCACGCTGTTATACACCGCAAAATAATCGCTGAAATTGTCCGAACCCGAAGTCGTGTAGTCGCTGTCCGGCGCAAACGTAAAATCGTACATATTTTCTAAAAGCTGCACACATTCCGGTGTGTCGAAGCGCGCCGTTTTCTCATCAAAATCCAAGAACGCGGAAAGCTCGTTCATGACCGCAGAAGCCTTGGGGTACTCTTTGATCATGTAGTATTCCGAGCCTTTTTCTGCTTGCTGCGTCCAGTCATTCAGCGTGGAAAAGCTCAACGTTTCCGGCAACTCCACACCGAGCGACTCTGTCATTTTCTTGTCCGTCCACACCGCCATCGGCAACACCGTGACCGGCATTTCATAAAGTTTTCCGTCCACGCGGTATGTGTCCACCATGTTTACATAATCTTCTTGCGCATTATTGTCGTAAAACACGCCGAGGTCACGCACCAGCCCGCTGTTTGCAAGGTCGCGCACAGATAAAAGCTGTGTGTCCAGCAAATCGATCTCCTCGCCGCCCACCAGCGCAAGCTGCACCTTTTCGCGGTAGCCGTTCTCTGGGTACGTCACCGTCTCCACCGTCACGCCGGGAATTTCCTCCGCGAACAGCCCGCTGAACCGCTCGTAATGCACGGCGGAATACTGCGGGCACACCAGCGTCCATGTGCCGGAAAGTGTATTCGCGTCTTCGCTTTCCGCGCTTTCTGCAGAAACGCTCGGCTCCGGCATCGCCGCCATATTTTTGCTGTAAATATCATCCGCATTTGAAGCACAGCCCGCAAGGCAAAGCAAATTAATAGCTACTAGTATGCTTATAATCTTATTTTTCATTTATATTGTCTCCATAAAGTCACAAATTTGTGGCGCTAAAAATTCATATGATAAACTGGCTATCCGCGGTTCGATAGCCAGTTTATATGCTATATTTTAAGCAATTAGATGTTTTAGAATGCATTTTATGATTTCACGCCCCTTTCCCGCTCAAAAGCAGGATGGGCTCCGTTTTCAAATTTCGGTTCACAAGTACCAGCGAAAGCAAAAAGATGAACACAAGCAGGCACACTGGGATGAATACATACACCGCGACCGGCACCGTCGCGTCCGTTTCCGGCTCCGTGACTTCCGTCTGGCCTTTCGCCCAAATGCTGAACGTGGTGTCGATCTCCTCTGTCTCCGACTGTGCCGTATCCGTCAGCACATCGCTTTGCAGCAGAACTGCACCGATGCCGACGCCGATGACAGACGCTACCAACGCCAAAACCAAAATCCCCGCCATCAGCGATACGCGGCACTGCGCCTTGCTCATGCCCAAACTCCGCTCGATCGCCGTGCGCTTTTTCTGTTTGACGATAAAGAAGTAGAGCAGCAAAACCACAATGCCCACGACCGCGATCAAGCCGCCCGCAAACAGCAGCACCGCAGACATCCGCGCGTTATTTAAGCTCGTCATAAGGTCTCCGTAGCCGTTATCGTCATAGGTGATCGTGAGCTCGCTTGTCTCCGGCACGGCCACACGCAGCGCCGCGTCGAACGACTCGATCGTGCCGTTTGGCAGCATGAATGAAGTCGTCAGCGCCACAAGCCCAATGATAAGCGCAAAAAACGGCACGAGCATGCTTTGGAACAGCGCGATGTTCTGCCGCAGGCGGCTCGCCGTTTTCACAAATAGCTCGTCCTCCACGGAGAGCGCGTCGCCCGCGTTTGGGTCCTCCGCACTCGGGTTAATGTCCATAAAATATTTTTGCATTTCGGCTTTAAAGCCCTTCAAATGCGTGCTGTCGTCTACAAGCGCGCTGCACGAATCGTACAAAAATGATACGCCCGCAGTTTCTGCTTCTGTGCGCAGGAAATTGACTGGCAAAATCACGTCTACGCCGCCGGGCGCGCTGTGCGTGCCGATGATCTTAAGTGCCGCGTCGCCGATCATCTGGTAGATCGTGCCGTTCATGGACTGCCGCACCGTGTAAATCTCAAGCGAAAGCGTATCGCCCGGGTGCAATCCCGTTCGCTCCGCGTAATCCTCGCCGATGACGCACTGCGCGCTGTCGCCGCTCAAAAACGCCGCGCTTTGGCCGTCCGCAAAATGCAGATTGTCTGCCGAAAGCTCCAGCGCCTCAAGCGAATTCCCCGCGCGCACGATCGTGTCGCCGCCGAGGAACATCTCCTGCGCGCGCACCTCCGGGCTGAACGCCCCGGCCGCCACGGCGGTGCATCGCACATCGTGCACGCCCGCCTCTGTCAAGTGGTCAAACGGCTTCGCCTCAATGTTCAGCCCCGCGGTTTTCGCGCCGTTTCGGCTCGTGATGCGCACTGTCACCGGCACGGAGTCCGAAAGGCTTTGCAGCGCAGCCTTGTTCACGCCGATATTCCCCACGTAAAACGCCATGCAGGCCGCAAGCAGCGCCGCAATGCACAAAACCAGCACGCTCCGCCCACGGCTGCGCAGTTGATACTTCACTTGTACAAACATCAGCATATATCCTCCATAAAAATTAGCCACATAATCGTTATAATCTGTGATTTAACTATATAGTGAATTCATATTAAGTCAATATCTAATACACAAAATGACAAAAGCAAAACATGAAATTACATATTGATGAATATTTGCACCCAAACTCACAGCTTCAATTTTTGCTTATATATCTAATAGTGACTTAAAACAGAAAAACAGCTCAAGAATCCGACATTTCAATCAGATTCTTGAGCTGTTCATTAAATACTATGAGTTTTATTGGGTCAAATGAATCACACTGTGAAATCTATTTTCCTCATTGCTATAATACATTCTCGATACTCCGTGATAACGCTGTACCGCTTGTTTGACACTTTTTAGACCTACACCGTGGTGTTCTTTATCTTTTTTCTTCGTTTTTATATTTCCATCTTCATCCATATCTGGAGCAGAATCACAAGAATTAATAACCGTAATCAACACTCCAGTTTCCCCTTGCTGCGTAGCAGAAAGTTTAATATATTTCTCACTGGTATTTTTTGCTGCCTCCTCAGCATTAGTAAGCAGGTTATCAAAAATTGCTGTAATATCATAAGCCGATATAAAATCTACTGAATGCTGTCGAATATCAAAACTAATATCAATTCCTAATGACTTGCAGATAGATGCGTGATGGACTAAAATTACATTCAGAACTGTATTATCACACAATCGTACTATCTTTTGCAAAGCCGGATCCCGTTCCATATCCAAAAGGTAATTTTCAAGTTCATCATAATTTTTCGATTCAAGCAGTCCCCTCATCACTTGCATATGGCCACGTATATCGTGAATTAAAACACGTTGGTTTTCATATTGGTTTTCCAGTATTTTATAATTTTCCGTATCCATTTTAGCTTTCTGAGCAATTAATTCCAATTCTAAACGATCATTATACATTTTCTGTATATGATTATAAACAACTGTTACTAAAATATTAACCATCAGTAATGCAATAACACTAATTGCCATCAATATGCCAACAATCGGTTTAATTCGTGTAGTTATACCAATATAGGTAATCGTCATCGTAATAAGTACTGATACTAATGGTAGTACAGATAGTAAAAGAACTGTACTTGTATCTATACCGTCTTTTGTTGGTTTAAAAAGCCTAGCACTGATTTGCATAATGGAAAAATATAGAAGACGTCCCAACACAGCAAAAGAGATCATGACAGATAAATCATACTTATATGCTCCAAAATCATGAGATATAGGTAAAAGTAATACAGCAGCTAAAATCTCCGTCCCTCCCATAACCACTGTTAAAAATGCCACTTGTATGATTCCTATTAACTTTTTACATGCAAAATTCGAAAACAGTAAGATCAAATTCACAAATAAAAAAGCAATTGTATTTATTAATACATTTTTGAATTGTGACAAAGCAAATAACAACGAGTACCCTAAAATAAACATCCATATTTCTACTTTACGGCTGCCTTTTCGTTCAAATACTTGTTCAAAGTAGCTCCAAGCCGTAATACCCTCTGAAGTTAAAACAAACGCATAACAAATTAATGCCCACATCACTGCATTCCTTCCATATATAAGAGGTATTTATTTTTAAACTCAGAATACCGGCGATTTGCTAAATATGCATTAATTTCCATATCCTTATATTTCAATTTAATTATATCTTTACTAAATGATGCTACATACTTCATATTGACAATATAATTTCGATATGAAGCATAAAAGCTAGGAATTTTGAGTTCTTCTTGCCAGGATTGGATTCCTTTTACTGAAATCACCTCACCGTCTACCGTACAAATTTTCGTTACCCTCTTTTGCCCTTCAAAACAAATAATATCTTCTGATGAAAGTGTTACCACTCCATCCTTTGTTTCAACTGGGATACGAATACTTTCGATATTATATTGATATATAGCATCCTTTAAATTCTCAAAAAGTCGATTTTTATTAATTGGTTTAGAAAGGTAACGAAAAACACGGAAGCGCATAGCTTCGTCTAAATAATCCGGATAGGACGTCACAATAACGATTTTTGTTCTAGGGTTTCTTTTCATTAATTCTGCCCCAACATAAATTCCGCTTCGTCCCGGCATTTCAACATCCAAAAACGCAATATCTGCCTTTTGTTCTGCTTTGAGTAGTTCTTCGCCGCTTACATACACTTTCATCTCCGGACGTTTCAGCTTTCCCTTTTCAAAATATTCGCAAACGTATTTCTGAAGTTGAGCTAAAATTTTCGAATCATCATCACAAAAAAGAATTCGCAAAGCTACATACCTTCCTCCTACATGATATTTGATTATATCATGACTTGGAGATTTTGTCACTTTCTACTTTCTGTTCTCTCAACTCTACAAAATGTTGCACAAGTTGCATAATCATCTCTATTTCTTGATCTGAACACTTTTGCAACAAGTCAGAAGCATCCTTTGAAACTCGATTTGAATGCATACTCCCCAGCAGCAAAAAATCAGGTGTCACATTAAGTTCATCACAAATTTTCACAAATAACGCGACACTGGGAGTTGCCTTTCCGTTTTCAATTCCAGACATATGATTATTGGAAATATCTAGCTTTCCGCCAAAATATTTTGCTTTATCCCTAACTTCTTTCGTCTGTCAGATATTCTTTTTCCAATTTCCTTCATATTTAAATTCATAATATCTTGACTGCAAGTAGTACAGCCCGGTTTCTGCATCGTAGTAGTAGCCGCGGTAGCGGATGGGGTTGATATTTGCGATGTGGTTTGCATCAGTAATGGCTTTGCCGCTTGCATCGGTAACGGAGAGCGTATTGCCCCATGTGTCATAGATATATCTTGCGACAAGGCTGCCCTTCGTATCAAAAATCTCACGGACATCGTGGTAGGTGACCCGGCCATTCTCGATTTTGCCGGAGTGGTACGCAAAGGAGATGCTGTACCCGTTCAGGGCTTCGGCCAGTTCCACGTCCGACTGCACATTCTTACGCCGCCATAATTCCAGCGTTTTTCATAATCCGTCGTGCGCAGCCTCCTCGTTGATTTTCCATGCCAATATTATAACGCAGCTTTCACTTGCGTACAGCATCATTTGCAGGTTTCCATACCAGGAACAAGCTGATCAATGGGCTACCCCTTCCGAAATTTCCCCGGAGTCACCCCATGTATTTTCTTGAACACCTTCACAAAGTAGCTCTGGGAGGAATATCCCAGATACTCCGCAATCTCTACCGCGGATTTCTTCGTGACCGCCAGCAGCCGCTCCTCCAGCTCCAGGGTGTTGTGCAGGAAATGCTCCGGCGCGGGCATATCCGGGGCATAAAAGGCCGGGAGTTTCGGCGGGTCCTCCTCGTCCAGCAGGAAGCTGGACACGCTTACCTTCTCCCCATTAATGAAATATTGGATGGTGCATAGGATCTGCAAAAAGTTCCGCGGGGGTAGGCGGGCATAACCGAAAAGTAGTCCAGCACCTCCTGGGTGCGGCTCACCGGCTCGCCCATGCGGGCCAGAATTTTCCGGGCAAGGTTCCTGCTTACCGGGGACGGGGACACCGGACCGATGACCAGAGCAATGTCCTCCCCTCTTATGCGGAACAGCCCGTAGTACAGGAAGTTCGGATCCATATAGTAGCCCACATCCCCGGCGATTTTGAAGATATTTTTCTCCTCGGTTATGGCGAAGTCCGGCTTGAATCGGGTGTGGTGCAGGCTCAGAAAGCGGCCGTCCCGGTAGATACGCACCGGCACCCCGGCCAGAGCGGCAAGAGACTCCGCGAGATAGTTGTAGTCCATAACTGCCTCCTGAAAAATCTGTTGCAATTTTACCTTAAAACCGACAAAATTACAAGACAATTTCCGGCGTTTCCTGTATGATAAATGACAGAAGGAGGCGTTTGATATGGAATCCGCCAAAGAAAAATGGGGCTGGCTGCCTAAAAGCAAAATCACAGGCGATGCCGTGAGCCCAAAGGAGAAATGTGAAGTGATAAAATAATGGTAGACACAAAAGAGCCTACCATTATTTTTATGCTATTATAGACATGGAGGTGGCAATATGGCTGGTAAAT
>JABLTM010071594.1_pt1 | contig 11752 bp, 8 predicted proteins | sample 7160121 | NCBI WGS metagenome assembly JABLTM01 (sample SAMN14651224, study PRJNA627086) | human gut metagenome | isolation source: feces | host: Homo sapiens | reverse complement strand
CCACTGTCCGGAAGAAGTGCTACGATCACTTTTCCCTTGTTCTCCGGGCGTTTTGCAAGCTGGATCGCAGCATAGAGAGCTGCACCGGAAGAAATTCCTGTAAGGATTCCCTCTTTCTTGGTGAGGAGTTTGGATGTCTCAAATGCATCCTCATTTTCTACTGCGATGATCTCATCATAAACCTTGGTGTCAAGTGTATCCGGAACAAAACCAGCACCGATACCCTGGATCTTATGCGGGCCTGCTTTTCCCTCGGAAAGTACAGGAGAAGTTGCAGGCTCAACAGCTACAACCTTCACGTTCGGGTTCTGGCTCTTCAGATACTCACCTGTACCTGTGATCGTTCCGCCTGTACCAACACCAGCTACGAAGATGTCTACCTTTCCGTCTGTATCGTTCCAGATCTCCGGACCTGTAGTCGCTGCATGTGCCTTCGGGTTGGCCGGGTTCTCAAACTGTCCTGGGATAAAGCTTCCCGGAATCTCCTTAGCAAGCTCCTCTGCCTTGGCAATGGCACCCTTCATTCCCTTGGCTCCGTCTGTGAGAACTACCTCTGCACCATATGCTTTCAGGATGTTTCTTCTCTCAACACTCATGGTTTCCGGCATGGTGAGGATTGTCTTATATCCCTTGGCAGCTGCGATAGCTGCAAGTCCGATTCCTGTGTTACCGGATGTTGGCTCGATGATGGTTGCGCCTGGTTTCAGAACGCCTTTCTGCTCTGCATCCTCGATCATTGCCTTACCGATTCTGTCCTTAACGCTTCCTGCCGGGTTAAAATACTCAAGCTTGGCAAGAATGGTAGCCTCAAGTCCCTCAGACTTCTCTACATTCTTGATCTCTACAAGTGGTGTGTTTCCGATCAGTTCCAGTGCGCTTCCGTAAATTTTACCCATGGTGATATCCTCCTTAATTCCTTATCTCTATTTCCTTATTTCCTAGTAACTATATATGTTTTCTGTGATTTGATTGAATTATATCATAGTACAGGGATTTGTCAATACATTTCCGCCAAAAAAACGCAGGAATTTTTCTCCAGAAAAATCCTGCGTTTCGTACTGTTTCATTTATTCTGTTTTTGTAATTTTCCCAAGCAGACGCATCATCTCATCCACGTCCAGCGGCTTCGCCAGAAAGCCATCCATCCCTGCTTCCTGTGCCTTCCGTCTGTCCTCATCATAAGCATTGGCTGTCATGGCAATGATCGGAATCTCAGCTCTCGAATCGTCCAAATCCCGGATCCTCTGTGTTGCCGTGTAACCATCCATATTTGGCATCTGGACATCCATCAGGATCACATCATAATATTTCTCCGGCATCTTTTTCAGTTCCTCAATACACTGGATGCCATCTTCCACATGTTTCACTTTTATTCCGGTTTCTTCAAGAACTGTCTCCGCAATTTCCGCGTTCAGTTCATTATCTTCCGCAAGAAGAATCCGTTTTCCTTCAAGCTTCTCTGTAATATCCGGAATATTCTGTTTCTCTTTTTCCCGAACCTGGTTTTCTAAACTGACAGGAAAAGAAAATTTCATAATAAAGCGGGTGCCTTTTCCCTCTTCACTTTCTACTTCGATGGTTCCACCCATCCGGTCAACCAGAGATTTTACGATTGGAAGTCCAAGTCCTGTGCCTGCAACTCTGGTTTCCGTAGAAGTATGTTCCCTGGAAAATTCCTCAAAGATATGTGGAAGATAATCCTGGCTCATTCCAATCCCGTTATCTTCTACAACAACTTTATAGTTTGCGTTTTTCTCATCCTCAGAATCCAGCTCATCAATGGATACTGTGATCTTTCCATGAGGATTGGTATACTTGATGGAATTGCTGACAACATTCAGAATAATTTCCTCCATCTTTGTTTTATCACACAGGATCTGATCGTGGACCACATTCAGGCTGCACTGATATTCCAGAGATTTTTTTGTAAGGGATGATTCAAAAACGGTGTTCATGGCTTCCACCATTTCACGGATATTTACACTTTCCGGATTCAGAGTGATCTTTCCACTTTCGATACGGGCCATTTCCAGAACCTGATTGATGATCGTCAGCAAAATATCGCTGGAAACCCTGATCTTTTTTATGTAGCCAAGAGATTTCTTTTCATCATGGAGACTCTTCTCAAGGAGTCCGGAAAATCCTACGATGGCATTCATTGGTGTCCGGATGTCATGACTCATGTTAAAGAGAAATCTCGTCTTTGCCTCATTTGCTTTTCTGGCTTTTTCCGCGGACTTCCGGATTTCTTCTGTATACAGTTTTTCTCTCTGTTTTCTGTGAAGCATCAGATAACAGATCGCAGTGGCCAGAACCGCTATGCTTACAGCAACCAGAAAAACCAGTGCCTGCTGTTTCACGGTAACCCATCCGGTATGTGGAATAATCTCAAAATACCAAGTGTCATTTGGAACCTTACAGCTGATCTGTACAGCTCCTTTGTGAATCGCATCTCCACCCTGGGCAATGATCGTTTTCTTTCCGGAATTTCCGTCTTTTTTCCACATCTGATAACAGTAGGAAGCATCGGTAAGCTTATCCAGTTCCAGTTCTTCCAGAAATCGGTTCCAGTCAAGTACCAGGATTGAGAATCCCCAGAAGGATTTTTCCCCGGATTTATCTGTAATATAAATCGGTTCAAACAACAGTGAGCCAAGGCCTCCCTGATTCAGCTCATAAGGACCGGCTATGGTATACTGGCCGCTTTTCATTGCCAGATTCGCTTCATGTTTACGGGCCGGACTATTTAGCATATCAATTCCAAAAGCTGCCTCATTTCCTTTCAGAGGATAAATATCCTTAACTACTCCGTCCGGTGCCAGTTCAATAGCTTTTATAATTTGAGAATCGTCGGAGATCATCTGCGACAGAGCCTGAAATTCTTTACTGTCCATCTGATGTCCGGATCCAATGATATTCTGAAAGAATTCTGAGACATCAAGATATCGGTTAAGCTGTGATCTTATCCGGTTCACGGTTGTTTCCGCTGTAAAAGCAGCTCGCATTTTCTCTTCATTTACAGTATTCCTGTTGAGCAGCTGTCCGCAGACGGATACTATAAAGAAGGAAATGATCCCTACGACCAGACAGTAGATCCTGATCTGTTTTGAAGTATTATCTTTTCTTATCATTTGATTTTTTTACCTTCTCCTGCTCGGTATAACGTTACGTCAGATGTATATTTTACCATCCTCATATTTTGTTTACAACAAAAAGAATCTTCCAAACGGCAGTGTTTTTGTCTGCTGCTGTTCAGAAGATTTCTTTTATTGGATCATTCTTTATTATCTGGCGGATTCAGGGTCAGATGACTGTTCAGGCAGATATCTGCTATCCGCATTATCTACTTTGCAGATTCAGTTAACATAATATCTCCGTCGCTACATTTCACACTTAAAGTCGGTGCGGAAGTGCCTACTTGGTTCTCATAAACAGAGAAGTCTTCCTCATTGCTGGATTTTCCACGGGAAAGATCTCCTGTATCTACATCCCCGTCTGTGGTTTTCAGATAAATGTTGGTTTTATCCACGCTGCTCTTTTTCATTTGGATGGAAACATCTCCGTTGGAGCTGGTGATTTCCATATCTCCGTTGAAACTGCTGTTGCCCATCTGAAGCTCACCATCATCAAGAGAAATCTGGCCGTCTGTAAGATCTGCTCTTTTTATGCTCACATCTCCGCTTTCGGATTTCAGCTGCATGTTATCCGTACACTGAAGCTCTTTTACATCCAGATCTCCGTCGCCAAGCTTTGCCTCAAATTTTTCAAACACGCCTTTGTCCAGCATCAGATCTCCATCGGAAAGTTGCGCTGTCATTTTTTCACATAAAAGCTGATCGGCAGTAAAATCTCCGTCCGAAAGCTGAATCTCAGCTTCCAGAAGCTGCGCTTTCTCCGGCACATAGAGAATCACTGTATTTACCGTATCTTCTTTCTGGGTCTGCTCTATATGTGTCCGAAAGACTCCCAGATCATATGTTATAAAATAACCTCCCGTTCCTCCTTCGGACTCCTTAAGTGTAAGTTCTCCGTCTTTATCCTCCCAGGTCAGGGGATCTTTCTTTCCGTTTTTCTCAAGTTTATATTCCATATAATAATGGTCATCATCCGAAGTCCGGATATCCAGGTCAAGATCCTCAAAATCTACATTCAGTTTTGTAAAATCATCGATCTGTTCTTTTTTCATAACTGCAAGGTTTTTATGAGCAGAAGAATTTCCTCCGGATACATACACATGATCTGAAGCATATGTGAAATCTTTTCCCCCGGCAAAATATCCTGCTGTAGAAAGAACGACTCCCGCCACACAGAGCGCTGTGCCTGTCATCAATGCTGTTTTTGCGATCTTATTCATTTCTTTGCACCTTCTTTCTTACAAATCGGTTTACCAGACGTCCGATTCCTGTTGCACACCATTTACAGATATATATGGTAAGCACACCGACCAGGATTCCGGCTCCTGCCATAAGAAATCCGCCGCCAACCATCATGCAGGCTGCTGCCACAGATTTCAGGATCAGTGTGGCTCCAAAACCGGCTACCATGATTCCTCCGGCTATGGTTGCGATGCTGGCCACACCCAGGGAAAAAATCACGGCTGCGATCACAACTACTACGGCAAACAATACTGCCAGCACACTGAACATAAGTGCCAGACTTACCGGTGACGCACAGAGGACAAGAATTGCAAGGAGGATGATCTTACCCGGAGAACGTTTCTTCTTTGTAGAATCACTGGTTGAAGCAGCTGCATTTTGTCCTGCTGCACTCCGTCGGTTGCCGGAACCTTCTGCCGGCAGTTCCGTCTCTTTTTCTCCGGTACTGTCTTTCCCGTCTCCCACACTCTCCTGCAGAAGATTCAGAAGCAGTTCCCTGGCTGCTTCCTTCGGCTCGCCAAGTTCCTCCATTACCTGCTGCTCATTCTCCGGACCTGCCTCATCGAAATATTCCGAAAAATATTCAATGGCATTCTCATAATCTTCTTTCGGAAGCCGCTTCAGATATTTCCTGAGCTGCTCCATATACTCTTTCCTCGTCATTTTCGAAGTCTCCCTTCCACAATATCATCTATGGTATCGCGGTATTCTCTCCACTCTTTCCTCAGATATTCCAGATGACTGCGTCCTTCCTCTGTGATGGAATAATACTTGCGCTTCCTTCCCTGGAACTCCTCGGAATAAGTTGTCAGATATCCGCCTGTCTCCAGCTTCCTCAAAATAGGATACAGAGTTGATTCCTTAATCGATGCTACCATCTTCACAGTCTGACTAATCTCATATCCGTAGGAATCCTGCTGTTCCACAACAGAGAGGATCAGGCATTCCGTCAGCACAGCTGACACCGGATAGTAATACATACGCTCACCCCTTTATGTAATTATTTTATATATAAAATTTTTATATATAATTATTTTACATATATAGTATCATACTTTTCTCTTTTGTCAAGGAGAATTTCGCAATTGCTTTTTCCGAAGTCCTTCTTTATAATGTTTTACAAATACAAACTATTTCCCAAGAAAGGACATGATCTTATGGAAAAAAAGCCCCATCTGATGGCGATCGTCCTGTTTCTGACGGGTCTTATCTGTATTGGACTGCTTTTTGGCTTAAGTTACAAAACCTATCAGAAAATTGATGCCGCAGACCAGAAAATGACTTCCGTCATCGAACCGGTCAAAACGAAGCAGAAAGCCATGAAAGAAGATATTGACCTTTATACAGCCAAGATCGAAAAGAAACAGGCAGCCGACAAATATCTGCAGCAACGCTCCCAGACTGAACAGGCAGTAAAGAACAACACCGGCGAACACGAACGCGCACCGGAATCCGAAAACAGCCAGAAAAGTTCCAAACCTTCTGTTTTCAGTGAAGCCGGTGGTGAGGGATTCTCTGACGGAGGCAGCGATACCACTGCTTCTGCTGCAAATGGTCACATCGTAGGAATTGATCCCGGACATCAGGGTGAAAACGTGGATATGAGCGCCACAGAGCCCAACGGACCTGGTTCCTCCACCATGAAAGCAAAAGCTTCTACCGGAACCAGTGGTTCTTTCAGCGGCCTTCCGGAATATCAGCTGAATCTGAATGTCTCTCTTCTTCTGAAAGATATCCTGGAGCAACATGGCTATCAGGTTGTAATGACAAGAACTGACAATGATACTGCGATCAGCAACAAGGAACGTGCGGAGCTGGTAGCATCCCAGGGTGCAGAAATCTGTGTACGTGTCCATGCAAACGGCGATGATTCTTCTTCTGTTTCCGGTGCACTGACCATGTGCCCATCACAGCAGAATCCTTATGTTTCCAGTCTCTATGACAGTTCCAACCGTCTTTCCCAGTGCATCATTGATTCCTACTGTGCAGCTACCGGTTTTCAGAACCGCGGTATTATCTATACAGATACCATGACAGGAATCAACTGGAGTACCATACCGGTTACTATTGTGGAAATGGGATTTATGACCAATCAGAATGATGATCTGAAGATGGCAGATTCTTCCTTCCAGCAGACAATGGCCGAAGGGATCGCCAATGGAATTGATGCTTATTTTCAGCAGTAAAAGGAGTATTTCTTATGAAAAAAAATGTATTTTTATATGTTGTGATCGCAGTGCTTGCCGTTGCCCTGGTGGGTTTGGGTGCACTGAATGTCCGTTCACTGAACAAGCTTGAATCTCTTCAGTCCAAGGTTTCCGACCTTCAGAAAAATGTTCAGGAAGTTTCTGATTCTGCTGCTGAGCTGAGCAGCAAGGCAGATCAGCTGGATGCTCTTTATGCGGATGATCCTACCGTTGAAAGTGCAGCAGCTGCCGCTTCCCAGGATTCTCAGGATTCCAGCTCTCAGGAGCAGAATTCTGATTCTTCCACAGATTCTTCCGCAAGCCAGGAAAGCGCAGCAGCTTCACAGGAAGAGGGCACTCTGTCTCCTTCCAGTGGAAGCAGCACTTTTACCGATAATTCCGACTCCAGCATGGACAACGTACTGAGTCAGGTACAGTCACTTCTTCCGACTGATAACGGTACCTGGTCCGTATATGTATGTAATCTTGCAAAAAATACCGAAGGTGCCATCAATGATCAGAAGATGCAGGCTGCCAGTCTGATCAAGCTGTATATCATGGGTGCTGTATATGAAGATTATGACAGTCTTTCCACAACTTACGGAAAAGAAACCCTGGATAACAACCTGAATTCCATGATCACAGTCAGTGATAATGACGCGGCAAACAAGCTTGTCAACTGTCTCGGAGGCGGTGATGACGTAGCCGGAATGGCGCGTGTCAATAAATTCTGCCAGGATCATGGATACACCAACACTTCCATGGGACGTCTCCTTCTTGCAGATAATTCCAATGGAGATAATTACACCTCTGTAAAAGATTGCGGAAAATTCCTGAAGACCATCTATCAGATGGACAAGGGCAGCGCGGCAGAAGATACTCTTGCAGGTGCGGAATACATGTACCACCTCCTGAAAATGCAGACAAGAACCAACAAAATCCCCGCTCAGCTGCCAGAAGGTGTAAAAGTCGCCAACAAGACTGGAGAGCTTGACACTGTGGAGAATGATGCCGGTATCATCTACGATACTGCAAAGGGAATCGACCTTGTGATCTGCTTCATGTCACAGGATCTTAACGATACCGCTGCGGCACAGAATACCATTGCTCAGGACAGCCGTGCGATCTACGGATATTACAACGAATAAAGCACAGACAAAAAAGGATGATGCACCAGACACGCATCATCCTTTTTTATTCTTCTTTTCAGTTCTTCTCTTCCCCTTCTTCATAGGATTTCTCCCAGATCTCGGAAAAAACTGCCAACGGACAGTCTGTCAGCAGACACATGAGGATGAAACACTCATATGGATTTACTATGTAGATCTCACCCATGCCGCATCGTGCCAGGATTTCCTGGATCTCATCCAGAAAATGGCGGTATCTTGTATATGGATCATCATCTGCCATCTCCTGAGAGATCACAAAAAATTCCAGCGTGATCAGATCAAATCGTTCTACCGGAAACTTATGGTTCAGAATGTTATTGATCCTCTGGCGGCTGAACCGCTTCTGGCTGAAATGTTTTGCCAGAATAGAAGCGGACATTTTTTTCAGATTTCCCATCTTGTTGATAGGGATACCGCTGCAGATGACCTTCTCCAGATCTGAAGCGCTGATATTCTCAGGCTTCCAGATCTTTTTGCCACCGTTTTCCTCTTCATCCTGCTGGTACATGGCTGCAATGATCTTACGGGCACGTTCCAGAAGGATCATAAATTCCTGAAAAGCCTGACTCTTTTCCGATTTCGGATCGTCGCATCTGCCTTTCAGAAATGCCAGATATTCCAGAAGTTTCTCTTCACTGTCCAGACAGAGACCTGTTCCGTATACAACCTCACCGGTCTTTTTTTCCGTGGGTGTCAGTTCTTTATAGATTTTTTTATATTCTTCTGCCTTATAATAGCCAAGATGGTTATGATAGCAATACCAGTAAATTACTTCCTCCGGATTATGAAAATCAAAATCCTGTTCCCGAAGCACCCTGGTTAGAAAATCCGATACATCCTCCGTACTCATGCGGAGCCCGAACCCAAGAAGAAAAACAGTCTCACGTTTCACAGAAGCCTGGGTCAGCCAGTTGTTCACCAGAGAACTCAGCTTGGCAGAAGTCGGGGACATGGATTTCGGTGTGTAAGTCTCTTTAAAAGATTCCACCACAATATCCCTGTAAACCTCCTGGGGTACCTGGGAAAAAGGTTCTTCCAATTCTGCACGCTCATAAACATATCTTTTCAGATAATCGCCAAAAGAAACCAGTTCCATTTCTTTATAAAGATAATGAAAAATAACATCTGCATCATCATCCTCAAAGGAATCCAGACTGACAATCTGGCGGAACTTCTGTGCCGCCTTTCTGGTAAATTCAAAATCCTTCACAGAATCGAAGGCAACTGTCTGTTCAAAATCAAGATCCTGCATTCGATTTCTCATCGCAAATTCTCCTTATCCCTTATATTCCTCACCGGCAGACTGAGCCGGTTGGAAGCAATGCCGCTCTTTATTACCGGCAGAGTTTCTACCGCCCGGTGCTGTGCCGTTCTGCCCATCGTTTGAGAGGATTTTTTTCTTCATAGCCGTTGATCTGGGCAAGGATCATCGTTACATTATCTCTTCCACCTCTGGACAGCGCCATTTCAAGAAGCTCTTCTACTTTTTCTTCCGCGGTACCGGTTTTGCTCAGGATTTCCTGTATTTCTTCATCTGACAGCATATCCGTTACGCCATCTGAACAAATCAGATAACTGCTTCCCGTCTGATAGCCGATCTCCACAATGGATGGTTCCAGAGCCATGTTTTCCTCCTGAAAACCCAGGTACTGTGTCAAAGGAGCTTTTCCAAGCATTTTTCCACTGATCACATGATCCGTAGATATCTGCTGCAGTTTTCCCTGAAAATGGCGGTAAATACGACTGTCCCCAAGATTACAGGCATAGATCGCTTTTTCACTGAAAGACAAAAGTGCCATCGTAGTTCCCATGCTGCTGATACGATTTTCCCTGCTGTATCTGCATACTGCTTCATTCATATTTGCACAGGCTCCTGTGAGAAAAACCACCGGCTCTTTTTTGAGGCTTTTTTTATTTTCTTCATAAAAACCACCCAGTGCTTCCACGGCTGCAGAGGCTGCCATCTCACCACAGCTTTCCCCTCCCATGCCATCAAAAACTGCCAGTACGGGAAGCTGCCAATGCTGCGTATGACCTGCCAGGATTCCGTCAACTCCCTGGTTGTGCACTGGCAGCCGCACTCCGCAGCACCAGAAATTATCCTCATTATTCGTCCTCACCTTTCCGGTGTGACATGTATATGCATAATCAATCTGATAGGCCATTCTTTTTCCTTTCGTAAAAACCCTTTCGACATTACTGCTGAAGCTCCATTACCGAATTACTCCAGTATTTGTCTCCCAGTTCTACATATTCGTCGTTATCGCTCTCTTTATCATGAACCTTACCATCTGCATCGATCCATCGGATCAGAAGGCCGTCCTGATAATAAAAATACTGTTTTTCATCTCCGTCCCATACATAAGTATAAAACATCTGCTCGCCCCAGTAAAAATATTCCTCATAAACGCCATCTGCGGAACTGCCGGGATATACAAGTACTTTGGCGATCTCTCCTGATCCGTTATAAAAGCGCAGACGATCCCCCTCTGTGCCTTCACGTCTATAACTGTCCAGAGCATTTTCTATGGTTGTCGCATGGTCACGTATCGTTTCCATTGCCTGTGCGAAGCTTTTATCTGCATCGTCTGCAGTGCCGAAATTTCCTTTGTTCAGAGCATCAGAATCATCGGAATCTGTATACGAAGGTTCCCCGTTGTCCGAAGGTTTCCGTATCGTTCGTACCGCAATGATCCCGCCGATCAGCACAACAATGATCCCGGCTGCTATGAGCATTCTGAAAATGCCTTTCCGCCTCTTTCCGTCATCGGTATTTCCACCATTCTCTGACACGGATCCTTCCCACTCCTGGAGATTCTGGTCACGGTCGTCTTCCAGATCTGTGATAGAAGTAACTCTGGGCTTTACAGCTCCGGTTTTTCTTATACCGGGTTCTGGCTGACGGGAAAATCCTGACTGATAACCGGACAGACTATCTCTTTCGGATACTGTTTTTCCGGATGCAGATTTTTGAGGATTCTGTATTGTACTCTGAGCCTTTGGCCTATTCCGGGCTGCATTTTTTGCTATTTCTCCGGCTGTCGGTTTCTCCGGCTGTACAGATACCGGCGCAGGATTTCTACGTGCCTGACGGATTGCCTCCGTATTCAGTTGACTTGTTCTTGCCAGCTGTCTGGCTGCACCCTCCTGGAGAAACTTCGGCATGGACTCCGGAACAGGTCTTTCCTCCACTGGTTTCGGTTTCTCATGAACTCCCTGTTCTCTGTTTGCCGTTCCATACCGGATTTCTTCCAGTGCTTCCCGAAACTTATCAGGAGTCTGATATCGTTCTTTTGCATCATAAGCACAGGCTTTTAAGATAACGGAGCCGAAAGCCTCTCCCGCATCCACAGGTGCAGGCGGTGTTTCGCCTGACATCCTCCTCGTGAGCGCGTTTTCCTTATCTCTGTATGTGATCAGCTGTTTTTCAAGATTCAGAAACGGAAGCCTGTTATGATTCATCAGTTTATATAACACCAGGCCAAGTGCATAAATGTCCACTCTGCTGTCGTACTGTTCTCCCCTGTACATCTCCGGCGCCATATAGGAATAAGTTCCCTTTTTGGAAAGGGTACTCATGGTTTTTTCCAGTTCTCTGGCGATTCCAAAGTCTCCCAGCTTGAAATCCCCGAACCTGGATACAAAAATATTCTCAGGCTTGATATCCCTGTGGATAATGTGAAGCTGCCCGCAGTATTCCAGTGATTTACAAAGGTCTATGCCAAGCTTCATCACTTCTTTTTCTGTGAGATTTTTTCCCGCATAATATTCCATGAAGCTTGTGAGATATTCCATGCGGATAAAAATATCCCATCCGATCTCGTCCAGATATTCCATTACCTTGTAATCTTCTACAGATACAATATGGGAATTTCCCCGGAAATACTCCATGGTGCTTACTTCCTGAATGCACTCCTCCACCAGATTTTCAAAATAACCGCGGACAGATTTTTCATCACCGGATTCTGAGCGCACACTGTCCAGCTCCCCTTTACTGGCGGGGATTGTGATTATCTTAATT
>JABLTM010014694.1_pt1 | contig 11764 bp, 8 predicted proteins | sample 7160121 | NCBI WGS metagenome assembly JABLTM01 (sample SAMN14651224, study PRJNA627086) | human gut metagenome | isolation source: feces | host: Homo sapiens | reverse complement strand
CGGAACAGAAGCGGAGCGGAACACGATGGCGATAATGACGAACACGACGATGATACTTGTGATGTTGACGTTATTGAAGTCGACATCCGCAACCTCGATCAAATCTTTCGTCATCGCGCCTTCGCCGGTGATGACGCCGTTCGGGTCGTACTTTTTCACAATATCGATCATTTCGGAGAGCTGGTTATTTTGCTCGTCACTGCCGCTCTTATAGGAGGAGTTTGCAAGGATCATCTTGTGGCCGCCGGCCTCGAAGATGTCGCGCACGTCGTCAGGAATAAACATTTCCGGGATCGCGCCGCCGACGAACTTTTCATAGCTCAAAACCTGGTGAATGCCGTCCACGTCGCTCAACTCATCGGAAAGATCGGAGAGATTTTTTTCGGAAAGGGTATCGTCCACAATGATGAAGTGGGACGTTGTCATATCGAAGTCTTCCTTCAAGCGGTTCGTACCCGCAATGCCGGGAAGGTCCTGCGGAAGCGCATCAAAGATCGTGTAGTAAACGGAAGTCTTTGATTGTGCAATGAAGAACGGAATGAAGATCATGATAAACGCAATCAAAATCGGCACACGGTGCTTCACGACGAAGTTCGAGGTACGCTTGAGCTTCGGGATGAACGTGCGGTGCGTGTGCTTTTCAATGGCACGACGGAACGTCATGATAAGGGACGGTAAAACCGTGATGGTGCAGATAACGCCGAGCAGAACACCCTTTGCCATGACGACGCCGATGTCTTCGCCGAGCGTAAGCTGCATGGTGCACATGGCAAGGAAGCCCGCAATCGTTGTAAGGGAGCTGCCGGTAATGGAGGAAAACGTCTTTTTAATAGCCGCCACCATGGCGTCCTCATCGGATGCCGCCGTCAGCTTTTCTTCTTCGTAACGGTGCAGCAGGAAGATGGAGAAGTCCATCGTAACGCCGAGCTGCAGGACCGTTGCCAATGCTTCCGTAATGTAGCTGATTTGGCCGAGGAAAATGTTCGTGCCGAAGTTATAGACGATTGGGAACAGCATGCCGAGCATGAAGATAAGCGGCACAATCGTTTCTTTCAGGCTGAGGAACAGAATCAGCAACGAAGCGCCCACAGCGCAAAGGATATACAAGGGCATTTCTTTATTGATGAGGCTCTTGGTATCTTCCAAAATAGCCGACATACCACCGATGAAGCAATCTTTATTCAAGATGTTCTTGATTTGCTTCTGCGCGTTCATCGTTCTGGCATCTGCGCTCGGGGCATCGAACTGAACGATGAGCATCGTTGCGCCGGAATCGTTATAGAAGAACTTCTGAATATCGCTCGGAAGCATTTCCTTCGGCGTCGTCACATCGATAAAATCGCTCGTCCACATGACCTTCTGTACGCCTTCGACCCCTTCAAGATCGCTTTTCAGTTTTAAGGTATCAGGCGTAGACATGTTTTCAACCGTAATCATGGAAACCGATGCCATATTGAAGTCATCCTCCAAATACGTCTCGCCGATCATGGAATCCAGATTTTTCGGCAGGTAGGTCAAAATATCGTAGTTAATGTAGGTGCCGAGCGCACCGAACACCGAGGGGATCAAAAGCAGAACCGCTAAAACAAGAATCAGCTTTCTGCGCTTCACGATCCATCGTGCAAAGTGCTCCATTTAGCACCGCTCCTTTCATTCGGGAACCATCCCGTTTATTTCGTTATGTAGTTTAGTCCAAAAATGACCAATAGTCAATATTAAAAGTGACGAACTGTGTAGGCAAAATAAATTGACTATTAGTCATTTTATTCAAATCTGTACAAAATGTTGTTTTTGGCTTGCTTTTTACGGTGTATCCGCCTTATACTATAAAACAAATAAAGTGATTACACAGGTAGATTTGAATGTTGGGAGGCCACAGCCATGCGCGGCGGTGTTGAACAGAAAAAAGAACAGAAAAAGGAGGGGCTGCTCGAGGCGGCCTATCAGCTTTTCCTTGAAAAGGGCGTTAACAAGACCTCGGTCGATGAGATCGTAAAGAAAGCGAACGTCGCAAAGGGTACGTTTTATCTGTATTTTCACGATAAAACCCAGCTTCTGCAGCAGCTCACATACCGCATTTCTGCGCGTGTTTTGAGTGAGGCCTATGAATATGCGGAAGAGCATAAGACTGGCGTTTTTGTAGAAGACATCATCCTCATGGTCGATTACATCGTGGAATACTTTAAAAGAAGCCGTCTGACACTGCGGCTTTTGGAGCGCAATTTCTCCTGGCCGATGATTGAAAAGCAGCTTGATCTAAGAGAAGACCCGTTGTGGGACAAGCTTGTCACTGCCATTGAGAGCAGCTCGCTCGCCGTGGGCTGCACAGAAGATGTCTTATATAAGCGCGTGTTTTTGGTGGTTGAGCTCATCGGTTCCACTTGCTTTGCCACGATGATTGAAAATAAGCCGGATACAATAGATAATATGAAACCCGTGCTTTACGACATGGTGCGTAAGATGCTTGCGTAGTGTAAAGCGTATCGACTTTGCAAAGTTGAGTTGCTTTGTAAAGCCATATCGACTTACACATAAGTCTCCCGGGGCTGATTTAAAGCTCGCCTCGGGAATTTTCTATGTTCGATTGAACTTTTTCGCAAGATATAGTAGAATAGAAACCAATAGTAAAATAGAAACCAAAAAACGAAAAGACACAGAACCAACAGAACGGAGATCATTTGAACCTATGGATAAATCGGAAATCCTTGCACTGCGCCGCGCAGTGCTGGAAAAAGACTTTGCACGCATGAATGACCGCCAAAAACAGGCCGTGTTCACCGTAAACGGCCCGCTGCTCATTTTAGCGGGCGCAGGCAGCGGAAAAACAACGGTGCTCATCAACCGCATCGCGAATATCCTGCGCTACGGCGACGCGTACAACAGCACCTATCTGCGTGACGATCTCGATGAAAATGATATTGCCGCGTGCAAAGCTTATATTGAAAACGGCACGCCGCTCACAACGGAAACACAGGAGCATTTGAGTGTTTCCGCATGCGCACCGTGGCGCATCATGGCTATTACCTTTACAAATAAGGCCGCAGGCGAGCTGAAAGACCGCCTGTGTGCCATGCTGGGCGAGACCGCCAACGACATTTGGTCATCGACGTTCCACTCCACCTGCGCGCGTATTTTGCGCCGTGACGGCGAACGCATCGGGTATTCCTCGCACTTTACGGTGTACGATACCGACGACCAGCGCCGCTTGATGAAAAACATCTTAAAAGAGCTCGATATTTCGGAAAAAAACATCACGCCAAAATCGATTTTGAACGAGATTTCCCGGGCAAAGGATTCTTTAATCTCGCCTGCTGAGTACGCCCTCACGGTCGGCGACGATTTCAGATTAAAGATTATCTCCCGCGCGTATACAACGTACCAAAAGCGTTTGGAAGACGCCGATGCTATGGACTTTGACGACCTCATCAACAAAGTAGTGGAGCTCTTCAAAAAGTGCCCGGACGTTCTGGAATACTACCAGAACCGTTTCCGCTACCTAATGGTTGACGAGTATCAGGATACAAACCATGCGCAGTACACATTTGTGCGTATGCTGGCCGAAAAAAGCGGTAACCTCTGCGTGGTCGGCGACGACGACCAGAGCATCTACAAATTCCGCGGTGCGACGATCGAAAACATTCTGAGCTTTGAAAATACGTTTCAGAATGCGACGGTCATTCGTTTGGAGCAGAATTATCGCTCGACACAGAATATTCTGGACGCTGCGAACGCCGTCATTGAGCATAACACCGAGCGAAAAGGCAAAACGCTGTGGACGCAGAACGGCACCGGCGCCATGATCCACCTGCACACGGCGGAAAACGAAACGGATGAAGCCGAGCGCATCACGAAGATCATCTTAGACGGCGTTGCTGCGGGGCGGAAATTCTCTGATTACGCTGTTTTGTACCGCATGAACTCACAGTCGCTGACATTTGAACGCAATTTTGCAAAATCCGGCGTACCGCATAGAATTATAGGCGGCACGCGCTTCTACGAGCGCCGTGAGATCCGCGAGATGATCGCATATTTGAGCGTTATCAATAATCCGAGTGATGAAATGCGTCTGCGCCGCATCATCAACACGCCGAAGCGCAGCATTGGCGACCGCTCGGTCGAAGTCGCGGCGCAGATCGGTCAGCAGACGGGTGAGACACTGTTTGAGGTCGTCTCGCACGCGAAAGACTATCCCGCACTGTCCCGTGCCGCAAACAAAATGACGCTTTTCGCCGCACAGATGCAGGGACTCATCGAGCTCAACAACGACGAAAAAGTCACGCTCGGCGAGCTTTATGACGAGCTTGTGGAGCGCATCGATTACCTGAATTTTCTTAAGACCGACGACCCGGAATCCGCAGAAGACCGTGCCGCGAACGTGCAGGAGCTTGCTTCCAACCTGCGCCGTTTTGAGGAGGAGAACCCCGAAGGCACGCTTTCGGATTTTCTCGAAGAAGTTTCGCTCATTACGGACATCGATAATTACGATAATAACGCTGATTCCGTCGTGCTCATGACGGTGCACTCCGCAAAAGGTCTCGAATTCCCGGTGGTGTTCCTGCCGGGCATGGAGGAAAACATTTTCCCGGGCATGGCGAGCGTATATGTACCGTCCGAAGTGGAGGAGGAACGCCGTTTAGCGTATGTTGCCATCACGCGCGCAAAAGAGGAACTGTACATTTTCCACGCGGAATCCCGCATGATCTTCGGCATGACGAACCGCAACCGCGTTTCACGCTTTGTGGAAGAAATCCCGGAGACGCTCATCGAGCACACCCGCTCCCGCGATTACAGCGCGCGCCTGGTCTCTATGCCGAGCTTCGGCGGCGCGAAGCCGTTCGGGGAAGCACCGAAAACAAAATCCGTTGCGGAAGCCGGCGGATTCACGCCGAAGCCGCGCGTAAAGCCCGCGCCTGCCGGTACATACCGCGTAGGCGATACTGTCCTGCACAAGGCGTTCGGCACGGGTCTCATCGTTTCCGCCACGCCGATGGCGAATGATACGCTGCTCGAAGTCGCGTTTGACAAAGTCGGCACCAAAAAGCTGTTTGCAAACTTCGCAAGACTGACAAAAGTATAAAAAGAGTAAGCCGTGCACCTGTTTTCAAAGTGCACGGCTTATATTATTCAAATGCGGTTCTAATTTTGTCTGCCGCAGCCACAGCCGCAGTCGCTCGCTTTCGGCGGGAAAAATTCGTCGGTCGGGAAATCAATCTTGCGGAACAGCTCGCAGGGATTGTCGCCGGAGGTGACGCATTCCTTATCCGGAATGCAGAAATCAAACGCGGGAATGAGCATCTGCACATTCCGCACAATCTGCACGATGGTAAACAGACCGATCGTCACGTATACGGTGTTTTTCTGCTCTACCGTTTCAAACGTGCCGCCGTAACGGCTTGCAATGCAGTCCGGGATCACACAGCAGGGCTCGCAGCCGCAGCGGCAGTGCTCGCAAAGCTTCGCGGAAAGCGCCACCGGCTGCGCGACCTGCACAGTCGCCTTGGGTAAGACCTTATTGCCCTGTAAATCGGCTTCGTCACGGCAGCTCTCGCTTGTAAACATCTTCACGTTGCCCTCGCTGCCGTAGAGAATGACCTTCTTATTGAAAATTGAAATACCGCTCACGCGTTCGCAGCCCACTGTCGCGCCGCCGTACAGTTCCAAAGATACGTCAAAGAAAAACGTGAGATCAATGGAGTAATACCCGCGGTTAAAGGGGATCGGCTGCATATCAATGTACACAGAGATTACATCAACGTCCCGCACCCGCACATTAGCGGAAGCGTCCACAACGGGCTGCACCGAGGCGGGAAACAGCACACGTAAATCCTCTAAGCAGTCTTTATCTGAACAGGAATCGTAAATGCGCATGGCATCTATGCAGACGGCTTCTTTTAACGCTGCGCCGTTTTCACAATCGGGTGTCCGCTCATTTTCAGCCATATTTGTAAACCTCCTTTGTGGTTTCTCAATGCCATTGTACGGAAAAGGGCGGGTATTGTGCCTGTCCCGCCGCTTTGCTCGGTTTTTTCGCATTGTAAGAAATTTTTCGGTTGTATATTTCGCCGCAGTTTGCTATAATGAATAGGAATGTACCGCGCTGCGGTGCAAAAAGTCGGCAAAGGCCGGCAAATTTACGCAGAAAGCAGTAAATGAAACTTATGGCATTGATTGTAATTGAAGGTCTGGACGGCAGCGGCAAAGGCACGCAGGCAAAGCTTTTGTATGATTACGCCTTATCGCGCGGCCGCGCACGGCAGGTAACGTTTCCGGATTATGACTCTCCGTCTTCATCGCTTGTAAAAATGTATCTGAAAGGCGATTTCGGAAAAGAGGCGGGAGACGTGAACGCCTACGCCGCAAGCGCATTTTACGCCGTGGATCGTTTTGCAAGCTACCGCATGAAGTGGAAAGACGATTATGCAAGTGGTGTGCCGATCATCTCCGACCGCTATGTGACGTCCAACATTGTATATCAATTAAGTAAGCTGCCAAAAACGGAGTGGAAAGCGTTCGTTTCGTGGCTTGAAGACCTGGAATATGAAAAATTCGGGCTGCCGAGACCGGATCGTGTGATTTATCTGGATGTGCCGCCGAAAATTTCCCAAAGGCTGCTCACAGAGCGCTACGCAGGCGACACCACCAAAAAAGATATTCACGAAAGCGACATACATTATCTGCTACATTGCAGGGACTGTGCACTGTACGCCGCAGAGCATTTAAACTGGACCGTATTAAACTGCGCCGAGGGCGACACCTTGCGCAGCATTGAAGATATTCATCACGAGATCAAGGAAAAGCTGGAGGATTTATTATGATCTATGTATTTCTTGCAAACGGATTTGAAGAGATCGAAGCGCTCGCGCCCGTGGATATTCTGCGCCGCGCAGAGCTTGAAGTAAAGACCGTCGGCGTCGGCGGCAAAACAATTACCGGCTCCCACGGCATCACCGTAACAGCTGACATCGAAGAAAAAGACGTTACAACGGACGATATGGAGCTGATGATCCTGCCCGGCGGCATGCCCGGCACACTGAACCTCGAAAAATCGCCGATCGTCACAACCTGCGCGGAATACTGCGCAAAGAACGACATTTATCTTGCGGCAATCTGCGCTGCACCGAGCGTTCTCGGCCATCTCGGCCTCCTGAACGGTAAGGAAGCCATCTGCTTCCCGGGCTTTGAAGGCGAATTAAAGGGCGCCACAATCTCCGAAAAGCCGGTCTGCGTAGACGGCAAGATCGTCACGGCAAAAGGCATGGGCGTTGCCGTGCAGTTTGGCTTGACGCTTGCTGGTCTCATGGTCGGCAAGGACGTTGAAAAGAAGATCCACGACGGCATTCAGTGCACGGATTGATGACCGATACAACTGAAAAAAACGCACTGCGCCGAAAAATGCGTGCGGCACGCAAAGCCTGCACGGATCGCGCTACACGGGATAACTGCCTTTTGCAGCGGCTCATGGCACTTTCGGTTTACCAAAAGGCATCGTGTGTTTTGAGCTACGTAAGCTTCGGCACGGAAGCGGATACGCTCAGAATTCTCGATCGTGTACTTGCAGACGGCAAAGCGCTTTACGTACCGAAATGCGTGCCAAACACGAACCGCATGGTGTTTTACCGCATCTCGGCTTTACGCGATCTTTCGCCGGGCGCTTACGGCATTTTGGAGCCGAAAGAAGCAGAGGCATATCAAGATGAGGCGAATGCACTGTGCCTTGTGCCGGGGCTGGCGTTTTCAGCAGACGGCGCACGGCTCGGGTACGGCAAAGGGTACTACGATACGTTTTTTGCGCAGCATCCGGTTTTAAAGCTCGGCCTATGCTATGATTTTCAGCTCGTGCCGCAAGTGCCGACGCAGCCGCATGATGTACGCATGGACGGTATTTTGACCGACAAGCGGCTCGTTTTGACGGCAGATGAAGAAAGGATGGAATGAAAATATGAGTGATAACGGCAGGCGCTACTCCCCGAAGGACGCGACACCGCGCAGCCAGAATTCGCGCGAATTCAAGCTGAATCTTTCCGAAGATCAGCTCAATCACACAGACGAACTGGAGGACTTGCAGGGCTATACCGGTAGCCGCGCACCACAGCGTGTGGAAGAAAGCTCTGCCGGTGCACGCTCCGCCCGCACGGAACGCAATCAGAAAAAGGAAGCGAAGGAGCACAAGAAAAGAAACCGTGTAAAGGCCAGAAAAAACAAGCGCATTTTCGCGTTCACGTGGCTTGCCATGGTTATTCTGGTCTCTCTGACCCTCGCTTCGTACCTGATTGGCGGCTCCAACGATTTTCTCGGTGTAGACCGCACGGATTCCGAAGTGGAGGTCACGATTCCCGAAAACGTGACACAGGACCAGCTGACAGACATTCTTTACAAGAGCCACGCGATCGATAAGCCGGAGTTTTTCTCCCTTTTCTGCAAACTCACCACGGAAATGGAGTATTTTGAACCCGGCACGTATACGATCAAAACAAACTACGATTATAAGCAGCTTGTCAATACCTTACAGTCCGGCCCGGATCTCGGCGAAGAGATCACCGTCATGTTCCGTGAGGGCATCACGGTGCAGCAGCTTGCCGCTTTGCTGGAAGAAAACGGCCTGCACACTGCAGACGAGATCCTTGAAGCCTGCAATTCTTCGGATTACGACAGCTACTCGGATGTTGCAGCCATCACGAACACAAGTGACCGCTACTATAAGCTCGAGGGCTATCTGTTCCCGGATACGTACCAGTTCTTTGAAAACGATACGGTAGAATCGATCCTTGACCGCTTCCTCAATAACTTTGAAAATAAGCTCACCGACGAAATGCGCGATGACATTGCGAAATCCGGCTATACCACGGATCAGATCATCACGCTCGCTTCCATCATTCAGGCAGAAGCCGCAAATACGGACGACATGTATATGATCTCCGCTATTTTGCGCAACCGACTGGAAAACGGCGCGGAGCATGACATCCACACGCTGGACTGCGACTCCACAGTTTATTATCCGTACAAAACCGCGAATGACGCGCCGGAGGGCTTCGTAAGCTCGTACTCCACGTATGACAACAGCGGCCTGCCGGCAGGCCCGATTTGCAACCCGGGTCTTGAAGCTATTAAGGCGGCAATCTATCCGTCCGAAGAGGGCAGCGAGTATTACTTCTTCTGCCATGACAGTGACGGCACCCCGTACTATGCTTCCACGATGGACGAGCATTTGATGAACATGGCGGAAGCCGGTCTGCTGTAACCGACACAACATTTACGATAACAAAGCTACCTGTGCCTTTCCGGCGAATTTTGTCCGGGAAGGCACAAATGCAGTAAAGGAATGAATTTCATGGAACAAAAACGATATAACGCGCCGGAGCTTCTGGCGCCGGTCGGCGATATGGAGCGCCTTATTTCTGCCGTGCGCTACGGTGCGGACGCGGTGTATCTTGCCGGTAAATCCTTCGGCATGCGCTCTGCGCCTTCCAATTTTACAAACGAGGAGCTTGAAGAAGCTGTAAAATACTGCCACGCGCAGGGCGTGAAGGTCTATGTCACCTGTAATATTCTGCCGCATAACGCAGAACTTGCCGCGCTGCCGGCATTTCTCGAGTTTTGCCAGGCAATCGGTGTAGACGCGTTCATCATGACCGATCTCGGCGTGATGTCCATGGCAAAAAAATACGCGCCGAATGTCGCGATACACATTTCCACGCAGGCCGGCGTTGTGAATTATGAGACCGCAAACGCGTTTTATAACATGGGCGCAGAGCGCGTCGTGCTGGCACGCGAGCTCTCGTTTGAAGAAATCGCGGAGATCCGCGCGAAAACGCCGAAAGCGCTCGAAATCGAAGCATTTGTGCACGGTGCGATGTGCGTTTCGTTCTCAGGCCGCTGCCTGCTTTCAAACTACATGACCGGCAGAGACGCAAACCACGGCGATTGCGCGCAGCCGTGCCGCTGGGATTATTACCTCATAGAACGCACGCGTCCGGATCAGGTATTCACGATCGAACAGGATCAGAAATCGACGTATGTCTTCAATTCCCGCGATATGTGCATGATCGAGCACATTCCGCAGTTCATCGAATGCGGCATTTCGAGCCTCAAAATTGAGGGCCGCGCAAAGTCCGCGTATTACGTTGCCTGCGTGACGAATGCGTACCGCCACGGCATCGATGCTGTCATGAACGGTGAGCCGCTTCCGCAGTGGGTCGTGGACGAGACAGAGAAGATCAGCCATCGCGCGTACAGTACCGGGTTTTACAGCGGTCACGAGCCGGGGCAGACCGTAAACAGCGGCGGATACATCCGCGGCTGGGATGTTGCGGCCGTGTGCACCGGCGAAGAAAACGGCATGATGCGCCTTTCACAGCGCAACCGCTTCTTCCGCGGCGAGACTGTCAGCGTACTGGAGCCGGGCGAAGTGCCGTATGACTTCACACTCAGTGAAATCTACAACGAGGATATGGAGCCAATCGAATCCGCACCGCACGCGACGATGACGGTCTACCTCAAGACCGACCGAAAAATCAAAGAGGGCGCGTTTCTAAGAGTGAAGCGCGGCTGAATAACACCTCCGTTTAGGACCCATACTCTTCCTATACGGAGGTGTTTTTATGTCTACACGCAGGATCATCGCAACGTATGCGTTTGTGATGTTCTTTCTCGTCATCGCACTGCTCGGCACCGTGACCGCCGCTTTCGGCGGCACAAGCTATACGGAGGCCGCCGGGCGGCAGAGTTTATATACCTTAACGGCCGCCAAGGCGCGCGGCACGATCTACGACCGCAATTTGCAGCCGCTCACAAACGCCGAGCGTGTTTATGTCGCTGCGGTAATTCCCTCGCGGGAAACGCTTGCCAAATTAAACCGCGCTGTACCGGAAGAAAAACGCGAAGTCCTGCGCACGGCGCTTGAAAGCGGAAAGCCGTTTCTGATCGAAGTCACAACACCCGTCAGCGATGACGGCATTCAGACATTTTCCGTCACAAAACGGTATGCAAACCCGCAACCGGCGGCAAATCTGCTCGGGTATCTCGACAGCGACTATAACGGCGCGGACGGTGTGGAAAAAAGCTTCGACGCACTGCTTGCGGAAAACCACGGGGAAATCGACGTTACCTTCGCCATTGATGCGCTCGGCAATGCCATCTCCGGCGAAACAATGCACGTGGAAAACACATACCGCTTTGCGGACGGCGGCGTGATGCTGACGCTGGATAAGCGCATACAGCAGTGTGTGGAAAATGCCTGCGCGGAAATCAAAAAAGGCGCCGCCGTCATTTTAGATTGCAAAACCGGCGAAATTCTGGCTTCCGCAAGCTTCCCGGCCGTAGACCCGAACGACCTTGCTGCGTGCATGGAAAATGAAGATGCACCGTTTGTGAACCGCGCCCTGTGCGCGTATACGCCCGGTTCGGTCTTTAAGCTCATCTGCGCCGCCTCGGCGCTCGAATGCGGCATCGATTACAAGGAGGTGTATACCTGCACCGGAAGCATTGTTGTTGACGGCCTCACGATTACTTGCTACGGCGGCAAAGCACATGGGGAAGTGAATCTCCACACGGCGTTGCGCAGCTCGTGCAACGGGTATTTCATACAGCTCGCGCAGAAACTCGGCGCGGAAAAGATTTTAAGTATGGCGGAAAAGCTCGGCTTTGGTACATCTGTTTCGCTTGCAGACAATTTAGAAACGGCCGCAGGCTCGCTTTCGAACGCGCAAGCCCTTAAAAACGCCCGTGCGCGGGCGCTGTTTTCGTTCGGTCAGGGTGAAACGACTGT
>JABLTM010088945.1_pt1 | contig 11770 bp, 10 predicted proteins | sample 7160121 | NCBI WGS metagenome assembly JABLTM01 (sample SAMN14651224, study PRJNA627086) | human gut metagenome | isolation source: feces | host: Homo sapiens | reverse complement strand
TTCTCTTTCCTCGGAAAGAGAATATCCCCCTTTGACCCCCAAGAGAAAGGGATTTGATTGGCAGTCTCGGGCTCGAAGGGGCTTTTTGCTTCCGGAATGCAACTGCCTGCGTGGCGGTATTGCTGACGCTCACCGCCATTGGTTCTGCTATACGACTTGCCTCTGCTTCTATTATCCGCTGCCGCTCTGCCAGTCTCGTGGCAGTGCAGCCTAATTTCCGTCTACCGAGGCACTCATCAATGCGGCGAGTGCAATAATGCCGCATTCGGCACGCAGTCTGCCGCCCAGCTACCGTCACTCGCGCCTCACGATAGTAAGGCGCGGTTGCAAACGAAAACGAATCGTAGGGGCTCATGGCGAAGCCATGTACACCGCACTTACATTGCGCAGCGCGTGCAGTTCTTCAAGCCCAACGCCGACAATGGCGGGGTCAAGGGGCAAGGCCCCTTGCGTTCTCTTGGGGGATCTAAAGGGTGACATTCTCTCACGTGAGAGAATGTCACCCTTTGCTCGCTTCCCCGCGTCAGGCGGGGAAAACCGCAGCTCTTTCGGGACGCAAAAAAGAAGGGACCACCGTTCGGTGGCCCCCAATTTTTTACAGCTTGCGGAAGCGCTCCGCAATGACCGCCGCCGCGTCAGCCGTCGACAGCGCACCGGTGTCAAGGTAAAGATCATACCCCTCCGGCGCGCCCCAGGTCTTGTGGGTGTAGCTCTCGTAATACTTGCGGCGCTGCTTGTCCATCTTGCGGATCAGGCGGATGGCCTGGTCGCGCGTGAGCTTTTCCTGCGCCATTTTGCGCTGGATGCGGTGCTCGTCCGGCGCGGCGATGAACACGGTGAGAAGCCTCACGTCTTCGCCGCGCAGCACATAGTCTGCGCAGCGCCCCACGAACACACACTCCTCGTGGCGGGCGATGCGGCGGATCTCGTGGCTTTGCAGGGCGAAGAGCACTTCGCTCGTCGGTTTGCCGCGCAGCACATGGTGGTTGCCCTCGTGCACGGTCTGGAAGAGGTAGGGGTTGGTCGCCTTTTCGTCCGAGGGGGAGAGCGTTTTTTCCGAAAGCTCGCCGTACTCGCACGCGAGGCGGATCAGCTCGCGCTCATAGACGCGGATGCCGAGGAGATCCGCTGTTTTCACGGCCACTTCGTGGCCGCCGCTGCCGAACTGGCGGCTGATGCTGATGATGCGATTTCCCATAGTATGAATCTCCCTCCGCTTTTCTATTGTTTCAGCGCGTTGAGCGCCGGCTGGGGAATCGAGAATGCACGATCCGCCGGCGTGATGACGGCGGAGAGCGACACCGGAGCGTCGGAGAGGATGAGGTGCAGCGCGCCGCTGCACGAGATGTTGACGGACTGGAGCTCGCCCTGCTCGCTCACGCGGACGGAAATGCGTCCGGAGGAGAAGGTCACATTCTGTGCCTTGATATCCGGCGCGATGGCGGCGGCGAGCTCGCTCATCGCGTCGGAGTCGAGCGAAAGACCGTAGAGATAGCCGTCGCTCACCTTATCGCAGCCCGCGCTGCCGTTCAGAATGGACTGGTAGCAGAGGTCAATGAGCGACGTGGCATCGACGAGCTGCTGGCTCGCGGTGTCGACACTGTTGCCGTCCGCGTCGCAGATCTTGCTGCCGGAGAAGTAGACGGCGAGGGTGTTTTTTTGGATGCTGCCGTAGCTCTGGCCGTCGATGCTGCTGCGGTCGTACTGGAGCGTGCTGTTCAGCACGATCGGGCCGCAGTCGGCGGAAAGAGCAATGTCGGCGGACAGATCGTCCGCGGTCAGCTCGCCCCAGGCACCCAGCAGACGGAGCGCGTTGTCCGTCAGCGTGGAAGCGTCGTCATTGCTGCCCGAATGGATGGCGGTGAGCACATCATCGGGGATCACCGGCGCGAGCGCGTCGGTGAAGTGCGCGGCGGCCTCCACGCGAAGATCTCCGGAGTTTTCCGCCGTGAAGCTTACGTCCATCAGCTCGCCGCTCTCGGCGGTGAGATCCACGTGGATCGCGGAAAGCGATGCGGCGTTCGCGATCTCGTCCGAGGTGAGAAGACGCAGCAGTGTGCTCGCGTCGTCGCCCTCGGCGGTGAGGGTGTAGCGCTTTTCCTGCCCGTCAACGGATTTCGTCACCGTGAGCGTGCGGCAGAGCTCGGCGGTCTCATCCATGAGCTCGGCGTAATTTGGGAATGCGCCGCCGACAGCGTAGGACTTGCCGTTTTCAAGGTAGATCGCGCCGTCTGTGTAGTAGAGCGCCGCGCCGTCGCGGTCGATGCAGGTGATGGGAGAGCCGTCCTTCTTCGTGCGGGCGACGGAGGCATCCGCGCTCAGGCTGATTTTGCCATAGGAGGCGTCGACCGTGACGTCCATGGTCATCGGGTCCTCTTTGACACGCGCCTCGACAAGGCGGTAGGCTTCGAGGTCCTTCTTAAAGTCGGAGTGGAGGAAGAACGCCGCAGCCGCGCCGAGCAAGACTAAAATCGTGATGAGAATAGGGAGGAAGCGGCGGTGCCTGCGCTTTTTCGGCGCGGGCGGTACTGCGGGCTGCGTGAGCACGTTTTCGCGTGCCTCGCGCTCCTCGCGAAGAAGCCGAAGTTCCTCTTCCGCGCGCGCAAGGCGCGCCTCGACGGAGTCGGGATCGGCTGCGGGAGCGGGTTCGGAAGTGGGAACGCTTTCTGCGCCCTCGACCGCGGCGGTGACGACCGGCGCAGCGGTCGCTGCTACTGCCACGGCGGCGGGGACTGCCGTAGATTCAGCGGACACAGGCGCATCCGCCTGAGTGGCATCTTCGACCGCTGTAGACGCGAGGGCACCCGTCTTGGCAGGGGCTTCGTCTGCTGTGGACGCATTGGCGTCCTCGCCGCGGACGATCTGCTCGGCCTGCGAGACGGCGCTCGCGCTGCGCGCCAGCGCTTCGGCGCGTCTGCGCGCTTTGCGCTTGTGGCGGTGGACGAGCAGAACGATGATAAGGATCAGAACAGCCAGCACGGCGAGCACGCCGAGCCAGATGCCCCAGACGTCGAGCGTCCGCACGGCGGCAAACTCAACGCTGTCGCCGCTCGTGGAGAAGGTGAGGTAGCTGCCCATCGTGCCGCAGTCGGCCTCCTGCCAGCTGCCGCCGTTTTCACGGGTGTAGATGCGCAGCTCCTTCTGCCCGTCGGGCGGGAGATAGCGTACGGTATGCGTGTCCTGTCCGTCGTCGGAAAGCTCGATGCGCCACTGCTCGAGCACTTCGGCGTTGGCAACCATCGAAGGCATTTCGCCGCGGCTGAGGCAGGAGAAGTAGCCCTTCACGCGGTCGAGCACAGTGCCGGACTGCACGTCGAACGCCGCGGGCGTGAGCGGCTGGGCGGTCACGGTGATGGCGTCGCCGTCGTTGTAGTTGCCCTCGACCAAGATGACAGCCTGTCCGCTCTCTCGCGTCTGTTCAGAGGCAAGGCCGGGGGTGTAGGCCTCGTAAACAGCGGTGACGACGGTGTCAAAGTGCAGATTCGTGAGGTCGGTGCGGTCCCAGTGGACGTGACAGCCGCTCTTGGCGGGCGGCTCGGGGATGTCGCTTTCGTCGATGGAGTCGCCGTAGTTGAAAGTGCGGCTGAGCACAGTTTTATCGTCAGCAACGAAGGTGAGCGTGAAGGACTTCATGCTCTCGGGCAGGTCGCTGAGTGCGAGCAGCTGAGAATAGCTGATGGGCTCGGCCCGTCCAGCGTAGCCCTGACGGTTGATGCCAGGGAGATCGTCGGAGACATAGTAGTTATGCTCAAATGTGCCCGTGTCGCTGCCGGAGATTGCACCCTGGTACTGCTGGCAGTCGGTGATGTCGACGAGCGAGTAGTTCCAGCGGACGCTGCTGCCGCTGCCGTCGACATTTTCCTGCACGCCGGAGCCGACGATGCCGCCGACATACTTCTTGCCGCTGAGCGTGCACTTGGAGAAGTTCCCGAGCACTGTCGCACCGGTGAGACCGGCGATGCCGCCGGTATAGCTGCCGTTTTCGTTCGTGATGGTGCAGGACGACGTCTCACACGCAGTCAGATAGCCGAGGTCCATGCGGCCGACAATGCCGCCGACATAGCTGCGCTTGCCGGACACATCGCCGGTGTTGACACACTTCTGGATGATGGACTTGTATTCATACTGCTTGCGGTAGATGTTCGAAAGATGGCCCGTGACATCGTCCTCGGGGTCGAGCGTGTATTCGATGGCCATGGAGCCCGCGATGCCGCCGGTGTTGACGTCGCCGTACACCGCGCCGCTGTTGCGGCTGAGCGATACCTTACCGAGCGTGACGGAGTTGATATCGACACTCGAGGCGTCGACGATCAGATCGCCCGTGCCGCCGGTGAGCGAGGAGATGGCGGAGAACATCGTGTTCGTGAGCTCGTTGAACTTGCTGCTGATGTTGCGGATATCGGCGGAAAGAGCCGTGCTGGTGTTTTTGACGTTTTCGGTGATCAGTGAGAGCTGGCTGTTCGCCGCGGTGACCGAGCCGACGACCATGTTGATGTTCGACACGGTGACGACGTCGGAGACGTCAAAATCCTGATCGAAGCTGACGTTGATATCCGGCAGGGTGGGATTCTCAGGATCGAAGTCATCGGGGTCAAAATCACCGTCGATGCTGATGCTCGGCTGGGGGATGGCGTCGGGGTCGACGTCGATGGTCACGTCGTTCGCCGCGTCCGATGCGTCAGAGAGGTAGCCCGAGATCAGGTCGAGACGGTCGGAAATTTCGCTCGAGCCGTATTCGGCGTCGTTGACGGCCTTTTTGACGAGCGAGTCGAGCTCCTTGATCTGCGATTGGATGCGCGAGAGCTGGCTGGCGGAGACCTGCGTGCGCACATAGGGCTCCATTTGGCCGGCGATGCCGCCGACGTCCTTTCGCCCGCAGATCGCGCCTTCATTGCTGCACGCGAGCACTTGTCCGCTGCTGCGGCCGACCACGCCGCCGACATTGTAGCCGATGTGCTGGTAGCCGACAGCGGCATAGTTCGTGCTCGACGCGATCGCGCCGGAGGAATAGCCTGCGATGCCGCCGGTGTCGGTGGCGATATTGAGCGTGTCGAGTCGGGACAGACTTGCAAGGTCAAGCGAGAAATCGAGGCTCAGATCGCTCAGGTCGATGCTGGGGTCGGTGCTCTCGATATTCACATACGCGCGGCCGCGGCAGGAGACGATGGAGCCGAGGTTCTCGCCCACGATGCCGCCGGTCATGCTCTGGCCGAAGATCGCGCCCGAGGCGTCGCACGCGCGCACGATGCCCGTGGCGAGGTTGCGGCCCGCGATGCCGCCGACGCTGCGTTTTCCGGAAACACTTCCGTTGAATGTGCAGCTTTCGATCGTGCCGTGGTTTTCACCCACGATGCCGCCGATATTTTCGCTGTCGCCAGACGGGGTGACCGTGCCCTCAACATTCAGGTTTTTGATGACGGCGTCCTTTTGCAGCACGCCGAAAAGACCGGCAGGGGAAACGCTCTGCGTGATGGAAAGGCCGCTGATGGTGTGGCCGTTGCCCCGGAATGTGCCGCCGAATGTCGGAATGGGCAGCGCATCGTCGCTTTCGAGCACGATGTCGTTGTCAAGAACAACGGTTTTGCCGCGCGACCAGGAGTCGAGCGTGCAGGAATGCGCGAGGGATCGTAAGTCTTCTGCGCTCTTGATGTGGATGGCGCCGTCCCCGTCGGCAAAGGCCTGCATGACGGGAAACAGCGACACGAGCAGCAGGCACGAGAGTGCAAGCGCGCAGAAGCGATAGAAATGATTAGTCTTCTTCATCGTCTTGCTCCTCATTTGCAGATCCGGAGATCAGATTCAGGTCGATGTCGCCCTCGACCGTGGCGTGCATGATGCCATGCACCGTACCATTGATGTTGCCGCGCACCATGCCGCTGACGGAGACCTTACCGTGACCCGATTTCTTTTCCGTGATAGACGGGACGGAGAACGAGGTCTTGTCGACGATGCCGCTGCCGATGAGCAAGATCTGCGGCAGGGCGAACATGACCATGATGATGGAGATGACCGTGCCGCGGCCAAGGCTCTCGCCGATGCCCGCGATGACGGGCTCAGATGTCATGCTGCCGATCAAAAAGCCGCAGATCGAGAGGATCGAGCCGGAGGTGATGATCGTCGGGAAGGCGAAGTTCAGCGTCTCGACGATGGCGTCGCGGTGGTGCATTTTGGATTTGAGCTCCTGATAGCGGCTGGCGATGACGATGGCGTAGTCGATATTCGCGCCCATCTGGATGGAAGAAACAATTAGATATCCTAAGAAGAAGATGTACTTGCCCGTGATGGTCGGGAACGAGAAGTTGAGCCAGATGCAGCCCTGAATCACGAGGATCAGCAGCACCGGCATACCGGCGGAGTTGAACGTGAAGAGCAGCACCAGCATAACCACGAGCACCGACACGATGCTGACGACCTTGTTATCCACGGCGAAGGACTTTTCGAATTCGTATTCGTTCGTCGATTCGCCCGCGAGGTAGACGTTTTCATCGGGGTAATACTTTTCGGCAATTTCGAGAATTTTGTCGGTGAAGGCGTAGGTCTCGTCGCTGCTTTCGGGCAGCGTGAGGTAGATGAGCATGCGGTCATAGTCCGGGCCTTCGAGCTGCGCCTTGGCGCTGTTCATCTGGACCTCGGCATCCTGGAGCATCTGTGTCTGGTCGTCGCTGAGCGTGACGACGCCGGCGTCCACCTGATCGCAGACAAAGAGGAACATGTCGATGAGCGGGACTTTGTAGGTGGAAAGATTGCCCGCAAGCTTGCCATATTCTGAATGCTGCGCGGCGTAGGCGGCGTAAACGACCTGCGCGGCCTCGTAATCGAGACCCGCGAGCTCGGCGAACTGGCGCGGCGTCAGCTTGTCGGCCAGCATGTAGCCGTCGAGCGCCTCAATGTTGGTAAGACCCATCGTGGAGTCAACCTCGTCGTACTGGCCGAGCTCGTCTAAGATGGCGGACTCCTTGTCGTAGTCGCCCGTGGGGACGATGAGCGCCAGCATGTTCTTCGAGGTGAAGTTATCCTCAATCATCTGCTGGGCAAACTGCGTCTCATTCTGCTTGGGGGCGGAGATGAGGCCGTAGCCGTAGGCGTAGGGGCAGTCGGACGACAGGCGATAGCCGATGACGGCCAACACCACGAAGACGATGGGGATGATGTAGCGCGTGGCATAGTCGAGCTTGCCGACGAACGGGATCTTCGGCACGAAGCTGCGGTGTTGCGTGCGGTCGATCAGCGGGCCGAAGAGCATCAGAAGGCCGGGCATTACGATGAACGCTGCGAGCAGCGCAAACAAGATCGACTTGATGAGGCACAGCGCCATATCGGGGCCGAGCTTGAACTGCATGAAGAGCATCGCCACAAGGCCGCCGATGGTCGTGAGGCTGCTCGCACCGATCTCGGGGATGGATTTGCTCAGCGCAACGATGACGGCCTCACGCAGCGGCAGCAGCCGGTGCTCCTCTTTAAATCGGTTGCAGAAGATGATGGCGTAGTCGATGGACAGCGCCAGCTGCAAGATGCTTGTGACCGAGTTTGAAATGAACGAGATTTTGCCCATCAGGAAGTTCGTACCCTGATTCAGCACAAGCGCGACCACGAACGTCAGAATGAGCACCGGCACCTCGCCGTAGGTCTCGGACGTGAAGAGCAGCACGAGCACGATGACGATGGCGACATACACCATGATGACGCTGATCTCGTGGTCGATCGTTTCCTGCTGCGTGTTGCCGAGGTCGGTGTCGACATACAGATCATAGTTGGAGAGATATTCCTTCACAGCGTTGAGCGAGTCGAGGCAGGCCTCGTCATCCTCGCTGTAGGCAAAGGTGATGGAGTAGAGCGCGGAGAGGTTATTATAATGTGCAGTGGTCTCGTCGTAGTCCACGCTCTGCACGCCCTTGATCTCCTTGATCTTGGGCTCGAGCGCGGCGGCCTGCTCTGGTGTGATGTTGGCCACCATGACCTCGGCCGTGCCATAGGTCGTGAACTGCTCGTCCATGATGTCGAGCGCCTGCTTCGTCTCGGAATCAGACGGCAGGTAGTACGTCAGGTCGCTCTCGACCTCGACCCAGTTACGGGAAAAGGCGGAGAATACGAGCAGAATGATCGTGAGCAGAAAGATGAGATTTCGCTTGTCGACGATGACCGTCGACAGCTTTTCCATAAAGCTGGAGCCGGTCTTCTTGGTTTCGTTACTCATGGCGGTACGCATTGCCTCCTTTCTCGTGGGTGGGTCTTCGCTTCTTCATGCGCTCAAGGCCGCTTTTGATCGGCGGCTCGGGCGGGGCGAGCTGCACCACGTCGCCGAGCGAGCAGTCGAGCTGGCGGCAGATGCGTACAAGCACCTCGAGCGAGACGAGCTCATTTTTCGAGAGCTTGGCGAGCGTGTTGGAGCTGATGCCGACCTCGCGCGCAAATTCCGTTTTATTTAAGCCCTTGTCGATGAGGAGCTTAAAAAGGTTGTTGTAGGTAACATACATGGTGGTACCTCCTGTTCAGTCGTCAACATTATATGAAAATATCCGGAAGAAGCAAGATTAAATTTGCAAAAGCAGATATTTTTTGAACAAATCTGGCGAAGTGACAAAAACAGGCCAGTACAGATGAACAATGCGCAGCCCCTTTTGAAGCGGGGATTTGTTGATCGAGTGAAGGAGAAGGTGAAGAAGGGCAAGGAAGCACCGGAGAGCGGTAAAAAGACATCTTGACTTTTGCACTGTCATTTGCTACGTTTCAGTTAGAGACGACTAACTGACGTAAAACGAAAGAAAATCGGAACGAGAGCATAGCGAGACGGGGCAGAACGAAGGAAACAGATATTTTTAGGATAAGAGGAGACTTGACTATGAAAATTTTAGTATTCGGCGCGGGCGTGCTCGGCTGCAATCTGGCGCGGAATTTCTTCCGCGCGGGAAAGGACGTCACGCTGCTGGCGCGGGGAGCATGGGGCGAGAGTATCCAAAAAAACGGCCTTCGGATCAAGGATAAGTTTTCGCCCCACATGTCGGTCAGCCGCATTCCGGTCACGGCGGAGCTGAAAGCGGAGGACAAGTACGACGTGATCTTCGTCGTCCTGCGCTATACGCAGCTCGACGCGATCCTCGATACCCTGCGGATGAATCCGACAAAGAATATCGTCTTTGTGGGAAACGACGTGCGCGCAAGTGCGCTGAGCGCTTCGTTGCCGGAGAAAAACGTGATGTTTGCCTTTGCGTCCTCAGCAGGACATCGGGAGCGGGAGTATGTGGCGTCCATCGACCTAAAAAAGATTACCATCGGCCAGATCGCGGGTGCGCCGTCGAACGAAACGCTCATCGGGCAGATCTTTGACGGCACCAAATATAAGGTAGCCTACGAGCCGAATATGGAGGACTACCTTCTCTGCCACGCGGCGTTCGTGCTGCCGGTGGCCTTTGCCTGCTACAAGGTCGACGGCGACCTCAAAAAGCTCAAGGGCAACACAGCCTACTTAAATCGCTTGATCGACGCCAACATCGAGGGTTACCGTGCGATCAAAAACGCGGGACATGAAATTTTACCGAAGGACGACGCGGAGTTTGAAGGCGCGGCGTACCGCAAGACCTGTCTGCGCTTTTTTAAGCTCATGTCCGCCACGAGCCTCGGAAAGATCTGCGCGTCCGACCACGCGATGAACGCGGTCGACGAAATGAGCGCGCTGAACCGCGATTTGAAGGCTTTCTTCGACGAGCACGGCGGGAAATATCCCGTGTGGCAGGAGCTTGAGCAGGAAGTCGCAAAATACCTGAAGTGAACAAAGGGGAAGTACCCGTCATTTGGCGGGCGCTCTTTTTTGCCCGCTCACGGAAAAATCAGACTCCGGCGAGGCATCGGTGAATTTTTCGACAGATATTGACTATGAATGGCAAAACCGGAGCCGACAGCGAGCGGAAGAAGTTGCTGGCGCAAATTGAAAACAGGCGGTCCACCATTGCACGGCAAGGGCGGGCATTTGGTATCCATCTCATTCTTGCCACGCAGCGACCGGACGCAACGATCATTCCCGGCCAGATACGCAACAACATGGATTTCCGTGTTTGCGGCAGGGCGGACAGCGTGCTTTCTCAAATTATTCTCGACAACACCAGCGCCGCCGAACAGATACCCAAGGATGCACGGGGCCGCTTCATCACAGGAGATGGCACGGTGTTTCAAGGCTATCTGTTCGACGAGGGGCAGCTTTAACGGGGGATACCATGCCGCGCAGAAAGAAGCCCAATGACTACGGCACGGGGATTCCCTATCACGAGGTAGAGGCCCTTGTCCGCGTCCTGCTCCCGGAAATTCAGGCGTTCTTTGAGAGCGAAGACGGGCAGCGGGAATATGCTGAGTGGAAAGCAAAGCAGCAGGCCGAACAAGAGAACAAGTCATAACAAAGGCGGGGACATCTTAACCGATGCTCCCGCCTTTACTTGCGTCTACCCGACAAGCTGAAACTTATTTTTTTCTAAAATAGCATATATATGTAAGGCCTGTTAAGGCAAGAAATATCCCCACATGGAGCAATGTGTTTGGAACAGTAAAATTATAGGTGTTTGACACTTCGCCAAACTCCAATAAATACCGACAGAGCAAGCCAAGTCCAACAGTAATAGATGTTATAAGAATAATAAAGAACGGCTTCTTTTTTGGAAAAAGCCCAGCTAAGATACCACCAGAAAAAAGAGCACCACCAAGTACAACATAAATTTTAATGGCGGTAAGCATCATTGACCATTCTTTGTTCAAGTTTATGATCGGAAACCCAAAGCAGTTGAAAAAAATAATAACACCGAGCCCTAAAAAGTAGGAAAGCAGTTTGTGTCTTTGCCTAAGCTGTTTCATATATTGTTCCATATGAATACCCCCTTAAGCTTCAGAGTTTAGAGCTGACCTATGGAATGAACATATTATATAATGGGGCGATAGAAAAGGCAAGGGCGAGTTCATCAGCCCGCCCTTGCCTATCAAAGCACATTCTCAATAGAAATGATAAATCCGAACACATTACCCACTTGAATAATGTAGTTCGGATTATCATTACTTGGTCCGCCGTTCATCAATCTGTATGAACTTCTTTCTTGCCAAACAAGAGGAAAATATATGGGGGTAATATCCACACAATGGCGGCGCTCAGCCATTCGTTTAAGCCGAACTGAAATGCAATCTGAGAAAACACACTGGCCCATTCCGAAAGTGCACTCCAAAGCATGGCGAATGATGTAAATATTCTTTGCGTCAAGTATGTAAATATGCCTAACACGATATTCAAAGCGACTAAGGCAGAAGAGGAGAAGAAAATTTCTTTGCGTGTCATTTTTCGGAACAAGAAAAATCCGCCAATGCAGACAACCGCAAGGAAGAGGCCAGCAGACATGAGCATCCACCGGGTATTATCCGATGATATGCTCCCATCAGGCAGCGTCACAAGTGCCCATCTCCCTAAGAAACGAATTTCCAGTTGAAAGCATATCCAGCTTGCAACCATACAATATAAAGGGACTTTCCACCATGATTTTTTTATATGACGCGCCTCCTTTGTTTAGTTTATATAATTATATATTGATTTATAGAAAAAGGCAAGAGCAGTGATGCTCCTGCCCTTGCCATCTACATGCTATAATATATTCTCGATAGAAATGATAAATCCGAACACATTACCCTCTTGGATAATGTGGTTCGGATTATCATTGTTTGGTCCGAGTGGCGAGACTTGAACTCACGGCCTCTTGACCCCCAGTCAAGCGCGCTACCAACTGCGCCACACCCGGATGATGTG
>JABLTM010117789.1_pt1 | contig 11823 bp, 15 predicted proteins | sample 7160121 | NCBI WGS metagenome assembly JABLTM01 (sample SAMN14651224, study PRJNA627086) | human gut metagenome | isolation source: feces | host: Homo sapiens | reverse complement strand
CTTATCTTCATAGTACGCATCGAAAGTATCCTGTAATTGCTGAAGAACTTTACATAGCATCTGGTCTATATTTTTCTCCATTTCATGTACGACACATTCAGATACTTCATCCGGAGTAAATAGATAAGATTCCAAAGATTCTTTTAACAATGGGAACTGTTGCCGTTCTAATGTCCCAGAAACAGCAATATGATTTTCTTCCATGACACTCAGAAGTTTTCTAATTTTTTTTGCATCTTTACTATCTGTTTTCTTGTTATACTGTTTTAACAGGTCGTTGAACGTATCTTCCTTATTTTTACGAATTGTTTCGGCTACACTCATACCTACCGTACAAGACTCGGAATATGGAATATCTAATGCGGAAAAAGAGTCTTCTGCCGAATCCTCTATAGTGTTTTCCGCTTTTCTGGATTTCTTATCCAAAAACAACATTTCACATATTTTGAGGCATATTGGAAGTATAAGGAATACAATAATCCAAAAGCCAAATGTCCATACGGCTGCTCCAATGATATCCCAAAATGAAGTAGCATCTTCATACATGAGACTATACCCTAAAAGTCCAACTAATCCACAGAGCCAGATAATTAAAAGGATACCCCCATGATCCTCAATAAAATCATTATATTTTTCAACCATACAAACTCCTTGGTAGTTGGAAAGACCCGAATCATCCGGATCTTTCCAAAATCACAAAATTACGATTTTCCAATGGTTATATGAAAAATTCTCTCATATATGAGCAGGGTATATCTGATTTCTAAATTTCTTCTTCCAAAAACTCTTCCATAAGATCTTCCGGAATTTCCTCTGCGAAACCAGATTCCTGTTTTTCTGCCCACATCTTAACAAAGCGTTCTCTGGCAGCTTCCCGCTGTTCGTCCGATACTTTCCTTGGTGGACTTACCTTTATGAAACTGACAGGAACGTGGCAGACCATGGAACCGTCTTTGTTCACGATCACATGATTGACCTCTTCCGGTCGTTCTTCTGCATATTTTAAAAGTTTCGATTTTAGGGCAGTCCCAGACGGTACTGTAACTTCCGCATAGTCTGCTCCTTTGATCCAGTTAATTGCAAATTCGTTCATACATTTTCCTCCACATTTTTGTTTTCATATATAGTATGGTGAAAAATGATCAAAAAGGGAATTTTTCGGACAGGATTTTTTATGTTTGCCAAAACAAAAAAACAGGCCTGTTAAGACCTGTTTTCACATCTGAATCCAATTGAGTTTTTTTCGAGTTCTAATTGAGTCTTTTTCCACTCATTTTCGTTATATACAACTTTCTCAAAGCGGTATTCTTGTTTGATATCCGGGTATTTATTATGGTCAACTTCGCTCAGAAACATGTCCATCGGCCTGCTGTACACTCCAAAATTCCCGTACATTGCCTGATATATCACACATTTTTTCCCCGTTTCTGTATCAGTCGCTACGCAAAGGATTCGGTACAGGTATGTGTCTTCCTTTTTTTTCTTCTTCCGAGAGCGTTTCCCTCTTAAAATGTTGCACAAGATCCCCATAGAGCAGATGCTCTACCGTTCCATCTTGCCTGGTTCTTCTCATAATTTTTCTCCTTCCATTTCCGCATACTGCCGAAACCGTCCAGAACAGGTCCTGTGGCCATCTGCACATTTTCCAAAAACATCTTCACAGACCCTACAGAAGAATAGTCCATCCAGGTCGAACAGGGAAATTCCATGGTCGTCCCATTCTTCCAACAGGTCTGTGAGTTTTTCCATCTGCTCGATGTCCATGAATCGGATCTGCCGGCAAAGGAAATTTTTCATTTTTTCAAGATTAGTCATTGTTAATCCTCCTTAGCTCCAGCATACACCAAAACCAGGTCCCATGTTGTCCTGTTTCTACATTTTTACGGCTTCTGATGCCAGTTTCAAGAGTTCAGGGCGGGAATTCTTAAATGAGTTAGACTCTACAAATATTTGTTTAATCGTTCATACCATCCATAACCTTCTTTCAGAAATTGTAGATCATAAGGACCTATATCATGATCGTCACGATTCGCTATTCGTTTCATATCATGATAGTCATATCCGTTTGTTTTCAAAAAGTCTGCAGCAAGTTTCCAACTCATGGCTATCTCTGCCATCGCGTCCACATCACTTTCTTTTTCCCATTGTATCAGTTCTGTATCTTCCACTTTATATTCTTCAGCAGCCTTTTTCCTATACGCTTCAAGAATATTTTTATCTTCGTCTGACATTTTTTCAAATCCATTAATTATTCTCCAAGCTCTTTTTAATGCTACGTTTATTTTTTTTTCAAACTTTGACTGTATATTTTTTTCTTCCATTCTTATTTTGCTCCTTTTTCACATCTTCTAAAACAGCTCTTTCCAGTAACTTCAACACATATTCTGGTGCTTTTCTACTTCCCGCCTCCCAGTTTTCCAGTGTTCTTAATGGAATCCCATATCTTTTGGAAAATTCTGTTCTTGATTCCTCAAGCATTTCTCTCATTTCTGCTATTGTCATTGTCTATCCCTCTAAAATTCATAATTTTCGATAAAATATTTAATAGTTTCAATGATATTGCCTTTTGAATATTCGGATTCTACCGAATTATTCGCGTTGCAATCAATATAAGCAACTGTTCTTCTTTTGTAATCATTAACGTAGATTCTTTTGTAGCCATTTTTTTTCCACATTTTGAATGTGAGATAGTTGCTAGAGTCATCTTTTTCTGTTCCTATATAGGGATTTGTTTCTCCATTTTTATTTACTATTGCTACTTTTGCTATATTTTCAAATTTGATCATCGTGCGTTTCGCTTTTCCTCCGTTTCCTTTGCTATTATTATAATACCACTCATTGAGTGGTGTTTCAACTGTTTTGTTCATTTTTAGCATTTCAGTGACCGGCTCCATAAATACAGAAAAAGCAGGGAAGCTATTCACTTTCCTGCTATATTTCTTTAGAATCTGCCTTCTTGCAATATTAACTTACGGACATTGGATAATGGTCTCTTTTCGTGATACGGGATTACTACTGTTTTGTTTTATAAAAAGCATCATTCTTCGAAAGAAGATAAACACAATACTGGTTTATGCTTACCCCTTCATCCTTTGCATGTTCATCTGAAAATATGGTACTGTAAAAAGAAAAGCAAGAAAAAAGAGACCCGGAATATCCAGGTCTCCTCTTATGGATTGCTATTTTACGCAAAGTTCTTCTTCAGCTTCTTCAATCTGCCGGTCAGTAACATCAAGATAATATTTAATTTCTTTTTTTGGCATGTTTTTCAATAACATTTTTTGAATTGCGGATTTTAATCCATTTTCATAGTCTCTTTCTTCCTGTTCTTCTCTCATGGCATCACAGATTTTCATAATCTGTGAATATCCGTCAGACTGACTTTCTGTACATCTTGCCGCAATTTGTTCGATTTTTTTAATATATTCTTCCATGTTATTTTCCTTTCTTTTCCATATGAAACACGTATTTCTATAAGTTTTCTTTACACAGAGTATCCAGACCAAATTCACGATACAATTTCTGGAATTCCGATTCCGGCATCTGTGCCAGGACCTCCTCCACATCTTTCCGGTCAACCGGACGCTGATCATAGCCCATGAAATCCAAAAAGTCCTGTTCGGTTGCCTGATGCAGGATATATTCGATCATTTTCTCGTAAGGATCATCCTTTTCCAGCTTTAAAAAGAAGGGATCGCAGACATACTGTTTCCCATCCTCCAGACGCAGGACAGTAAAGATATTCTTTCGGGCATTCGGACGCAATCCGACCAGACGAAACAGGCCGCCATCCATGCCACGGAATATTTTGCCATACATATTAGGCATAACTCCAAAGCCACTGGTAATGGATGGAGTCCTTGATTCCTGCTGCCACCAGTACATCTTCCGGACCTCCATGCTGCCGTCAGGTCGAGCTGCTGAAGAATCCCCATCAAATAATGTAAGCAATGCTTCCTTGAGTTTTTCCGCATCTTCCTGTGAAAAACCTGTTTTGTCGGCAAGCTGCGGATGAATGCTTCCCATAACCTTGTATACAGCATAACGCACTTGATGTTTCATACCCATGGTACTTGCTTCTCTGCCTTCACCAGGTTCTGTATTGGTAGAGTTGGTGATCTGGCTGCTTACAACATCAATTGGAGATAAGCTTCTGGCATATCGGATCGATACTGGACCGCGAACACCAAAGGAAATATCCACGCCCTTAAAAGGAAATACCTGACCAAAGCTACGAACATCTACCCAGTTTTCACAGGCAAGTTTTTTACAAAGATCTACATCGGCCTTTTTCTTTTTATCGATTTCAGCCTTGAGTTTTTTGCAGGAATCAAAGCGATCATGCAGATTTTTGCATCCATCTATAGCTTCACTCTCTGGCTGGACAAAGACCTTTTCGCCCATTTCCATCCAGCGGTTGCGGATCTTACGTTTGATACATACATCTGTAATTTCGCCATATCCGTCCATAGTAGTCCTTGGTCTGTTCCCATTTAACGGATCCCCATTTGGGTTTGCATAATCAACTGTAAAAAATAATGTAAAATCAATTCTTCCTTTTAAATTTGTCATAATATATATTCTCCTTTTATTTGTTTAGTGTGAAAGACTGACAATGATAGCCAAGCAGGTATAATCCATCTAATGCTGTATTGTCCCGAAAGTCCTTAACCGACTCAAAAGTGACCATAATTTCATCGATCAGAGCCTGGTATTTGTCCTGATCTTTTCTGGATAATTTGTTCTGGTATGGGATAATCTGCTCTTCCAATATCTTCCATGTCTGGTATGGATGCTGTGAAAACGCTGTCATATAGCGTTTCGCATTGGTAAGACGGTTGCTGTCATGACCACTTACCTGTGATTCAATCCGGTCTGCAACGGCCAAAAGTCGTCCATACAGATAATTTCTGTCTGTAATCGTAGTATCTAACTTCATGATCCATTTCTCCTTTTTCCTGTCATATTTTTCTTTTTTCACAAAAGAACATGCTAACGCAAGAATCTTCCTCCAGTTCCATATATTCGTATATTTTGTTGGCGCAGAGGCTAATATCACACTGCGCAGTACATAATGGTGAGGGAGAATGTTTCCATTGGCAATGCACGGAAATAATTGTCTTGTAACATTCGCTTCTGTCTTTTTTCCGTTTTCTCCGGAAAGTTCCATTCTGTCATTTGATTCAATGCCGTATAGTAACCGTGCAATTTCTTTCACAGAAGGAATTCCATAATACCTTCCAGGCTGTAACCAAGCGCATGTTTCATGCCATTTTTTGATATTTTCCAGATAATCGGATGTTTTCATTTTTTCATAAGTCGTCATAGCAATTCTCCCAGGTGTTGCCGCATAAAATGCCATTACAATCATCTCAGAAGTCGGATGCAAATGCACCTGATATCCTGCCAGAGCCTGATAAAATTGTTCTGCAGCTAATGGATTTTCGTCTAATACAATATCATTTATGACGGGATCACCTAATGGTTGATCAACAATGCATAGACTGTCATCGATCGCATTGATTTTGCTCACAATGTTTTGAGTACCGCTATCCCATGCCGGAATATCATTCATATGGGATTCCCAAGCTACAATACTGTAATCTCCTATCGTTCGTCCCTGTTTCCGCATGAGCCAACGAAGGGCATTATGTATTTTCTGGGAGTTCTCATAACCAATTGACAGAACCTCCGATTTATTACGAAGAGTTCCGCGGTAGGTATATGTTTCCTCATCATTTGTAGAGATCAGCTTTCCACCGCTACCGTCATTGACGATTTTTTTTGGATGCAGGCAGGTAGAAACCTGCTGGTCGCCGGCAAGATAATCCAATTGTTTTTCCCCATCCTGGGATCGAACATATTGTATATAATTTTCCTGCAATGTCTGATCCAGCCAGCATTCCGAGACTTCCGAGCCGTCCATAACCACAAATCGCACAAAACATTTCCGTTGATCTGTTCGCTGTATTTTCTGTTTGGCATCTAAGTGTTTAGAAGCATCCAAATGCAGGATCTTATATTTCAGAAGATCGTCTACCATAGAACCATCTTCTAAATACTGATAAATCGCATGAACCTTTGGATGCACAAAAGAGGAATTTTCCCATAGAGCCAACTGTTCCATATACATCCTATGGGCATCCGCGCAAGCTTTCCTTCCCTTACTATCCCCTACATATCTTTCCAATCCATCAGCCAGATAAGTAAGGGTGTCACATAAAGGATATGGAGCCAGATTATTGGATCTACTTTCTGCTTCTGCTGTAGAAGGAATGATTGTCACTTTATCTTCCAGAGGGACTTCGGTAATATCCAGTAATTTTCCATTCACATCCAAACGCACTTCAATTTGTGCACCTATGGTTGTGTGAAAAACAGGAAGCAGAGTGTACGGACATCTGGTAACTCCATTCTTTTGTTTATACTCCCTGTAATGGATTTTCCCGGCTTCAGAACTGTTACGGTCATACAGGGACAATAAGTCTGCTTTCCAGCTATATTGATCTGTATTTTCCGTAGAAAATCCGGAAAATTCTTCTGGAATTTCCAAATTATCAGGAATAGAACTATCAAAATCCCATTCTGAGAATTCACTGAGACCGGAAAAATTATTATCACCAAATACCTTAATATCCATATCATGGATCATCCGTTTCTGACATCTTTCTGGACGGATGAATCGGATAATACCTCCAGGCTCCATCACTGGATGCCAGAAATTCACCGTAAGTTTATCCTTTTCCTCTTCCAAAACTGCTTCATCGGCGTAAGTTTTTCCATGATACATAAAACCGTAAGACACTTTTTTCGTTAAAGAATCATAGTAGCTTTCACCAGAACCAAACGTACAAGGTTCTACGTCTCCGGCACATTCCCGGCATCCAAGAAAGATATCTCTTCTGCCTCCGGCTTCTACCATACGTTTCGCGATCTGATAATGCTTGGTTTCTTCCCAGTCACATGCCAGTTCTCCATGGTTCTTGTTAAATTCGAAATGTGCCATCACCTGGTATCTTACATCTTTCAGATAGGTATAACTTGCCAAGTCATTTCCACCTTTAAATTTAGGAACGATCATGCCTTTGGTTTCCATCTGAATTGGATTTATGATACGTACAGCATCTACATACCAAGTGATGGTTGGTTTCCAGTAAATACTTTTTGTAATCTCTTTCAGGGCCTGGTACGTAGGAATTGGTAACGAAGTTTTTTCTCCTCCAGTACTAAGGACTGGATCAGAAAATAATGCATAATCACCAGACACTTCATACTCGATCGTATTCCGTCTGTGATGTTTTTTTAGATTTTCCATCTTTTTTTCCTTTCGTAATTGTATTTCAGACGTATTTGTTTTCTCCTTTCTTGATAAATTTGTCTGATACTTATAGAGTCAGAGAAAAGAAAAAAAATAAAATGGCGAGTATCATTACCCGCCATTTTGTAAATATTAAAAAAACAGTCCTGAACAATTCAAATTTTCCTGAACACCGGTGTCCTCCTCGTAATACGCCGGATCCAGAATCTGTACAGCGTTATCCGGTAATACCGTAATTGCATGTTTCAGTATATTCCACTTCTTTTCGGAAATAGAAACGGTATATTTTTGTAATTTTCTCAATATGTCTTTTTTCTCAAAAAATGAGTGACTATTCTGCAGAACTTTTAAAAGGCCTTCTGCTTCTTGTTTATATGGAACAACCACAGGGATCGTATTATTTTCAGGAATGACCTGGAAAAGCCTTCCAGCTGTTCGAAAAGATTGCGGATAGGAATATCCCATATTTTTCTGATACAACCGGAAAGACTGCTGCTGTCCTGTCACATTATCACTTAAAAGGTCTGTAAGATACATATGTTCTGCCGGATATTTTACGATGTCTTCCCCCATTTTGGAGAAATATAAATCATAGTATTTTTTTATGGCATCCGAGGAATCTATAGAATTTCCCAGGTCAAAAAAATCTTCCATTGCCCGTTGTGCCATACGAACTTCTGTCAAAGAACCAGTATATTCAACAGTTGGATGCAATTTCACGATAAAAACATGACCTTTTTCATATTCCTTATGTCTGTTACACCGTCCAGCTGCCTGGATAATATCATCTAATCCGGCTATAGAGCGAATAACCGAATGGAAGGAAATATCCACGCCAGCTTCAATAAGCTGTGTACTGATACATACAATAGGTTCTTGTATGTTGCATCGAAAACATATTTCCTGTAGCTGATCCTTAATGTTTTCATTGCACATATTAGTACTTAAATGATACAGGTTTGGAATCTGTTCTTTCAAACTTTCATAGAGATCATAAGCAACCTGTTTTGTATTAACAATTACCAGAACAGATTGATATTTTTGATATTTCTCTATAATATATGATCCCAAATCTTCCAGATGCATTCCTCCTGGAACTTTTCTAGTATCATTGGTATATGTTACCCGTCCCCAAACATCCTTATATGGATCTAAATCCGGAACCATCTCCTTACACGGGAGAAGATTGTTCTGGTTCGAACTGGTTAAAGAAGGCTGAGTTGCAGAACATAAAACAACTGTTGTATTACAGTATTCCGATAAAAAATTCATAGCCAGATGGAATAATTGCAAGCATCGGGTAGGGATTGCTTGTACTTCATCTACGATAATTACACTATTGCATAATGCATACATCCGCCGGATACTGCTTTTCTCTGCAGAGTACAATGCATTCAAAAACTGCACTGCAGAAGTTGCAATGATCGGGCTGTCCCAAGTTTCCATCATATATTTATATGTTTCCTCTTTCTCCGGTTCGGGGGTAACATTGCAATGATGTTCTAAAACACAATCCATTTGTATTGCCTTTCGAATTTCGTCTGCATTTTGCGTCAAGATAGAATTGTATGGAGCAATATAAAATATATGCTGTTTCCCATATCCTTTCGCATGATGCAATGCAAAACGTAAGCTGCTTAGTGTCTTTCCAAGTCCTGTCGGTACTGTCAACCGGTACCGTTTCTCTGCATGAGCAGACATTGTATAACATTGCGATGAAATATCATTTCTAAGACAATTGATTAGATTCATACTTTTCGATGTAAACTCACCATACGAACTTTCAAAATTCTGCGTTGCTTGTATCCAGATCGTCTGTACTTCTTCGGGGGACATTCTTTGAGGAAGAGCGTTTCGTTCTTCAAATGCGGCGGTATCAGACCAATCACTATCCATCAAGATAGACAATAATGTTCTAGCATACATACCGTAATAATATTCCTTCTTCCCAGAATTACCTGGAAAATTGAGAGAAAACAAACTTTGACTGTCTTCCCATGCTTTTTTTGCCAGCTTTAGCAGTTTAGTTTTATCGATCACATTCCATAATCGCTCCAATACAACCTGCATATCCAGATCTTTTTGTTCCCGTTCAATATAGAGGTTTTTTCCAGAAAAAGGCTCTATGCAATCCTGCAGTCCATGATGGGAATAGATGGTATAGCTGATCATATCTCCCAAGAGGGTATTATCTAACATTTTTCTTGCCAGCCATCCACCTGCTGTGGAATGATCGACCTGTCGTTTAGCAGTTGGATTTTTTGCAACTTCATTCATATATTCTTGAAATGGATCTCCAAGTTTTCCTATATCATGAAGTAATGCAGTCAAAGCTGCAATGTGTTTTAGGGTTGGTATGGGACAATTTTGGTAGGCTAATGTCGCGGTGTTCTTTAGGTGATCTTCGACACTCTGTGTACGGTGATCAGAAGTTATATGTGCGATATACATGTTTTTCTCCTTTGTATTGTATTTCAGACAATTGATTGTATCTCCTTTCTTAAAATATTTGACTGATACTTACAGAATGGAAAATACCCAAAAAAACAAAAGCCAGGATCTCTCCCGGCTCTTGTATCATTTCAAGGTTTTCATTTTCTGCAGAAGCTGGATCATCTGATCGATCGCTTTCTCATTGCAAAAGTGAAGGGTTACATACTCCCTTCCGTCCAAAACATTCCTCAGTTTTTCCCTGGAACAGTTTTCGACATCAGTTTCCTTGGTATTGTCCATTACAAAACAAACGGTCATTCTTTATCTCCAGCAGAAAAGAACTTCTATCGTGCGTACCCCATACCCGGTAAGCATTCTCAGATTCCGGTGCAAATGCAAATCGGATATCCGGGAATAATTCCGTATACGCTTTCACCATATCCCGGTAAAACTGATGCAGCAGAAAATACCTCATCTCCGCTCTTTCCTGCGAGGTGCATGAAACCTCAAACGGTGCTGGATCCGGGACGACCGTGGCCGGACAGGTATAAACCCGTAATTCGCTGTCTGGAAAACAACTGGTATCCGTCCTGGAAAGACTTGCAAATAAAAGATCCTCTTTCCTCTCAAAGACACCCTCCCAAAAATCCTAGCTCTTATCTATCATTCTTCTACTTCTCCAAATTTTGCAATATATTCATCCACATCACAGTGTTTTTCCATCCAAGATCGGGCCTCGTCTTCCATAAGTGGAGTGATCGCATGCGAACCACTTATTGTATTTCCAACATGTCGTGAATATTTCGAATATGGACCACCGTGACCACATAAAAAATATTCTCCGGTTCCTTTCTGATACAAAGTTTCTTCGCAAAAACCAAAATCAGAATTAAAAAGTCCATTATTCCAATAAGTGATTTCCTTAGCTGTTTCGGTATTATACATTTTACCATTTATAATTTTTTTCATGATGTTCTCCTTTTAATTTTTCTTTGTAATACATATATGATCTCCTTTGCACATTGGTTTTCAGACGTTTGTCTTTAACCTCCTTTCTTAAAAGATTTGCCTGATATCTATAGTGTGTAAAAATGTTAAAAAAACAAAAGCCAGGATAATTCCCAGCTCCTGTCATTAGATTGCTACCTGGCCAAAAAATCACTTTCTCATACACGGTAAAATCATTCGGAGTTCTGCATCGTAATGGAAGACATCGTTGGAAAGAAATTCATTCTCATCAGTAATCTGCCGGTTTCCATCGTGCAATGTACGTGCAATAACATCCGGATCCAGCCCTCCATCATCAAGAAAAGCCATCATCTCATGGATCGATGTGGGGTAAAGGTAAAAGCTTCCACCCAGTTTTTTCGCCACCTTCTCCAGTGTATCTGGATAAAAGACAACTGCTGCACCATTACATATATAACGGTTGGTCAGAACCGACATTTTGCTTTCATTAGAAAGCTCCCGGAATAATTCCAGTCCATGTGCGATTTCTTCTTCCGTTGCACCACGCTCCCGCAGTTCTCTTGTTATCTGGTCTTTTGTCAATTCGAAAGTCGTGGTAATCCACAGCGGGAACAGCCTTTCGCTGTTGGCAATTGCATCCGCAAACAGCTGTTCTTCGGAAACACCGTACATAGCAAGCATCTCGTTGTTCACCTTTGCGGAATATTCTTGCGTCTTCCCATCGCAGATATGGCAGGTGAGAGCAATTCCCTCCACGATCTTATGAGGAACATCCTTTAACAGCTCTGCACTTCTTTCGGCGGAAGAGACACGGATGAACAGTTTGTTTTTCACTTTCTCATACACGGTTAAATCGTTCGGATCCATGCCAAGGATCGATTCCGGTGGAGTCTGGACGATCCGGGACACTTCCCAGTAAAGTCCTTCCATGGTCCGGCCATGTTCCAGCAGTTCGTACAGACCCTCTAATGAGATGCACGCAGCGTAAACCTGATCTTTCTTGTGGACATTCAGGCCGGTATAGGTCCGGTTGATATTCTGGACTTTACGGATCAGAATTTCATGCCCCATGTGGCAACTAACGGGACATATTGTGTATAATT
>JABLTM010059547.1_pt1 | contig 11853 bp, 11 predicted proteins | sample 7160121 | NCBI WGS metagenome assembly JABLTM01 (sample SAMN14651224, study PRJNA627086) | human gut metagenome | isolation source: feces | host: Homo sapiens | reverse complement strand
GGCAAAAAGTCGCAGGCAGGCTGTCGCCTGTCAAGACTTTTTAACGCAGAATGCGTGAAATTTTGCCGAAAAGATGCGTTGTTAGGCTTCGTGTCAACACGACCTAGGCAACACTGCACAAAGATTGTGTGAAAGATTGTGTGGTAGATGCGCCGACAGGCGGGCTTTGTGCGGCATTGCCTTTATTATATCCGATTGCCCTGTCAAAGTCAATGCAGGTGCCCTTCCGAAAAACGGCTCCGCACACCTGTACGGAGCCGTTGGTTTTGATGTGTTATTGCTTTGCGTTGAATTCGTCTACGACCTCATCCACCACGCCCTGCCAAGCGGAACGCATCTCCGCCCAGGTGCCGGGTGTGCCCTCATATTTCTGGAGCAGACCGTCCATGAAGTTGTTCATAACGCCACGGGTCTCGTAAGCATAGGTTTCGTTGCTCATCCGGGTGCCCATGCCGTAGCCGAAGTCGAACATGGGAACGATATTCTCCGAGGTGTACCAGGTCTGCATAAAGTCGTACTGCTCCTCCGTCAGATAGGAGGTCACCTTGCCGGCAGCGGTCTTGGTCTCGATCAGTGCCTTTTCCTTGGCAGCCTGCTTGTATTCCGCCTGGGTGGCAGCCAGCCGCTCACACTTGATGTATGCCGCAACCGCATCCCCCTTGTCGGAGTTCTTGACCAGCATCTTTGCCGCCGCATTGCCGCAGAGATAGTACTTGTCGGATCCGGGCATCTTGGGGAAGGGCACCAGGAACAGATCCCCGTCCGGGTTCATGACATTGGACTGTCCCAGATGCCAGGGCGCCATGCCGTAGTAGAGGATGGAGCCGTCGTTGGGGTAGGTGCCGTACCAGGTGGGATCAAACAGGCTCAGCCGGGTCAGCTCCTCCTCCAGCAGCTCCGCCTTTTCGATCTTTTCGTTCATGACGTTGCTGGAGAATTTCTTTCCGTCATAGTTGATGATGGACTCGCCGGTGGACTGGACGATCGCCTGCCCGAACCAGCCTGCGCAGCCGTACCGGGTCTCCCCGTCCTCTGCGTTGGCTACAAAGGTCTTCATGGAGGACATGAAAGCGTCCCAGTCCCACTTGCCCTCCTGATAGAGCTTGTAGGGATCCGTCAGTCCCTCCTCCTCAATGAGGGTGCGGCTGTAGGTGATGGCGATATAGTCGGATACGGAGTAGGGTACGACGTAGTAATGCCCCTTGTATTTGTACTTTTCGATCAGATCCTTCATGCCGTCCCAGATGGGATCGGACAGATCAATGTAGCTGTCCAGGTATTCGTACTGTCCCTTTTCCACCCCGTTGGGCACGGAATCCCACTGGTAGTCGAACATATCCACCGGATCGCCTCCGTTGATCCGGTTGGCAAGGTCTGTAAACAGGGTTTCAGAGGTGGTCTTGATGGTTTCGATCTTCGCTCCGTATACGTCCTCAAACAGGGTCAGTGCAACGGTTCGATCCTGGTTTGCAGTGGGGTTCAGATCGTAGATTCCCAGGTAGTAGATGGTCTGTCCCTTGATGTCCGGATCTCCGGCGTTGATGGCACTGTCCGCCGTGTCGATGGATACATCGTCCTGGGATTTGGTGCGTCCCTCGGATTCAGAGGAACTGTTTCCGCCGCAGGCGGTTGCCGCTGCGGACAGAGAGAGGGCCAGCAGCATGGCAAGTGTGCGCTTGAGATTCTTCATGGGTAAAACACTCCTTTTTAATCGTTCCGGAAAGCCTGCTCCGGAATGGCTGATGCACGGTTCCATAAACAACCCCCATACTCCTGTGGGGCGCTGTCTATATGCATTCCCACTTTATTATACATAATTTAAATTCCTCCTGTCAATCAGCACAAAGCACGATAGACCTGTGGACTGTTTGTGGATTATGCACAATGGCAAGGAAAATCCGGGGTTGCCTGCCCGGTCAAAACAGGGTATAATACTTGTATAGAAACCGAGTGAAAGGAACATACTGACTATGAAGCATGTGGATATTTTTACGGACGGGGCATGCAGCGGCAATCCGGGCCCCGGAGGCTACGGGGTGGTGCTCCGGTTCGGCACAGTGGAAAAGGAGCTTTCCGGCGGGGAGCCAAACACCACCAACAACCGGATGGAGCTGATGGGGGTCATCACCGGCCTGTCCGCCCTGAAGGAGCCCTGTGACGTGACCCTTACCACCGACAGCAAATATGTGGTGGACAGCATCACCAAGGGCTGGGTCTACGGCTGGAAGCGGAAGGGCTGGATCAAGTCCGACAAGAAGCCGGCGCTGAACGTGGATCTGTGGGAGCGGCTGCTGCCCCTGCTGGAGCGGCACCAGGTACAGTTTGTCTGGGTCAAGGGGCATGCGGGACACCCGGAAAACGAGCGCTGCGATGCCCTGGCTGTGGCACAGCGGGATCGGTTCTGATCCGCCGAAAAATTTTTCCCTCCCCTCTTGCAAAATTCCTACCAATCGTGTATAATATCCTTATAGCATACTAAAACGGTAGGAAATCTACCGGAGAGGAGTTTGTGTATGGAAAAGCGAATCATCTATGCGGACAATGCCGCCACCACTCAGGTGTCCAAGCCTGTGCTGGAGGCAATGCTGCCCTACCTGACCGGGCAGTACGGCAACCCCTCCAGCATTTACGCCCTGGGACGCCATGCCCAGCGGGATATAGAGCTTGCCCGGCAGCAGGTTGCGGAGGCTTTGGGCTGTGAACCGGGGGAGATCTTCTTTACCGGCTGCGGTACCGAGTCCGACAACTGGGCGATCCGTTCCACCGCCGCCCGGCTGGGGGCAAAGGGCAAGTGCCACATTGTCACCAGCGTGTTTGAGCATCACGCCGTGCTGCACACCTGTGCCGCCCTGGAGAAGGAGGGCTTTGAGGTCACTTACCTGCCGGTCAGCCGGGAGGGGCTGCTGACCGCGCAGCAGGTGGCGGATGCCATCCGGCCGGATACTGCTCTGGTTTCCATCATGTACGCCAACAACGAGATCGGCACCATCCAGCCCATCTCTGAAATTGCGGCAGTATGTCGGGAAAAGGGCGTGCTGTTCCATACGGATGCGGTACAGGCAGCGGGACATGTGCCCATCAACGTCCGGGAACAGGGCATCGACATGCTGTCCCTGTCCGGTCATAAGCTCCACGCCCAGAAGGGCATCGGCGCACTGTATGTGCGCAAGGGCGTGCCCCTGCCCAATCTGCTGTACGGCGGCGCCCAGGAGCGGGGTCGCCGACCCGGTACGGAGAATGTGCCTGCCATCGTGGGACTGGGTACCGCCATCACCCTGGCGGTGGAGAACCTGGAGGAGAAGATGGAACGGGTCACTGCCCTGCGGAACCGGCTCATTGACGGCATTCTGGACATTCCACGAACCCGGCTGAATGGTGACCGGGTGCATCGTGTGCCCGGCAACTGCAATATTTCCATTCTGGGCATCGAAGGGGAGTTCCTGCTGCTGGCGCTGGATCAACTGGGCGTCATGGCGTCCAGCGGTTCCGCATGCACCAGCGGTTCTTTGGATCCCTCCCACGTTCTGCTTTCCCTGGGGCTTTGTCACGAGGTTGCCCACGGCTCTCTGCGGCTGTCCATCTCCGACGAAACCACCCGGGAGGACGTGGATTATATCATCTGGGCGGTGCACCAGGCAGCGGAGCGGGGCAGAGCCATGTCCCCTTTGTGGGAAGCCATCCGGGCAGGCAAAGTGGATTATCCGGATATCTGAAAGGAGTGCTGAAAGATGCAGTATAGTGAAAAGGTGATGGATCATTTCACCAACCCCCGGAACGTGGGAGAGATCCCGGACGCAGACGGGGTAGGCGAGGTTGGAAACGCCAAGTGCGGTGATATTATGAAGATGTACATTAAAGTACAGAACGGTGTGCTCACCGATGTGAAGTTCAAGACCTTTGGCTGCGGGGCGGCGGTTGCCACCTCCTCCATGGCAACGGAGCTCATCAAGGGCAAGCCCATTGAGGAAGCCCTGCAGCTGACCAACAAGGCAGTGGTGGAGGCACTGGACGGTCTGCCGGCAGTGAAGCTCCACTGCTCCGTGCTGGCGGAGCAGGCAATCAAGGCTGCGTTGTCGGATTACTACCGGCGGCAGGGCATTGATCCCGCCCCCCTGGTGGGAGAGGTACACGAGTGCGAGGGCTGCTGCGAAGGGCATTGACCCGGAATAGGAAACACCGCCTGTCTGGATTTTCCGGACAGGCGGTGTTTTTTGTGATCTTGAGCGGATACCTCAGCTCAGCGCATACATGGTCTTGTATTCCTCATACCGCTGCTGAAACTGGGGATTGTCCATATTTTTGAGGGTGTTCAGATACTCGTGGGTGTCAAAGCTGCTGTGGGCAACCTCGATCATTGCCACTGCGATGTTGGAGCAGTGGTCGGACACACGCTCGTAATTGGTCAGCAGATCCGACAGGATGAAGCCCAGCTCAATGGTGCATGCGCCGTTCTGGAGCCGGTCAATGTGGTTGGTTTTAATATCCAGGATCAACCCGTCAATCACCTGTTCCAAAGGCTCTACCCGCCCTGCAAGCTCCAGGTCGTTCCGTTCAAATGCCTTGGTGGTGATGCTGATGATCTCCTTCAGAGCATTTGCCACCACGGTCAGCTCCTTTTGTGCCGCCGGGGAGAACTGGATCTGCTTTTCGTCCATTTCCTCAGCGGATTTCACCAGATTCAGAGCGTGATCCCCGATCCGCTCAAAGTCCCCGATGGTGTGCAGCAGCAGGGATACCTTCCGGGTGTCCTCATCGGACAGATCGTTGCTGGACAGCTTTACCAGGAACGTGCCCAGCTTATCCTCATACAGATCCAGCTGGTTTTCGTGCTCCCGGATAAATTCCACCTTCTTTTCGTCAAAGCCCTCCCCCAGGGAAATGGCCTCCAGAATGGAGTCCCGGGCGATGCGGCACATGCCGGTGGTCTGGTTGGTGCACTCGGAAATGGCGAAGGAGGGGGTGTTCAGCAGACGCTCATCCAGGAACGCATAGGTTTCCTTGTCCTTGGGATCGTCCCGTACCACGAATTCTGCGATCTTTACCAACTGCTTCTGCATGGGCAGCAGGATGACAGTGGTGAATACGTTGAATACAGAGTGGCAGATGGCGATGCCAAGCTGATCGATGGGCTGATCCGTAAAGGGGAAGCCCAGAATGGCGTCCAGCCCGTAGTACAGGATCAGCAGCACGATGGTGCCGATGATGTTGAAGGAAATGTGCACCACTGCTACCCGCTTTGCGTTCTTGGTAACTCCGATGCTGGAGATCAGAGAGGTGACGCAGGTACCGATGTTCTGCCCCATGATAATGGGGATCGCCATGCCGAAGGTAATGCCCCCGGTGGCGGACAGGGACTGGAGAATCGCCACGGAAGCGGCGGAGCTCTGGATGATGCCGGTGAAGGCTGCACCTACCACAACGCCCAGAACCGGGTTTCGGAAGGCAGTCAGCAGGCTTGCGAATTCCGGCATATCCGCCAGGGGGCTTACGGAGTCGCTCATAAGGGTCATGCCGTACATGAGCACTGCAAAGCCCACGCAGATGCTGCCGATGTCCTTTTTCTTGGTGGATTTCGCCATCATGATGAGGATGATACCCACAAGGGCAACCAAAGGCGAGAAGGAGGTGGGCTTGAGCATGTTGATGAAGAAGCCGTCGCCCTCCACCCCTGCCAGGGACAGGATCCAGGCGGTCAGGGTGGTGCCGATGTTGGAGCCCATGATGACTCCCACGGTCTGGGGCAGCTGCATGATGCCGGAGTTTACCAGACCCACCAGCATAACGGTCAGTGCGGAGGAGGACTGGATGGCGATGGTGATGCCGGCGCCAAGTCCCAGGCTTTTCCACTTAGAGGAGGTCATTTGCTTGAGGGCACGCTCCAGCTTGCCGCCGGCGAGCTTTTCCAGCCCGTTGGACATGACGGTCATGCCGTACAGGAAAAAGGCGAGTCCTCCCAGAAGTGTAAACACAGAAAAAATGTTCATACGATACGTTGGCGTGCGCCCCTTGCGCCGCCGCTCCTTTCCGATTTCAGGCGTAATGTGCGGGTAATCCCGATTCCGTATCCCCAGTTTCAAAACAAACCCTTTTTCCAATAGCATAGCATTGACGCGTAAAATCTGAAAGCACAATCGTGTAAAATCTATGTAAAGTCACGGGCATGCCCATGACTAAAACAGCCGGTTCAGCACCGGGATCTCCCCGTAATACAGCTGCTCCAGCAGGGTGCGGCTGGTGGCGATCTCCGCCCCCAGCTCATCGTTTTCCGTATCGATCAGAGGGATGAGCCGGGAAAGCGCTCCGCCGATCTGGGTCAGCTTATCGCTGGACACCAGCATATTCAGCCGGGGCGTGGCATGGCTCCAAGCCTGGTTCAATTCCACTGCCGCCTGTGCCGCCGCTGCATAATCCGCCTGCTCCGTGTGTACCTGCACCCGAGCCAGAATATCCAGCAGCTCCAGGCAGCTGCGGCGCACATAAACCGCCGAGAAGATGCAGATACTCACAATGGCGGCGAGAATACAGCCGCTCAGCCGGATCCGTGACATCCGTTTCCCTCCTTTTCGATCAGACAGTAATCCTGCTGTCCCCGTGCCGCCAGCAGGAACACGTCCTGGATCTTCAGCTGCCGCCGGCTCAGCACCCGCTGGATCCATGCCCGGTCAAGACCGCTTGCCGCCAGCCCGTGGGGGATCAGCTTTCCGTCGGAGATCAGCACATCCGGCGGATCCCCCGTGTCCTGCTCCGGCACATTGGTCACCGGCCGGTTTGCATGCTTGGGGTACACGGACACACTGCCGGTGGTTTCCACAATGGCAAACTGCACCTCTGTCACATCAAACACGCCGCTGCCCCGGAGGGCGGTCATGAGATCGTCTGCCGAGAACCGCAGCTCCTCCAGTACCTTCTGGTCAATGATCCCGTCCCGGATGATGATCTTGGGACTGCCGGACAGGATCCGCCGCAGCCGCCTGCTCCGGAGGGTGCCCCAGGAGGCAAGCACCTCGAAGCATACCAGGGACAGAATGGGGATGATGCCGGTGAGCAGAGGAATGTCCAGATTTTCCAGGGGCAGGGTGGCAATGTTGGACACCAGAATGGTAATCACCAGCTCCGAGGGCTGCAATTCCCCGATCTGCCGCTTGCCCATGAGCCGCACGGAGAAGATCACCACCCCGTACAGGATCAGGGAGCGGAGAAATCCGATCGCCATAGCTTCCTCCTACTTGTCCTTGGAGCGGAAGCACACCGCCGCCAGCAGACCAAAGAGCATGGCTGCGGTAATGCCCCCTGCCGCAGAGGTCAGCCCGCCCAGGAATACTCCCAGAAAGCCGTGTTCATCCACCGCCTTGCGGACGCCCTCCGCCAGCAGATGCCCGAAGCCGGTGAGGGGCACGCTGGCACCGCCGCCTGCCAGCTCAATGAGCTTGGGATACAGCCCCACACCGCTGAGGATCACTCCTGCCACCACAAAGCTCACCAGAATCCGTGCCGGGGTCAGCTTGGTGTAGTCGATGAGCGCCTGTCCGATGGCGCACAGTGCGCCGCCTACGAGAAATGCCCACACATATTCCATGTCAGTTCCCTCCTTTTTTGTCTGCGCTGATGTGGATCAGATGGGAGATGCCCGGAATGCTCTCCCCCTGCTGGGATGCGGTGGGGGACATGAGAGCGCCCGTTGCCGCAAAGAGGATGTTCTTCAATTCCCCCGTCCGGATTCTGGGGAGAAAATAGCCGCACAGCACACTGGCGGAGCAGCCGCAGCCCGAGCCGCCCGCATGGGTGTCCTGCTGCTCCGGATCGAACATCATCGCACCGCAGTCCCGGTGCTGCTTCCGGATATCCACCCCCTCCTTCTGCAGGATCTCGCACAGCAGCTTGGAGCCGATCAGCCCCAGATCCCCTGTGACGATGGCGTCAAACGCCTTGGGGGATGCCCCCGTATCCGCCAGGAACCGGAGAATGGTGTCCGCCGCCGCCGGTGCCATAGCCGCCCCCATGTTGTTGGCGTCGGTGATGCCGTAGTCCACGATCCTGCCGATGGTCACTGCCCGGAGATAGGGGGCGTTCTGACAGGGTGCCAGCACCACCGCCCCGGATGCGGTACAGGTCCACTGGGCAGTGGGTGTCCGCTGTCCCCCGTAGGATAAGGGGAACCGGAACTGCCGCTCCGCCGTGGAAAAATGGGAGGAGGTGGCTGCCACAATATGCCGGGCAATGCCGCTGTCCATAAGGATGCTGCCCAGCGCCAGTCCCTCCGCCATGGTGGAGCATGCCCCGTACAGCCCCAGCAGGGGGATGCCCATGCCCCGTAAGCCATAGGTGGTGCCGGTGCATTGGTTGATGAGATCCCCTGCCAGGATCAGATCAATATCCTGGGCGGTCAGCTCCGCCTTCTGCAAAGCCGTGCCCACCGTTCGCCGCTGCAATTCGCTTTCCGCCTGCTCCCAGCTGTCCTTGCCGAAATAGCTGTCCTGCTCCACATAGTCAAAGCATGCCCCCAGAGGGCCTTCCCCCTCCATCTGTCCCACAATGGCGGCATACGCCGCTGCGGAGGGGGCATGCTCCAGCAAATAGGTACCCGTTCCGATTTTTTTCGCCATGCGCCCATTCATCCTCTCTGCGGCTGTGCCGCTGGTGCTGCCTATAGTTTGCGCAGTTTCCTGCGGACTATACCCGGCATAAAGCTGTCCGGGGGCACATACAATGAACGGACAACATTCTTAGCGGGAGCGTGATGCAGTATGCAGATCGGGCTGACGGAGCAGCAGGCGCAGCAGCGCCTTGCCCAGCAGGGGGAAAACCGGCTGGCGGCGGCAAAGCGAAAACGGCCTCTTTCGATTTTTCTCGGACAGTTCCGGGATGTGATGGTGTTGATCCTGCTGGCGGCAACGGTGATCTCCGCCCTGCTGGGGGAAATCACGGACGCTGTGACCATCATTCTGATCGTGCTGCTCAACGCAGTGCTGGGCTTTGTGCAGGAATACCGCACGGAGCGTACCCTGGAAGCTCTCAGCGCCATGACTGCTCCTACCGCCCGGGTATTCCGGGACGGGACCCTTACCGCCCGTCCGGCGGCGGAGCTGGTGAACGGGGACGTGATCCGGGTGGAGGCAGGGGACAGAGTGCCTGCGGACTGCCGGATTCTCCGGTGCCGGGGACTGTTTGCAGAGGAATCCGTGCTGACCGGGGAATCCGTGCCCGTGGGGAAGCATCCCGGCGCACCGGAGGATACGGACAACGCACCGGGCAAGGATACCCTGCTGTATACCGGCACCGGCATCACCCAGGGCGCCGGGGAGGCAGTGGTGATCGCCACCGGCACAGCCACCCAGGTGGGGCAGATTTCCTCCATGCTGAGCCAGATCGAGGCCGGCAGAACCCCCCTCCAGGAGCGTCTGGGGGAGCTGGGGAAAACCGTTGCGATCATCTGCCTTGCGGTGTGCCTCATCGTGTTCGGGGCAGGCGTGCTGCGGGGAGAGCCAGTGTTTGATATGCTCCTGACCGGCATCACCATTGCAATTGCCGCCATTCCAGAGGGACTGCCTGCCACCGTCACCATCGCCCTTGCCCTGGCGGTGAACCGGATGCTCCGGGCAAACGCCCTGGTGAACCGGCTCCACGCCGTGGAGACCCTGGGCTGTACCTCCGTGATCTGTTCGGATAAAACCGGCACCATCACCGAGAACCGGATGACCGTCACCCGGTTGTTCGCAGGGGGGGAGTTGTACGAGGTGCGTGGCTCCGGCTACCGGATCACCGGAGAGATCCGGCTTGGCAAGGAGATCTGCAACCCGGCGGCAAAGCCGGATCTGACTGCTCTGCTCCGGTGCGGGGTGCTGTGCAGCAATGCTGCCATCCGTACCGATCGGGAGATCCGCTGCCGACAGCGTGGTTCCATTTCCGCCGCCGGAGACTGGCAGGTACAGGGGGATCCCACGGAAATCGCCCTGCTGGTTGCCGCATCCAAGGCAGGGGTCACAGCCCGGAGTCTGTCCGGCTGGAAACGAATGGAGGAGGAACCCTTTGACAGCGATACCCGGTGCATGACCGTACTGGCACGTTCCGGCAGCCGCTGCACTGCCTTCTGCAAGGGGGCGGCGGATGTGCTGCTGCCCCGCTGCGCCTTTTACATGCAAAACGGCATCCCCCAGCCCATGACCCCTGCCATGCGCCAATCCCTCACCGCCCAGGCGCAGCTGCTGTCCGGCAGAGCGCTCCGGGTGCTGGCGCTGACGGAAAAGGACTGTGACAGCCTGTCCGCCGCAGAATACGGTCTGACCTTTCTGGGCTTTTCCGGCATGGAGGATCCGGTGCGGCAGGAGGCAAAGGAAGCCATTCGCCGGTGCCGCAGCGCCCAGATCCGCACGGTGATGATTACCGGGGATCACCCTGCCACCGCCAAAGCCGTTGCCGCCCAGGCAGGACTGCTCCGGGGCAGACAGGTGCTGACCGGGGCGGAGCTGGACGATATGCCGGAGGAGACCCTGCGCCGGCAACTGGATCGGTACAGCGTGTTTGCCCGGGTCAGCCCTGCCCATAAGCTGCGGCTGGTGCGTGCATACCGGAGCCGTGGGGAGATCGTCACCATGACCGGGGACGGGGTGAACGATGCCCCTGCCATCAAGGAAGCGGATGTGGGGGTGGCGATGGGGCTGACCGGAACGGACGTGGCAAAGCAGGCGGCGGATGTGATTTTGCTGGACGACAACTTTGCCACCCTGGTGGGAGCGGTGGAGCAAGGGCGCTGCATTTACGCCAACATCCGGAAGTTCGTCCGGTATCTGTTGTCCTGCAACATCGGGGAGGTGCTCACCATGTTCCTGGGGATCCTGATGGGCATGCCCATGGTGCTGCTGCCGGTGCAGCTTCTGCTGGTGAATCTGGTAACGGACGGCCTGCCTGCCATTGCCCTGGGGCTGGAGCCGCCGGAACGGGGGAATATGGAAAAGCCGCCCCGGCGACCGGAGGAAAGCTTCTTTTCCGGCGGGCTGCTGGGGACGATCCTGCTGCGTGGGGTGCTGATCGGTCTGTCCACCCTTGCCTGCTTCTCTCTGCTGCTGCATATGGGCTGCGGCGTGGCAGGGGCACGGACGGGGGCGCTGACCACCCTGGTGCTGTCCCAACTGCTGCATGTGTTTGAGTGCAAATCCGAGCAGAAGAACATCTTCACCGTGCCCTATCTGAACAACGGGAAGCTGGTGCTGGCGGTGCTGGCATCCCTGCTGTGCCTGTTCGGTGCGATTTATGTGCCGGCGCTCCAGACGGTATTTTCCACCGTTGCCCTGTCCGGTGCCGCATTGCTCCGGGCGGTTGGGCTGAGTCTGGCGGTGCCCCTGGTGGCGGCATTGATCCCCAAGGGGCGGTGAGTCGCCCCACCCGCCGTCCCTTGCCCTGCTTTTCACCATCTTTTCCGGGCTTGTCCTTTATGCTCTGCGTGCTGGGAATACGCAGTAGAGATTTACCGATGTCTTGGGGAGATGTGTGTTGCTCTATTTCATGAACCGTATGGGTCACGCAGGAGCGGTTTACCGGATGCTTGGGGAGACAACCCAGGGGAAGGGGGGCAGCCCGGCTGCAATCCCCCTTCCCCTTCCGGGTTTTCTCCCCCAGTCCCCCGCTTTCCTCCTTCTCCATCCCCCTACGGCATACACCCGTAGGCTGCACATTCCCATGATGCTGCACAAAACGCTAAGGAATGAGATTTGACGGCTAAAATCGTGGAAACAAGCAGAGCAGGCTCGTTCCCAAAAGAGTGGGGAGAGTTGTGGAAAAGAGAGCGCGAGAGAAAACCGGTGAGAGGGGAGAGAATAAGCAGCTTGCTGCGCTCTCTCCCCTCTCAAAGAGGTTGTC
>JABLTM010109979.1_pt1 | contig 11897 bp, 10 predicted proteins | sample 7160121 | NCBI WGS metagenome assembly JABLTM01 (sample SAMN14651224, study PRJNA627086) | human gut metagenome | isolation source: feces | host: Homo sapiens | reverse complement strand
GTACTGTTTCTGCCAAATTCATAAATGAATTTGGAGCCTCGTGTCTCTTGTGCTTTGCACAATTCACTCCCCCGAGCAAAAGACGAAAAGCACCAAAAGCGGCTTGAACGCAATGTTCAAGCCGCTTTTCTATAAACGCTGTTTATTGATTTTGTTTTGGTAAGAGTAACCTTTGCCATACGATATAATTCTATGACAATTATAACGCGGCGCGCTTTAGCCACTTTATCAACAGTCTAACGGCAGTAACGCTTTTGCGTTACTGCCGTCAACTTTTATTTTATTACTTTATATCCTGCATCTGTTATAGCTTTTTCAAGTACGGATAAATCCACATCTTTTTCAAGTTCTGCCACTGCTTCGCACTTTTCGTGGCTTGCAGTTGCTTCTTTTACACCGTCAATTGCTTCAAGTGCTTTTTTAACAGCTGCCTCGCAATGCGGGCACATCATACCCTCTACCTTAATAGTTTTAATCACAGTTTTTTCCTCCTTATTATTATCAGCAGTGATATTAAGTTTAATGTCGACTGCTTTTTTCTTTTTATCGTGCTTTGATGAATGAACATTAACAAGATTAAGCCTAAGCGCATTAGTTACAACACAAAAGCTTGAAAGGCTCATAGCCAATGCGCCGAACATCGGATTAAGTGTCCAGCCAAATATCGGAATCCATACACCTGCTGCAAGCGGAATACCGATAACATTATAAATAAATGCCCAAAACAAATTTTCGTGAATATTTGTAAGTGTTTTTCTGCTTAATCTGATTGCAGATGAAACATCGGTAAGCTTGCTGTTCATCAATACAACATCGGCGGCATCAATTGCAACATCAGTGCCTGCACCGATAGCAATGCCCACATTTGCACGGGTAAGTGCCGGTGCGTCGTTTATTCCGTCGCCCACCATTGCAACCTTGCCGAATGACATCAATTCCTTAATAACATTCTCTTTTCCATCGGGCAAAACATCGGAAATAACATTATCAACACCAATCTGCTTACCGATTGCCTTGGCTGTTTTTTCATTATCCCCGGTAAGCATTACAACACGAATACCCATATTTTGCAATTCTTTTATAGCTTTCGGGCTTTCCTCTTTAATAACATCGGCAACTGCTATTATGCCGAGAAGTTCATCATCACAGGCGAAAAACAGCGGTGTTTTGCCCTCTTTTGAAAGCGAACTTGCTTTTTCCCTAATTGTATCATCAACACTGATTTGGCTTGAGATAAATTTAAGGCTTCCGCCGATAATTTTTTTATCACCTGCATTTGCAGCTAATCCGTTACCTGCAAGTGCTTTAAATTCATCAGTTTCAAAGCTGTCAACTTCAGCATCCTGCGCATAATCGCAAATTGCTTTTGCAAGCGGATGCTCACTTTTCTTTTCAAGTGAATATGCATAACTTAAAAGTTTACTTTTTTCTGCTTTAGCAGGAATAATATCAGTGACTTTAGGTTCGCCCTTTGTGATTGTGCCTGTTTTATCAAGAGCCACAATTTGTATTCTGCCGGCTTCTTCAAGTGATGCCGCAGTTTTAAACAAAATGCCTGATTTTGCACCCTTACCATTGCCAACCATAACTGCAACGGGAGTTGCAAGGCCGAGCGCACATGGGCAGCTGATTACAAGCACTGAAATTGCGCGTGCGAGCGCATATCCGAAGCTTTGCCCAACAGCAAGCCAAACGCAAAATGCAATAAATGCAATTACTATTACGCAAGGAACAAATACACCCGATACCCTATCGGCAATTTTTGAAATCGGTGCTTTTGTTGCCGAAGCGTCACTAACCATTTTTATAATTTGCGATAATGTTGTATCTTCGCCTACGGCAGTTGCGCGGCATTTAATATATCCTGATTGATTTATTGTAGCACCTGATACTTTATCCCCCATAGCTTTATCAACCGGAATACTTTCACCTGTTAATGCCGACTCGTCAACAGCGGTTTCGCCCTCAATAATCACCGCGTCAACCGGTACGCTTTCACCCGGTTTTACTACAAATATATCATTCAGCATTACATCTGAAACCGGGATAACAACTTCCTTTTCATCCCTGATTACAGTCGCATTTTTAGGTGCTAAATTCATCAGTGATTTTAAAGCATTGGTAGTTTTGCCTTTTGAATACGATTCAAGCATTTTGCCGATTGTAATAAGAGTTAAAATCATTGCAGATGATTCAAAATAGAATTCGTGCATAAGGCTCATAACTTTTTCACTGTCACCTGCAAGCTGGGCAGATGTCATCAAAAAAAGCTGAACCGTACTGTAAGCAAATGAAGCAGACGCACCGAGTGCCACAAGCGTATCCATATTTGGACTTCTGTGAATTATACCTTTAAATCCGTTTATAAAAAACTTCTGGTTTATAACCATAATTATAACAGTTAAAAGAAGCTGTGCAAGCCCCATTGCGATATGATTATCTTGCATAAATGCAGGCAATTTCCAGCCCCACATCATATGCCCCATTGAAATATACATTAGCGGTGTAAGAAAAATAACAGACCAAATAAGCCTATTTCTTATCTTCGGTGTTTGGGTATCTTTAAGCTCATCATCAGGCATAGCTTTTGATTTTTTATCACCTGTTTTCAAGCTTGCACCGTATCCGGCTTTTTCAACGGCAGCTATAATCGCTTCATCACTTGCTGTACCCTCAACCCCCATTGAATTAGTCAGTAAATTAACTGCGCAGTTTTCAACTCCGTCAACACCGCTTACTGCCTTTTCAACCCTGGCACTGCAAGCCGCACAGCTCATTCCCGTTACATTATACTGTTTCAATACATCACCTCAAAATCATTTCATAAGTTTTTGAAGAGTTTTTAAAAGGTCGTCAACCGTTTCACTTTTCCCTGCTTTAATATCATCAGTAACACAGGTTTTAATATGCGTGGAAAGAAGCTCTTTATTAAAAGAATTCAGCGCGGCATTAACAGCAGACACCTGCGTTATAATATCTGTACAATAGGCATCTTCTTCAAGCATACGCTTTATACCTCTTATTTGCCCCTCAATCCTGTTTAAACGATTGATAAGTGCTTTTTGCTCTTCTTCATTTCTGTGCTTTGTCTTATGGCAACAGCATTCATTTTTATTATCCATATATTACTCCTTATACCCCGTTAGGGTATTTTTATTATATACCCCTATACCGTATTTGTCAACAGCAAAAAAATAAGATGAATAATTATTATTCATCTTATTAGCTATTTAGTTTTGCTTGCGTACAATATCATATTCAGAACCACTCGGTCTGAAATAGCGGCAGGTTTTATTCTGCTCTTCGCAAAAGCGAACATATTCATCCTCATCAAGCACAAGTGAGCAAAAACACTCGTCCGTTTCCTCGTCATATTCATTATACCAGCATTTTTCACACAGTAAGTCCAAAATCATCCCTCTTTCACATATTCCAAAATAATAAAAGAAGCAGTAAGTTCGATATTTTCAACATTATCAAGCTTTGCTTTATCAGCCTCACTCGTTCTGTAAAAATAAGGCGTCATTGAAAACAATGTTTTTAAATCCTTTTGTGAAATATCAAATTTATCTGATATTTTATTTTTTGATTTCAGCTTTAAAAGTTCGGTTTGAGGTGCTTTTTCATCATTCTTATAAGGTGTTGAATAAAGAATATTTTTAAGTTCAATCAAATGATCTTCACCCGGAATAACACTTAAAAGCCGCCCGCCTTTTTTCAAAACACGATAAAATTCTTTTTCATTAAACGGGGCAAAAAGATGCATTGCTGTATCAATCGAATTATCTTCAATAGGGATATTAGCAAGATTTGCAACAAAATAATTATGTTCCTTTCTTGCCGAAGCTGCAAGGCGCACCATTTCACGACTTATATCAAAGCCATAAAGTTCGCCCTGATATTCATCATAATACCCCTCACCGCAGCAAATATCAAGCACTGTACCGCCAAGCTTTGAAGTAACATAATCACGCAAAAACGAATAATAGCCTTTTTGCAAAAATTCCCTTCTTGAATGTGCCGACTCCCTGCTGTCGCCCTTTTTATCACCGCTTTTATTTGTAAGCAAAAGATTTACATACCCTTGCTTTGCAATATCAAAGCTGTGGCTGTTAGCACATTTAAAAGCCTTACCGTCAATATTTAATTTTTCACCGCAAACAGGACAAGTTAAAATGTTCATAAATGCCACCTAAAATATTACCTATCAAAACGGGCGACCAACGGCCGCCCCCTGCATATGAATTTATATTAGTGGTGGAAAAGACGAATTCCCGTCATTGCCATTGCAATACCGAAATTATCGCAACATTCAATTACAGCACCGTCACGAACAGAACCGCCCGGTTGAGCGATATACTTAACACCGGAGCGAACAGCACGCTCAATATTATCCTCAAACGGGAAGAAAGCGTCAGAACCGAGAGCAACATCAGTCATCTTTTCATGCCAAGCCTTCTTTTCATCAGCAGTAAAAGGTTCAGGGCAAGATGTAAAGTATCTTTGCCATACTCCGTCTTTAAGCAAATCTTCATATTCATCTGAAATATAAAGGTCAATAGCATTATCAGCTTCACATTTGCGAAGACCTTCAATAAACGGAAGATTAAGCACCTTTTCATTATGGCGAAGCCAAAGATTATCAGCCTTATTGCCTGCAAGGCGTGTGCAGTGAATACGGCTTTGCTGGCCTGCACCTACACCGATAGTTTGCCCGCCCGATGCATAGCAAACTGAATTTGACTGAGTATATTTAAGAGTGATAAGTGATATAAGAAGGTCGATTTTTGCTATTTCCGGTATATCCTTAATCTTTGTAGGCATATCGTCAAAGAGTGCCATAGTGAGCTTTGAATCATTTCTCTTTTGCTCAAACTTAATGCCGAAAACCTGCTTTGTTTCCATTTCTTCAGGCTGATAATCAGGGTTCATCTTAATAATAAGATAATTTCCTCTTCTCTTTGCCTTGAGAATTTCAAGTGCTTCGTCAGAATATGACGGAGCAATAATACCGTCGCTCACTTCTTTTACAAGGAATTTTGCAACACTTGCGTCACATTCATCACTTAATGCAACAAAATCACCGAAAGAAGAAACTCTGTCACATCCCCTTGCACGAACATAAGCCTGCGCAATCGGAGATAACTCTAAATCATCAGGCACCATACACACTTTGCGGTCAACTTCACTAAGCGGCTGAGCAACTGCTGCACCGGCAGGTGAAACATGCTTGAACGAAGCCGCACTCGGCAATCCTGTTGCTTCCTTAAGTTCTCTTACAAGTTGCCAAGAATTAAAAGCATCAAGAAGATTGATATATCCTGCTGCACCGTTCAAAATTTCAAAAGGAAGTTCTTTTCCGTCCATATGAATTCTTGCAGGATTTTGATTTGGGTTACAACCGTATTTAAGCTTATACTCTGTCATCTTTACATCACCTTTCAGTAATTTATAATTTAGATATAATATTTTATACCATTACATTGAAAAATGCAATAGAGAATGATACAATAAATCACGGTGATACAAAATGAACGGAATTTTATTAGTAAATCACTTTTTAAAAGGTGAAAAATACAGCACTTTGCACAATCATCTTGTTTCTGCGGCAAAAAAGTGCAGCATAAATCTTGATATTAAAACCAATTTGGAACTTGCCACACAAAAAGCAAATGCAGATTTTGTACTTTTTTGGGATAAGGATATTAACCTTGCAAAAAGGCTTGAAAAAAGCAATATTCCGGTTTTCAACAGTGCAAGTGCAATTGAAAAATGCGATGATAAGGGGCTTACTTACATTGAGCTTGATAAAATCGTGCCGCAACCTAAAACTCTAATATCGCCTAAATGTTACTTTAAATCGGATATGAGCGAATTTGTAAAAAAAGCTATTGGTATACTTGGCTTACCGCTTGTTTTTAAAGAATCTTTCGGTTCTTTCGGCGCGCAGGTATTTTTATGCAACAGTGAAAATGATATATATTCACACATAAGTGATAAGCCTTTTATTTTACAAAAATTCATCAAAGAAAGCAAAGGAACGGATAAAAGAATTGAAATTATCGGCGGAGAATACATATGTGCGGCAAGACGTGAAAACAAAAATGATTTTCGTTCAAATGTTACAAACGGCGGCACAATGACACCTTGCACCCCAAGCAAAGCTGAAATTGAAACTGCAATTAAAGCGTGCAACACGCTTGGCTTAACCTTTGGCGGAGTTGACATATTAGATGACGGAAGCGTGTGCGAAGTGAATTCAAATGCGCATATAATAAACATTATGAATTCAACAAAGATTGACATTGCACCATATATTTTTGAAACAATTAAAGGTAAAATCTTATGAGCGGAATACTGATTTACAGTGAAAAAGAAGCAAAGCGAAATATATTTGCAATTAACAAATTTAAAGAAAATCTTGATATAAAGCTTGCGGATGAAAATTATGACGGAAAAGCCGATTTTGTAATAAACAGAACAAACAATTACATGATTGCACAAAAATTTGAGCAAAAAGGAATTCGTGTTTTTAACCCATCAAGCCTATCTATGCTTGCTAACAACAAGCAGCTTTGCTATGAATTTATGTATAAAAACGGTATTGAAATTTTGCCGATAAATTACAGTGAAATTCCTGCTGTAAAAAAGCCGATTGACGGACACGGCGGGCAAAATGTAACAATGATAAATAAAAAAGAAAAATTTGAACCCGGTTTTGTTTACCAAAAGCCTTGTGCCACACTCGGCAAAGATTTGCGTGTTTGGGCAATAGGCGGAAAAATCATTACAGCCATATTGCGCGAAAGCGATACCGATTTTCGTTCTAATTTTTGCCTTGGCGGAAAAGCCGCGCCGTATGAATTAAACCACGATGAAACCGCACTTGTAAAAAAAGTGCTGTCACTAATAAAAAGTGATTATATAGGAATTGATTTTCTGTTTGACAATGGGCATTTGATATTTAATGAAATAGAAGATACCGTCGGCGCACGAATGGTATATGATAAAACAGATATTGATATTATTAAACTTTACTGTAACTACATAAAGAAAGAAGTTGGCACAAAGTAGCGTGCCAACTTCTTTTATTTAACAATTTTGTGCTTAACTCTTGATGCCGCAATTCTTGCTGCTGATGAATTATCGTACCAATTAAGCCTTTTATTCAGTTTTCTCTGTTCTGATTTTAAGCCTTTGATTTCAGCTTTTAATTCCTTTTTATCTTCATTAAGAGTATCAACTGCCTTTTTCTGCTCTTTCATAAGAAGCTCATTACCAAATGCGATTCGCTCTATCATTTCATTTGGAGGGCAGGTTGTAAGAGAATGAATAGGGCCTTCAAACTCAATATTTTTAATCTTTTCATCAAAAGGAACGACTGTTCTGTTTTTATCTTGATAAATATGCGGCAAACCGTTAGCATTAAGGAAATCAACAAAATGCCAAAAGCGTTGTTCGTGGCCGTCATTCACCTGTGAAAAATCTGTTTTTTCATATATATCAAAAATATCTGTATTTTCGTCAACTTCGCTTGCCGGCATATTAGGAACATTGTGATATTCCGCAAGCTCCCTGATTCTTGCGTCGGTCGGAAACACGAAGCTCGGTACACCGGAAAGGATACTTCCTACCGCACCATGAATTCGTGTGCCATAGTTAAAATCAATATTTTTATTGAATTCAAGAATACTTGGTAAATTGATAAAGAATCTCGCCCTATCGTTAACAAAAACTTCGTCATTTATTAAATGAGGGTAAAGCACTTGCGAATCATTAGTTATAGGAAGCGGTATGCCGAGATACATCAATCTCAAATCATCCACAAATTGCGGCATAAAATAATAATTAGGAAGTAACTCCCTGTTTTTAATCATAAACTCTTTAAAGTTTACCGGATTTGCCACAGAACCTGTAACGCAAACCGCACTTTCATTAGTAAGCGGCTTTTTATCCCTAACGGTTAAACCCGGGCCAAACATAGCAAATGACGGGCAACCCGTTACATCAATTTCATTACTGCCAAAACCTAAATGCTTTAAATAACTTTCGGTTATTGCACCCCTTACACCTACGCTTGCAGAGTGGTTAAGCACCGCGGTAATAAACTTCTTTGCACATTCATCGTATATATGCTCCTCTGTAACATCAGGCTCATAAGGCATTTGAATGCCGATACCTGTTACAACCACCGGAATAGTTAATTTTTCAATAATACTTGTCCACATTCCCATACACTGCATAAACTGCTTTCTAAATGAGTTTGCCATAGGAAGAACAAGATAATCGTAATTTTCGTTTATATATTCAGCCTGAACTTTACCGTGTGCCACTTCCTTATCAGCAAGAAAGTCAATTTCAACATCTTCGGTATAAAGTGTTCTTGTCATACTATATGCAAAAAGAAGATTGCCTGTATTGTTACCGATTACTTTTTGGCAGATAACATCAATAGGTTTGTGAACAGCGAACGGCGAAACACTCGCTCTCATTAAAATTCTTTTCTTCATAAATACTCCTAAATTCAAATTGTACTATATTTATAACGAGATAAAGATATTATAATACTTATTATAAACATTGTCAATTTATATGGCAAAAGAAAAAGAGCTTTCCATAAGGAAAGCTCTTTAATAAATAGCTTTTAAGATTAGCCAAGTTCTGAGAAGTACTTGATTGTTCTAACCATCTGTGATGTGTATGAGTTTTCGTTATCATACCAAGAAACAACCTGAACTTCATATGTGTCATCAGCTACTTTAAGAACCATTGTCTGAGTTGAATCAAAGAGTGAACCATATCTCATACCAACGATATCTGAAGAAACGATAAGGTCTTCATTGTAACCGAATGATTCTGTTGCTTCAGCCTTCATAGCTGCGTTGATAGCATCAACTGTAACTTCCTTGTCAGTCTTAATAACTGCTGTAAGGATTGTTGTTGAACCTGTTGGAGTAGGAACTCTCTGAGCAGAACCGATAAGCTTACCGTTAAGTTCAGGAATTACAAGACCGATAGCCTTTGCAGCACCTGTTGTGTTAGGAACGATGTTAACAGCACCTGCACGAGCACGGCGAAGGTCACCCTTTCTCTGAGGACCATCAAGAATCATCTGATCGCCTGTGTAAGCGTGGATTGTGCACATGATACCACTCTGGATAGGAGCGAAATCGTTAAGAGCCTTAGCCATAGGAGCAAGGCAGTTAGTTGTGCAAGATGCAGCAGAAATAACTGTATCTTCAGCTGTAAGTGTGTCATGGTTTACATTGTAAACGATTGTTGGAAGATCGTTACCTGCTGGAGCTGAAATAACAACCTTACGAGCGCCTGCCTGAATATGAGCAGAAGCCTTTTCTTTTGATGTATAGAAACCTGTACATTCAAGAACAACATCAACACCAAGTTTGCCCCAAGGAAGGTCAGCAGCGTTAGGCATTTTGTAAATAACAATTTTCTTACCGTCAACTACAATGTAGTTATCTTCGCCTTCACCTTCGTGGAAGTCAACAGTGTGACCCTGAGCAACATAGTTACCCTGTGATGAGTCATACTTAAGAAGATGAGCAAGCATCTTTGCACTTGTAAGATCGTTGATAGCAACTACTTCGTAGCCTTCTGCACCAAACATCTGGCGGAAAGCAAGACGACCGATACGGCCGAAACCATTAATAGCAACTTTTACCATTGGAATTTACCTCCGAATATAATTTAAAGTTTTATTGCTTTTATGCATTCTTTATTTTATACTGTTTGTCCTCATAAATCAAGATAAAATTGTATTTTTTACACTTTATACAAAAACAAGTGTATTTATGCAAGTGTTATTGTTATTTATTTAACGAACTGTTTATAATTGGGTCACAGATGAATTATATTTATGCCTTTTGGTTGCAATTTCAATTAAAATTTGTTAAAATTCATATTAGTAAAAACAAAGGATGTTATATATGTTTGTAGATATTGCTAAAATTAAGATAAAAGCCGGTGACGGCGGTGCAGGCGCAGTAGCATTTCACAGGGAAAAATATGTGGCTGCCGGCGGACCTGACGGCGGTGACGGAGGAAAAGGCGGAGATGTTGTATTTGTAGTTGATGACAACCTTGCAACCCTTGCTGATTTCAGATATAAAAGAAAATATGTAGCCAAAAACGGTGAAAACGGACGCGGCTCACGCCAATACGGTAAAAAAGCGCCCGACCTTGAAATCAAAGTGCCGAGGGGTACTATCATTCGCGAAGCAAATTCAGGCGCAGTTATGGCTGATATGAGTAAGACTGACAGATTTGTAGCTGCTAAAGGCGGAAAGGGCGGCTGGGGAAACATTCATTTTGCAACTCCGACCCGCCAAGTACCGCGATTTGCAAAGCCGGGTGTACCGGGTGAAGAATGGGAAGTTTCGCTTGAGCTTAAGCTTCTTGCCGATGTGGGACTTTTAGGTTATCCGTCAGTAGGCAAATCAAGCCTTATATCAGTAGTAAGTCAGGCAAAGCCTAAAATCGGCGATTATCACTTTACAACACTTGTGCCAAACTTAGGTGTTGTATCAATGGGTGAGGGCAACTCATTTGTTATAGCGGATATTCCGGGGCTTATTGAAGGTGCAAGCGAAGGTATCGGACTTGGGCATGAATTTTTGCGACATGTTGAGCGTTGCAGGCTTCTTGTACACATTGTTGATGTAAGCGGCAGCGAAGGCAGAGACCCTATTGAAGATTTTGAAAAAATCAATGAGGAGCTTGTAAAGTTCAACCCCGAACTTGCAAAGCAACCGCAAATAGTTGCCGGAAATAAAATTGATATGGCTGAGCCTGAACAAATCGAAAGATTTAAAAAATATGTTGAAGATAAAGGATATGACTATTATTCTATCTGTGCGCCGATCATGGAAGGTACAAAGGAGCTTATGAATGCAGTTTGGAACAAGTTGCAGACCTTGCCTCCTATTAAAGAATATGAAGTTGAAGAAATTCCGTTTGAAGCATTGGTTAAAGATGATAAAGGCTTTAAAATCACCCAAGTTGATGAACATTACTTTCTTGTGGAAGCAAGTTGGTTTCCAAAAGTTCTCAAAGGGATTGATATTGAAGATTACGAAGCACTGCAATATATGCAACGAGTATTAGAAAAGAGCGGAATTTTCAATGCGCTTCGAGAAAAAGGAATTGAGGAGGGTGACATTGTTTCACTCTATGACATAGAGTTTGAATATGTGCCTTAATAAATATGAGATTTGTAGACAAAGATGTTAATGCAAAGCAATTAAGCCCGCTTAATTTGGCATTTATAGGCGATTGCATTTATGAAATACTTGTGCGTGAAACACTTGTGCTTGATGCCAATCGCCCTGTAAATGATTTGCACAAGGAAAGTGTAAAGTATGTTTCGGCAAAAGCACAAACCGTTGCTTTCGAAAAAATCAAGGATGATTTAAACGAAGATGAACTTGCGATTTTCAAGCGCGGGCGCAATGCTAAAGTGGGCCATTCCCCAAAAAGTGCAACTGACGGTGAGTACCACTGCGCCACCGGAGTAGAAGCGTTATTCGGCTATTTATACTTAAATAATGAAATTGACAGAATAAAAGAACTTTTTTCCAAAATTAACTCTTGACATTCTGCCCAACTTGTTATATAATCAATATCGCTGACGGGAGCATAGCTCAGCTGGGAGAGCATCTGCCTTACAAGCAGAGGGTCACAGGTTCGAGCCCTGTTGTTCCCACCAAAATAAAAAGGATACCTATAAGGTATCCTTTTTATTTTTATGTAATTAGATGTAATGCTCGAAACTGTGACAAGATACTCCAAATTCTGCGAACAACGAGAGCAAAGAATTTGGGAAAAACAGTTCGGGGAACTGTTTTGTAGTATCTTTGTTTCTTATAAGAGCCCTGTTT
>JABLTM010063491.1_pt1 | contig 11899 bp, 28 predicted proteins | sample 7160121 | NCBI WGS metagenome assembly JABLTM01 (sample SAMN14651224, study PRJNA627086) | human gut metagenome | isolation source: feces | host: Homo sapiens | reverse complement strand
AATTATAAAAATAAGCTCCTTTGTAGGCAAAGAAAATAAAGTAACTAATGAAATTCTATCTTGTACAGTTATAACAAATATGTTATAATAAAATTGACGAAGGAGGAATATAATAAATGTATACAGTAGAATTTTATAAGGACGTCAACGATCATTGCGAAATTGGAGAATATTTCGCAGAGCTTGCGGAAAAGGCAAAGACAGATAAAAACGCAAGAATCAACATGAACAAGATTGCAGAATATATTTTGTTGCTTAAGCGAAACGGCACAAGAATCGGATATCCTGTAGTCCGACCGATCGAAGGAGATGTTTGGGAACTGCGACCATTAAAGAATCGAATTTTCTTCTTCTACTGGAAAGAGAATAAGTTTGTGTTACTAAGTCACTACATGAAAAAGTCGCAGAAAGCGCCGAAAAGAGAAATCGAAAAGGCAAAGGCAAACATGCGAGACTGGTTAGAAAGAGAGGGAAAATAGCTATGAAAGCGCATAAAAATTTCGAAGATATGTTCAACGATCCGGAATATTTTTCCGAAGAAGACAAGGCAGAAATCAATTTTGAAGTCGCATTGATTGAGAAAGTAAAGGAGATGAGAGAGTCCAGCGGATTCTCTCAGACCCAACTTGCAAAGGCAAGCGGAGTTAAACAGTCAGCGATCGCCAGAATGGAAAGTATGAAAGCAGTGCCGCAGATTGACACACTTATTAAATTGCTTGTACCAATGGGATATACATTAGATATTGTCCCATTGCGGAAATAGTCCTTATAAACTAAATACTGTATACATTTTAATAGCAGCCATCACGAAAACGGTGGCTGTTATTTTTGTACTCAAAATTCGAAAGGCAAAGGAGAAAAAGAAATGAGAGATAAAATTTTAAAAGTAAGTTACATCATGGCATGGATCGGCGCAATCTGGTTCATGCTCAGTTTGGAAGCTAGTATGTGGAATATTATTCCATCTCTTCTGTGTCTTACTTATGTCGTAGCTTTTGGTGAAGCGAACAACGGAAACTGGATCATTTCGCCGCACTAAGAACTATGAATTATAAGTTATGCACTTATAATTATGCATAATATATACACAACAAAATTAATCAAGAAAGGGAAAATTAGAACATGAGAAAAGTATTTGAAATCAAAGTGGCAAATAGTGCAAGCTTTTATTCTTATCTTGCATTGTCAGGAATCGACTTCGAAGCGAAAGAAAAGTCGGACGTAGTAATTTTCACTTGCGACATGACAGACGCAGAGTTCGCGGCAGCAGTCCAGTATTGTAACAAGCTGGCGGAAGAACGGAAATTCAACGAGTCTGTAGAAAAATATAAGAAACTCCACGAGGAATATCTTGCTTTGCAGCAGGTAAAGGAAGCGTTAGACGATCTGTTCCGTGACATCAGCCGTCAGGCATTTTACAAACAGAAAGAAGCAGAAAGGGAACTGGCGGAAATCTGTGTAAAAACTATTAGAAAGACAACACTAGAATTTATCCTTACTAAGAAAGAAATTATTGACATTGTAACGGAAATCGGATTCAATGCGATGATGAACAATGATCGGTTGACAGAATTTCTTTTTCCTGGTTGGAATGAAAGCTTTTATAAAATTCGGTAAGGCAAAATTACAGAAAGGAGCTGATGCACAATCGCAGAACGCAAAATAGAAAGCTGGTCACTAAACCGTCGTATAGAATCTTTAAGGCAAATGGATCGTAGACTTGCAGAGCTAAACATTGCAAGCCGTGATACGATCTGGAAAGAATACGGTGGAGGACTAAGAGAAAATGAAAAGGCAACGCTTGAAAATTGGAAGCGAATTGCCGAAGATGACATACTGTATGATAATGCTATATATTGTTATATGGTATGTACATTAGAACCATATACACTATGTGGTTTCGAAAACTGAACACAGAGCATAGAAAAGCAGGTTGAAATATACCTGTTATTTTTATGCTCAAAATCAAAGGGAAATTCAAAATAATAAAACATAGAAAAAGGAGAACAAGATTATGTGTAAAAAATTCGAAGAAGTAACAGGAAGAGAAAACAAAGGTAACGTAGGAATGTTAAAAGGTTTACTCAAAGATGCAGTTGACAGAAATGCACCAAACGAGGTTCTTTCAGTTCCGGTTGATTTGTTGGAAATTGATCCATCTTATCAGATCGAAGCAAGAACGGACAGAAGTTTAAATTATCTTGTTTCGAATTGGGATGATAACCAGTGTCAGCCGTTACAGGGCGTCCCGCACTGGGAAGAAGGCAAAATTTACCTTTTTGATGGTTACGGCAGATGGATTGCTTCACAGATGATTGTAAATCCTAAAGATGATTTACGGGTTATGGTTGCATTAAATGCACCGCAAGATCCAACGGAAAGAAGAATATATGAAGCTAAAATGTATGCCTTCCAGAATAAATTTGTTGCAAAAATGACAGCTCCGCAGACACACGGCGCTAGATTAATCATGCATGATAAAGCAACAGAAATTCTTGAACAGCTCAAAGGTAAGTACGGTTTTGAATTTGTACAGAGTTCTGGCAAGCGCGGTGCATCAGTATTAGGAAGCTATACAGAGGCACTCGATCTTTGCAAGAAGGGAGAAAACGTGGCAGATTATGTTTTTGATATTTGCAAACGTGCAGGCTTTGACAGAAAGGCAAATGGATATAGTACATATGTGATGAGAGCATTACGAGATGTATATAAACTGTATCCTTATACCAGAACTGAAAACGCAGAAGTTCTCGTCAAATATTTAAGAGGTATTGATCCTCTTTTTCTGAAAGCGAATGCGGTTACAAAATATCCGTTGCTCGATTTTAAAATTGCAACAAGTTTATTCATGGAAGATATTCTTGTTGAGAAGGCAAAACGGAAACATGTAAGAAAAACAGAAGGCAAACATGTATTTATGATTCAGCCAGAACCTGTACAGGCAAAATAAATAATACATATCTTACATAGCAAGCAATACATATACATATTTTACATAGGGACTCCGTATTAAGCACCACCTTAATACTTGATCCATATATATATATAGGAAGAAACACCGTCAGCCTAGCTAACTGATGGTGTTTTCTTTCACTCAAAAACACAAACGAGAAAGGAGAATAACGATTATGTCAATGGATGATTTACGGAATCTGCTTTCGGATGACGAATATGCAGGACTTGAAGAGTATTTATCCGAAAGCGAAAGTGAAAATTAAGTAGTTAGACAGAGCGGATAAGGAAACTTGTCCGTTCCAATGTGATTACTTAAATCACAAGAAAGAGAGGAAAATAAAATGGAAAAACGACATAATCCAGCTGGCTTTGATTATGAAATCATTGCCCAAAAGAAAGAGTACGCACTCATCAAAATGGAAAGTACAGAAGAGTACAAGATCGTATCCGACATCTGTGCTGATGGAAGTTGGGCTTACACTGTCTGCTCATGGATGTATGGAAAATATGGTAGAGAAGAATATCTGGTTATGCAGGATGCTCTTGATGCATTTCGTGCTAGAACGGAAAATACATACATTCCACGGTCACGGTTGGAAGAGTTGGCAACAAAATTTAAAGATGGCATGTTTTCATGTGATCTGGATGAAGAAGAATATGACGAGTTCTTTGACGACGAATGTGATATGACTGATGATGAACTCGATTTTTTCGGAATGAAGAGAGGAGAATGTAATTAGTGGGACATGTTAGATTCCCAAAGGAAGTAAAATTATTCATTCCTACTTTACATTATAATCATTTTTATTTTGACCATGTAAAGGGAGATCACTTTACATTCAAGAATGCTGAAAACAAAACCATTGTTGTGACAAAAGATTTTAATGTGATGATAAAACGTAGAGTTATCAAGGAGAATAATTTAAAAATTTATAAAAAAGAGAAAGGAAAGAAGAAGAGCCATGACAGGGAAGTGGCATAATGCAGTTTTTGATCCTGATTGTGCAAACATAATTGACATTACCGACTATGAAAAATACCGTCAACACATCGAACAGCAGCGCGAAATGGAAATTAAAAAAGAGAAAGCAAGGCGCAAAAGAGAAATAGAACGCCGTAAATACATAGCACAGAAAATCTTTTGCGTGATGCTTATGATTGTTGGATATCTACTTATTAGATATGCAAGCGATACCTGGCCGTTAGGGGTAACGTTCATTTTATTTGGGCTGTTAGTAATTACAGAAAGGAAAGCGATTTTATGGTGATTTGGATAAAAATCTTTGATCGGTACGAACCCGTACTATATGTACAGAAAGACGCTTTGCGGCATATGACCGTCTTGTATGTAAGAACAAAAAATACAATGGTTGATGTATATATGAGTCTTGACGGTCGATTATTTGCAACAAGAAAATCTGTAAGAGAAGGAGGCAAGGGAATGTGTACATTGTAGCAAGTAATGGTGTAGAAACACAATCAAAGAAATTAAAGCCAACTGTTTCTGTTCCGAAAGCGAAAATGTTAGTGAAAAATTTACAGGATACAGATTATCTCGGTCTGAAATATTGGCTGGAAGATGATGATGGGAATGAAATTGAATTGGAGGATTAAATCATGGCAAAAGAATTTATTTACAGCAAGACAAGAGAAATTGGAACTATTGGTAAAAACACAATGGAAATCGGACATTACACTGTTGATGGCAAAGAAATGCCTGATAAGATATACATGGTCACGAAGTTTTCACGGAAAGATGGAACTGAAAGCACGAAGGCAACTGCGATCTGTAGTGTGGTAGACGCAAATGAACTTGGCAAGCTGCTGATGCAAGTAAAGTAAGGAGGAATATACATAATGGAAAACTGGATCAAGAAAATGAATGAGATGTTTGAGGAAAACGTATATACAAACGAAGGACGCGTCACAGTAGATTACTGTGAGAATGCGAAATGTATTCTTGTCAATGTTTGCGGAAATACGGTTGTTATTAAAGATCTTGATAGATTCAATGATTTCGGTTTGATGATGAAATGTATGACAACAGTTCGGAATCTTTATGAACCTTATAATGATTAAAATACAGTAAGGCAGGTAGAGAATAATAATCTATCTGCCTTATTTAATTGGAGGAAAAAAGATGACAAAACGACAGGAAGAAATTATTAAAGATAACTTGCGGTCTTATAAGGCAAACTTCGATTTTATTGAAATTGAAGATGCTGATTATGGTAGTGGATTTTATGTTTTTACCAGTGAAGAGAGAGCAAAAAACGGATATTGGACGCAGTATTGTTATAACATTGATTACTTGAATGGTTGGTTGTACGGATGTGTCCAGGCTGCAAATGGGGTTATGAAGAGAAAACAGGAGATCTAAAAAATGGAAAAGGTAAGAAGGTTTAAAGGCGAAATGAAAGAAGCATTGGAGGCAGCTGGATGGCGTGAAAGATTTGCCATTGATAATGGAAATAAAACCATTGTTTATGTGAACGGTCATAAATGTTTACGGTTTACATATTCCAGGTACAAAGAATATCAGGATGCAAACGGGGCGATTTATGACACAGTAAAAAAACAGTGGATCGGATAGAAAGGCAGGTTGATAATATGAAAGTCAAATATGTTGGGTTTGGTGGATACATGGAAGTTCCATGCTACGAAGATGAAAATGGAAAGTTATATTTTGATGAAAACAACGGTAAAAACGGACTCAATCTCTACACAGGTGCTTATAGAACCGAATGGGATGAAATCTGTGGTGAGCCATGTAATAGAGTAACAGAACCAGTTGAATGCGATGATCCTTTTATTCGTCATCCAAGGGAAAGGGATTACATGTTCTTAGACAGAATGAGAAGTGATTGTAACTATTTCCTCGGAAATGGAAACGGTTATGAAGGTCATCTGTGGGGCGGCAGTGTAGAAGCAATCTGTGACGAAATGGAACGGATTTGGAACTCACTGGAAGAGAAACCGGAATGGTTGACTTTGGAACAGATAAAAGAATACAGAAAAGAAATGATGAAAGTGAGGAGAAAATAATATGTTATCAGAAATCAGTTACGATAGAAAGTTTCTTGCAAAGTTAAAAAGTAATTACTTTAATGCAAAAGCATTATATGAAACGGTAAAAGAAAATGCAGAAGAAATTGAAAGAAAGATTCTTGCAGAAAATGAGTTCTATGAAACAGAGGATGTAGCAGAAATGATGGAGAAAAGAGATGGGGATGGAAAGCCAAAACGGATTCTCGAACCAAGCATGACTTACATGATGGATTTAGATAATGAACTGCCACGGTTTATTGATTTATGTTATCCAGAATATGTTAAAGCAGGAATTGCAGATCCAAGAGGGAAGGGGTACTGTCCTGACGCACAGTCAAGAGAATTATTACGTGAAGCAACAAAGCAGCTTGTAGATTATGGGATTGACATCATTCCAGAAGGACTTGGTGAAAAAGAAACGTTACGGAAGGCAGTTCGAAATATCAAATGGAGAGATAAGGTTCTTGATTTGGTTTTAAAACTGGAAAGCGATGGAATTGAAAATTATTTAACAAGAGAAAGGGTGAGTGATTAGTATGAAAACTTTAAAAGAAATGCTAATTGAAGCTGGTTATCCAGAAAGCGAAATGGATCATCATGATTCTGATTTATATGTATATGTAACACCACTTACAACAAAGGTAATTAAAGAATGGTGTAAGGCACATGATTACAGAATGGCTTGGCATTGTCCTACATTTAAAGACCAGATAACGGGCAGAATGATGTATGATTGTGCATTTCAGTGGTACGAGAAGTAGTGAATGAAATATTAGTTTCATGCGCAGAGAATAATAAGGCAGATGCAGAAATGTATCTGTCTTATTTGTTAGAAAAAAGGAGATAAAAGTAATGAAACACAATCAGATTTGTTATTATGTAGAAAGAGGATTTGAAGGGAAATTATATGTTTCGTATGGAATGTACGAACATGAAAGCATGTATGGTGGGCATACGGTATCACGGTTAAGACCGCCGGAAATTAGATTGATAAATGGAATTCCTTTTGAAGAATTTCAGTCAGAAACGGAATTTAAAAAACTTCCTAAAGGATGGACATATAGCACAGATTTATATACTGTCACAGAAAATATTGAGAAAAGGGCAAAAATAAATGCTGCAATGAAAGGCAGATATGTTACATGCCCATCAGATCTTCAGTGGTTGTTTGATAATGGTTATCTTGTCAAAATTGAAAACGTAGAACCAATTATTGAACCAGAATTTGATCACGGTACATATAGATTGAGAAAGAAATATCCTGCATGGACGCAGTGTTATGGAAGCCATAATGACAGATATCCAGATGAAGTTTTTGAGACATATGAAGCTGCTGAAAAAAGAATGTATGAGATTATGGAAGAGAATTATAAACGATCAGTTGAATGTGCATTGTTAGATTTCTATGAGGATTTAGAATGGGTACTGGAAAAATATGAAGCTGAACACGGCGGAAGAGAAATTGCGAAAATTAAACAGAGTATTTTGGAAAGACCGCATTTAGAAGATATAATGTTTAGATATTATAAAGGAGAAATTCTCATTGTATCAAGAGAAGCACATAGAAAAAATACACACATTGAATGGGAAAAGATAGCATAAGAAAGGTGAAAAAAATGAGTATTGATGAATATAAAATGGAATTAGAAGAGGCGAAACTTTATATTTCTCAATTAGAAAATGAAAATACTAGAATCAAAATTTCAAACAAATCGCTTCGCAATAACAATCGAGCGTTATTAGAATGAAATAAGAAATTATCAAGACATGTTGAGAGATTGAGAAAAGAAAGAAATGAATTAAGATATCTCGTAGAAAAATATAATACAGTGGAGGTAAAATAATATGATCAAATTTACGATGAACGCAAAAGAACTCAAAACCATGATGGATAAAGCAATGACGGTAGTAAATAAAAAAGCATCTGTTCCGAGTCTTAAAAGACTGTACTTCTCGATTGATGATAAGGGAATTTTAAAAATTCTTAGTACAGATATTGAGCATTATGTCGAAGCAAGAACAGAAAATACGTACCATACAGAACCTGGTATGTTCGGAATCGACATTGAAGATATTAAAATTATTTCAAAAATGTCAGGAGAAATTACCATAGAAGATATCACATTAGATAAAGAAGAGAAAATCAATATCAAGTGTGGCAAGAAAAATGTTTCTATTCCACGATTTGAAAATACAGATGTTTCTCTTCCGGTATTAGATAACGGAGAAAACATTCTGGATGTAAAAGAAAACTGGTTATCTGAAACAATTTCTAATTTGTCAGTATTTGTGTCAAATAGAGAAGAAGTCAATCAGATGATGAGCGTGTTCAATTTCAATACAAAAGAGAAACGTGTAGAAGCATTATGGAAATGTATGATCGGAATGCGACAGTTAGAAGATGATATGATTCTTAAAGAAATAGAAAATCCGTTTGAAACAGTGAAGCTGCATTGCAGATGCGTTCCAGTGTTTAAGAAATTATTGGACAAAAAATCAGAAAGGAAAGTCATTATTTCTCAGAATGATAATTATGTAAAAGTAGAAAGTGAAAACTTTACATATATTACAAAAAGAATTGATGGTGAATACTTCAAAGTAAATCAGATGTTGTCGGATGAATGGGATTATAAATTTACTGCAAATGCAAAAGAGCTATTAGAGGCAATGAAGTACGACGCAGACCTTTTGAAAGAATCGAAATTGCCAGTTACATTTCATGCAGAAAATGGAAATTTATACTCATATGCAGGAACAATAAAATATGAAGCGTTTGATGAAATTGAAGTTAAAGAAAAACCTGAAAAAGATTTCTATATTGGCTTTAATCCAAATTTTCTTGTGGATGTAATGAGTATCGTAGATTCTGAATACCCGATTTTCTATGGAACAAAAGAAGTTTGCCCGTGGATTATTAAGGGAGATACATATAGTTTCTTGATTCTGCCAGTCAACATTAAAGATGTTAAAGTTAAAGCAGAAGAGAAGATCGCAAAATATATTACAATGAGTAAAACAGCATGATGGAGGTAAAATAATATGGCTGGAATTAAAGAATGTGTAAATCAGAAGGTAAAAATAAATAGCAGGAGCATCACTATCAAAGATGAAAAAGATAAAACTTGTGGAGTTGTACGAAATATAATAAGTCTTTATGATTTACAAGTAAATAAACAGATGGATTATTGTAAAAAGATTCATGATATTGGTATTTGGGGAAAGATCAGTATAAAAGATTGTATTATTTCAAATGATACAATGTATATTTTTAGGAATATAAAAAGTAAATTATTTCACGAAAAATATGGATATATTTCGGACGATGAAGTTAAAAAGGCAAATGAACAAGAAGATATCTTTAATATAGTCAAAGCAGCTGGTATAGAGGTAATTGAGTGTATCTATGTGTAAAATCCCAATGAAAGAATTAATCATCAAATGGAGAGGTGGATAATATGACATATAAATTTTCTTTCAGTAATAGTGATCGTATAATAATTAATAAATTAAATGTCCTCATAAATAAAGAAACATTCTATGATGATGTTCGTAAGTTAACTAAAAATGTGAAAAATGATCGTGAGATAAAAAGTTGGCAACGTTTAGCGGATCAGAGATACGCAGAGATTATTACTGGTTGCGAAGATGTTGAAAGTGATATTTATTATAAAGATGGGAAATTCCATAAAAAATATTTTGACACAAATGGGAATGAAGTATTTGTGACAACATAAGGGAGCGATGTAAATGGAAGGTAATTATATTATAGTTAATTTTAATGGCACAACTCATGTATCAATATTGACAAAGACAAAAGAATTTTTGGAAAGTGTAAAACCAAAGGGCTGTCCATTTTATGATTATTCAATGTTTAATCTGTTAAGCGATTGGATACAGATGTACTCATGGCAAATGGAAAGAAATAAAAGAATTCCACTTGTAGAATTTGTAAAAGAAATAAGAACAGACGGAACACAGATTTATAAGGATTCAATGATAAATATTTTGGAATTATAGATTGCATGATACCTAATGAAAGAACGATTTCAAGAACAGAAGATGGAGAAATGTATAAATAGAAAGGAATAAAAATATGGAAGAAAAGGATATGAGAATTTGTCCAGTGTGCGGAAAAGAAGTAGAAAGAAATGATATGAATTTTACAAGAGACTGTCACGGGATTACTTTTAGATTGGTATGTTATGGTTGTTGGGAGAATTTAATGGAAAAAGGATATGATGGTCAATATTATAGCGAAGCAGACGAATGTATTGATGAAGACTATTAGAAGGTGAAAAATATGATTAGTACATTGGAAAGAGATAATAGCATTGAAGGAATTTTATTTAGAAAAATGAAAGAACTTCCAGATTGGTATGGTATTTCGGATATCGGATATATATGGCATGGCGAATGGAGTGATCCTGAAATTGAGTATAAAGGAAAACGAATCAATGCAACAATTGTTGAAGACACAATGTGGGAACGTTGGATTCGTGATGATGATGGAAGATTAATTGACGGAAGAGAAAGCGATGATGACGGATTTAAAAAGTTTATGTTAGACAACAAGGATGAAGTTTATGAGTTGATAAGGATTGCGAACGCATACTCGTGACTTTAATCGTGAGTAAGTGAGCGCAAAGCAACAAAAATCAAACAGAGAATTTTATATCAGAAAGGTGGTGATATTGTGGAAAAAGCATTTAAGTATCGAATATATCCGAATAAAAAACAGCAAGAATTAATCCAGAAAACATTCGGATGCTGCCGATTTGTATACAACTACTATCTTAATAAGAGAAAAGAATTATATGAAAATGATAAAACAACATTTACATATAATATGTGTTCCAAAGATTTGACAAAACTCAAGAAAGAATTGGAATGGTTAAAAGAGCCAGACAAAGATTCTCTACAGAAAGCGCTAAAAGATTTAGATATAGCTTACCAAAAGTTTTTCAACGAACATACTGGCTATCCTAAATTTAAATCTAAGAAGAACAGATATCAATCTTACAGAACAAGTTATACAAAAACTACTGCTGGCGGAAATATTATGTTTATCAATAAACGTATTAAACTTCCGAAGTTAGGAATTGTCAAAACAAGAGACAAACGAATACCTAAAGGAAGAATATTGAATGCCACAATATCACAAGAGCCTAATGGACACTACTATTGTTCTTTATGTTGTACTGATGTAAAACATGAGCAATTACCAAAAACTAATCAGAATATCGGTATAGATTTAGGTTTAGTAGATTTTGCAATTATGTCTGATGGCACTAAAATTGAAAATCCTCGATTTTATGAAAAATCAGAGCAAAAACTTGCGAAATTGCAGCGTGAGTTATCAAGAAAAACAATTGGTAGTAATCGTTGGGATAAAGTACGAATCAAAGTTGCGAATCTACAGAAACACGTAGCTAATCAACGCAATGATTTTTTACAAAAGATTACTACTCGGATTATAAGACAGAATGACATTATTTGTATTGAGGATTTAGATGTTAAATCTATGAAAGAAACAAATTCTACTATTCGTAACAAACGAGTTGGAGATGTTTCATGGTCAGAATTTCGTAGAATGTTAACATATAAATCTCAATGGTATGGAAAACAATTATCTGTAGTCGATAGATGCTATCCATCATCTCAGATTTGTCATTGTTGCGGTCATAGAGAAGGTAAGAAAACAGAAGATATTCGTGAGTGGGTATGTCCTGAATGCAATTCAGAATTAGATAGAGATATTAACGCTGCTATCAATATTCTGAACGAAGGGGTTAGACAATTGAATTTTAAGTAATATATATAAGAACCGTAGGAACTACGGGGATAGCTCGGTGATACTTAACTCAATAGAGTTATTGACCGAGAACCCTGCGACTTT
>JABLTM010093607.1_pt1 | contig 11903 bp, 9 predicted proteins | sample 7160121 | NCBI WGS metagenome assembly JABLTM01 (sample SAMN14651224, study PRJNA627086) | human gut metagenome | isolation source: feces | host: Homo sapiens | reverse complement strand
GCTTCCGTCTGTCAGACGCTGCGCGCATTTATTCGGGAGTCGCTTTCCACGCTCGAACATCTGTCACCAAACCAATATATTGCGGCCCTGAACGGGTTTCTCTTTCCGGAATTCCGGCACAAGTGGATCGCCAATCCGATAGAAGGCACCGGAAATTATACACTCTTTGATGATGTCTGCAAATGCAGAGCTTCATCGCTTCTGTTGCAAAGGATGCAGCGCAGAACTTTGGCTGCGCAGACAAGGAAATACTGGATGAACTGTGCGCCGAAGGTGCGCTGGAGCTTTGTGAGCGCCTTTCCACCGGGGAGTATAGCGAGGAACGTGGAAAATTGACCACATATCTGTATCCGTTTCTGCGCGGGAAGATGTATCGCTATTTGGAGGCAAACATCGGTGCAGCGGCACTGCCCAAGGACGAAATGCAGCGTATAAAGCAGGCGCAGCGGCTGTACAAGGAGGAGAAGCTTCCTCTGGATGAAGTTGCACAGACGCTTGGCGTTTCCGCAGAAAAAGCTGCGCAGCTGATCGGCTGCAAGACGAAACCGCTTTCTATCTCTGCGCTTTCGGGTGACGATCCGGACGATGATCCGCTTGCGTGGCTGCTGCTCGACCAGCACATCCTCACGCCGGAGCAAACCGTTTACCGGCAGGTCTGCACGGAGGAACTGGAGCAGCTTTTCCGCACGCTCAGCGCAAAGGATCGTGCGATCCTCGGTCATACCTACGGCGTATTCGGCTACTCTTGCATCTCCTTGAATTTGTTTTGGAAACCGGATTCGATTTCCTTCACCCGTAGTTTTGCCGGATGCACAAGCGTTATGAGTGCCAATTTGCGGCGCCGTTTCCATCGTTTGTTCCGTTTTTTTAATTTTTATCAGGTCTGCGGCTCCATCACATGCTGCAGCGGCCACACCTGCAGCAGCTGCAGCGGCAGAGTCCCGCCCTGCGGGATCAGGCTGACGGGGCGCAGCGGTGCTGTGTCAAAAACATTTACAGACAGACATTTTCCATCTGCAAAAATTTCTGCAGAGCATCGATCCAAAAACACCTGTAGCCGCACCGGCGCGCCCGGCGCCAACTGCAGTGTGCCGCAGTCCTGCATTGTCTGTTCACCGGTATCTTTGACATACGCATGCAGTGTCCGGGACACCAGCGTGAGCTCCAGGGCAAAGCAGTTGCCGACCTGCAGCAGCAGCCCGCCGGTCTGCTGCTGCGCCGGAATTTCAAGCAGAATCTCCCACGCCGTCTCTGCCGCATCGGGCAGCGTCCATGGTGCGGTCAGTTCCTTCCGGCCCCACGGAATTGCCTTTTTGCGCAGCGTTTCCAATTGCGGATGCGGCTGGAACCGCGGCAGTTTGTCCGCGCCCTCTGTCACAACGCGCGGCAATGTGAACCAGCCACGCCAGAAGCCCTGCTCCGCCACTCCCCAGCGCCGGAACTGCGGCATCCAGTCCCATCCATTGGCCCAGGCAACCTGCACGCACTGTCCCCGATCATCGACAAACGACTGCGCCGCGTAATAATCCGGCCCCGCGTCCGGGCAGACTGGCTCCACATTCAGAAGCTTCCCCTCTTCGCGTGAAAATGTCCCGACCAGGCACACATTGCGGTACGCCGGGCAATGCATCGGGGAAACGCAGAGCATATGCTTCCTGCCAAGCGGAATCAGATCCGGACACTCCCACATCGTGCCGAAGCGCCCCTCGCTGCGGGCCAGCACGCCCTGATACTGCCACTGGAAAAGATCCTGTGAGGAAAACAGCAGCGCTGCCCCATCCCCTTCCAGGCTTGCGCCGCAGACAAAATAGAATGTCCCATCTGCCTCGCGCCAGAGCTTTGGATCGCGGAAATTTGCCGGATCAACGCCCACCGGCGCGCAGACGACCGGATTATTTTCATATTTTTGAAACGTGACGCCATCGTCACTCCAAGCCAGACACTGCGCCTGCACGCAGTGTCCATCCTTCTCACACACGCCCGTGTACAGAAGATACAGCCTCTGCCCTACAACAAGCGCGCTGCCGGAGAAGCAGCCGCCCTGTTCATACATGTCATACGGCTCACTTGGCACAAGCGCCGGCGGCAGCTGCGTCCAATGCAGCAGATCCCGGCTCACCGCGTGGCCCCAGCAGGGCTCGCCCCAGGTGAGGCCAAACGGGTTATACTGATAGAAAAAGTGATACGCGTCCTTGTACCAGACCAGGCCGTTCGGATCGTTGATCCAGCCCGGGCCGCCCATAAAATGATACTGCTGGCGCATATGCATCGGATGCGGGCGCTGCTGCTCCTGCAGCAGCTGCGCAAGATACGTTCCGTCGTTTCGCATATGGCTCCTCCTTACACAGCTCTCTGGGCGCGGCCTGCAATCTCCAGCTGCATTTCCCGGCTCAGATCGACAAAACGCGCACTGTAGCCGCAGACGCGGATGACAAGCTGCTGATGGCGCTCCGGATGCTCCAGCGCGTCGGCAATTGCGGCGCTGTCCAGCACGTCAAAATCCACCGCGCTGCCGCCACAGGCCAAAAAGCACCGGATCAGACCTGCACAGATCTGCACGTTGTCGTCCGCTAGTGAAACAGGCATACAGAAATATGCCACCGCAGACTGCGGGAACTGCGCATAATCCACTCCGTCCATCGTGTGCAGAATGGCACTGAGCTCTGCGGGTGTCCGCTCTGACGGGTTGAGCCCGCGGGAAAGCGACTGTCCACGCAGACGCCCATCCGGCAGCGCGCCGCAGTGTGCTTTCATCCACTCATACCCATAAAACGACCAGATCGACGCCTCATACCGGCCGCCGCGGCCATTGGGCATCCAGCTGATGCTCTCGGCGATATCCTGCGTGACGCGGCGCACAAACGCGTTCATCTGCGCCGTATCCGCCCCCACCTTGGGAATCTTGTTCTGCAGATAGAGCCGGTCGAGCTCGCAGCCCTCGTAGTTTTTGCGCAGCATGGCGGTCAGCTCTGCAAGCGTGTAGCGTTTTTGCTCATAAACCGCTTCTTTGATCGCGTAGAGCGAATCAATAAAATCTGCAAGACCGACAAGCGCAAAGCCGCTGTTGTTATAGATTGCCCCGCCCTGCGAAACATCCTGCGCCTTTTCGATGCAGCCGGTGATTGTCGAGGAAAAGAACGGGCACGGATTATAAGCTGCCCAGCGCTTTTCAAAGCCGTTATAATGCCAGGCCACAGCGTTGACGATCATAGAGAGGTTCCGCATCACACGGTGATAGAACGTCTCAAAATCCAGCGCAGCCAACACATCGTAGGGAACAATATGCTCCCGATCAAAAAACACCGTTCCATCCGGCTCCAGCATCATCTCAAGATACCGGCAGGGACTGAGATAGCACGTTGCGCGTGAATTGACCTCCATATCCGCAAGCAGAACCTCCTGGCAGCCGCCATTGAGATACAATCTGGCGTCAGCCTCCTGTTTGCCCATGCGCATCTGCGCGGCAATGATCGTGCGGTCATTGAACACCGACAGCACATTCCGGCCACTGGCCGCAAGCTGCGCCACAAGCTGATAGTATTCCTCCGGCGCGTCCGGCGCGAAGCGTGCCTGTACTTTGGGGTTAATCAGTCCGCAGTCCAGATAGCACTGCAGCACCCATCTTGTGATATCGTTGAAAACCGGCGTTCCGTTCTCATCGCAGCCGCCGATGCTCATAGCCGTGTTTGTTCCATAGAGCGCCTGCGACAGATCCCACTTGGCATCTGTCATGGCACAGAACCAATAGACGAGCTCCTGCGCCTGCGCCGCGGTCAATCTGCCAAGCTGCACATCGCGCGCGTAATACGGCGCAAGCACCCGGTCGACATGCCCCAGAATTGCAAAGCCCATCGACTCCAGCCCGTTGCCAAGCTCTTTTAAAAGCAGCATTGTATTCAGTGCTTCAAAAAACGTCTCTGCCGGCTCGGCCGGGCAGCGCCGTGCGCTGATTGCAATCCTTGCAAGACGAGCCTGGACAACCGGGTCACGCTCCGTGCCGCACAGGCGCTCCGCTTCATCGGCAAAGCGTGCGCACAGGCGCATCACGGCGTCCTCCGCACGGATCACGCAGCGCAGAAATGTCTGCTTTTCCACGTCCGTCTCCGTCTGCAGGCGTGCCTGCGCCTGCCGCTGCAGTCCGCGCAGACCATAGCGCAACACGTTGCCGACGCCCATCGCGTGGTGCGCGCAGTCCACATACATCGTCGAGTTCAGCGCATCCTCCTGCACATACGGCGCGATCCAGTTCTGAAACTCCTGCTCCAGCCCGGAGGTGTCGCGGCGCATCAGCCAGCTGCCAAGCCCCGGGATCGGCGGAAAGCACGATCCCGCCAGATTGCGCGGCGCACCGGTGTCTACCTCAAAATAGAACGGGCAGTGCCGGAACAGCTTCACCCGGCATTTTTCGGCTGCCAGCTCATAAATCCACGTTTTTTTCTCCATGGCGCCCGCCTGCGGCTGCAGGCGGCTTTTTTCGTCCAGCTCCTGCTCCAGCGCGCTGACGTCCGTAGGGTAAGCGGCGTAATAGTCGTCCAACTCCTGACGGAAGGCGTCATATTCTTTTCCAAATTGCGTTTGTTTCCAGTCGTTCATAGTGCTCCCTCAGAATGTCAGCGCGATCTTGATACCTTCTCTGCCGCGGACGAGCCGTAAGCCCTCCGCGAAGTCCTCCACGGGGATCTTGTGCGTCACGAACTCGCGAAGCGGCAGCCTGCCGCTCGTCACATAGCCGCAGACCTCGTCGTGCACGGCGCTCTCCTGCGCAGCAATGGGCCACTGCACCGTTTGCAGGATGCAGTTGTGCGGCAGCAGCGACCAGTCGATCGCCGCGTCCGCCCGCAGACCGAGACCGTACAGGCCGATCGTGCCCTCCTGCCGGATCAGGCGCATCCCATCCATCAGAAGATTCGGGTTGCCGACCGCATCGATATACAGATCCACGCCCTCCGGCATATAGCCGCGCACAGTGTCCGCCAGCGGCTGCTCCCGCGTGTCAAAGGCAAGATCCGCACCCAGCCGCTTTGCCGCCGCGATGCGCGCCGGATGGTGGCCTGCAAGCACGACCTTCCCGGCACCCATGCATTTAGCCAGCGCCGCCATAGCAATGCCGACCGGCCCGCAGCCTGCCACCACAACGTTCTGTCCCGGCTGCAGCCGCAGCCGGTGCAGGGCGCTGGCAACCTCCTTGAGCGTGATGAGCATGGTTGCCTCCACGGGATCTATCCCCGCCGGCACCAGCTGCCGCGTACTCGTCTCAATATCCGCGCCTGCGTGATCGGCCAGACGCGCAGCATAATCATCCGCCACGCCGTACTCAGCAAAACCACCCCAGAAGCTGTGATAGCCAGGCAGACCAGGCAGCGCCGAGCGGAGGATATAGTCCCCCTCTTGGAAGCTGCGCACCTTTTCCCCCACAGCCACAACCTGACCGACAGCCTCATGCCCCAGCACAAACGGATACTGGATAAACGGCATCTGCCCGTTTATGAGCTGCATATCCGTCCCATTGCAGATCCCACAGCCCACATTGCGGCACAGGACCTGATATGCGTCTATCTCCGGCAGCGGCAGATCCTCCCGCAGGCAGATCTTCCCCGCCGCTTCTACTACAAGACCCTTCATTCTATTTCTTATCCTCCTTTTTCTGTGCTCTGCCGGACGTCACCGGCAGACCAAGCATCCGGAGCGTCTGCTCCGCAGTTTCACAGGCAGCCGCATCCGGCACCGGAAACTGCCGCTGTACGCGGTTCAGCTCGGCGCTTTTTTCAGCTCCAAGTGTATGATATGGCAAAATTTCTACCCGCCGCACGCGCGGCAGCTGTGTTAAAAACCTTCCGATGTCCTCAATCTGCTCCGTGTTGACGCCCGGCACAAACGGGATCCGGATCCAGATATCCGCGCGTGCAGCGAGCCGCCGGAGGTTCTCCAGAATCCGCTCGTTCCCCACGCCTGTCCACTGCCGGTGCGTCTGCGGTGAATATGCCTTCACGTCATAAAGAAACAGATCCGTCACCGGCAGCACCTGCTCGAAGGCTTCCCACGGGACATTTCCTGCCGTGTCGACGCATGTATGCAGGCCGCGCGCATGCATCCCGCCCAGAAGCTCCGCCACGGCGTCTGCCTGCAGCAGCGGCTCCCCGCCGGAGCATGTCACGCCGCCGGCTGTCGTGCGGAAGATCTTCTCGTCACGCAGCACCAGCTCTGTCAGCTCCTGGCAGGAGATCCTGCGCCCCGCCACATCAATGGCACCGGTGAGACAGGCCTGTGCGCAGCGGCCGCAGCCCACGCAGCGTGCCGTATCCCGCACCGGACCCTCCGGCCCCATCGTCCGCGCACCGGACGCGCAGCTGTGCACGCAGGTTCCGCACCGGACGCAGCGCTGCGCGCGAAAGATCAGCTCCGGCTGCGGATTTTGTGTCTCCGGGTTGTGGCACCAGGCACAGCGGAGATTGCAGCCCTTCAAAAACACGGTGGTCCGCATGCCGGGTCCATCATGGAACGACATGCGCTGGATATTCGTAATGAGCAGCTCCTGCATGGCGCCGCCTCCGTTTCTTCCCCCCGCCGCAGCAGGGTTTCATATTGAAGTTGCAAAAAAAGTATGTTATAATACTATAACAATCGATAATTCATCGGAGAATTGAGGATGGAATATGGTAAAATTAGATGATGTTGCAAAGCTCGCCGGCGTGTCCAAGGGAACCGCCTCGCGCGTGCTCAACAATCGCGGCTACATCTCCCAGCAGACGCGCGAGCGCATCGAGGCCGCTGTCAAGGAGCTCAACTACTACCCCAACGAGAATGCGCGCAACCTGCTCAAGCGCCGCTCCGGCATGATCGGCGTCGTCGTGCCGACCATCACCTATCCCTATTACTCCGAAATGATTTCCTTCCTTGAGAAATTCCTCAAGGCAAGCGGATACAAGATCCTGCTGTGCAACACATCGTTCAGTTCCGGTGCATCGCAGGACTATATCAAGCTCCTCAACAACAATCGTGTCGACGGAGCCATTATTTTCAACTATAAGCTTACCGAACAGGACTACGCCAGCCTCTCCTTCCCGATCGTCTCTATTGACCGCCATATCCGCGACGAGGCGTCGTATGTCGCCTCCGACCATGTGCAGGGCGGCACACTGGCCGCCGATTGTCTGCTGCGCTGCGGCTGCCGGCATGTGATCCAGATCGGCGGCTCATTCGAGGACGACGCACCCTGGAATATCCGCCATCAGGTTTTCCGCGATATCATGGCAAAGCACCAGGTGGACTGCTTTTCCTATGAGCAGGTCCGTGACTCGCACACCTTCCACGATTACCGGCAGATCGTCCTCGGCCTTCTGCGTGAGCATCCGGAAACGGACGGCATTTTCTGCAACGATCTTTGTGCGGCAGCTGTGCTGAACGCCGCCATGTCCCTGCAGCTGCGCGTACCGGAACAGCTGAAAATCATCGGCTATGACGGGACATTTCTCTCAGAAATCGTGACGCCGTCCATCACAACCGTCTGGCAGAACACAGAAAAAATCGCCAGTTCAGCAGCAGATATCATCGTCAAAATGATCGACGATCCCAGCTTTTCTTCGTACCACCTGACGCTTGGCGTCAGGCTCATTGAGCGCGACAGCACACGCTGCGGCTGAAGGATGCATAGACAGGTTTCAGATACACCCTGAACAAAAAGGGGATGTTGCCAAGGCAGCATCCCCTTTGCGTATGTGTTGGGGTTTACCCCTTGACGGCGCCGACGGTCATACCGTCGACCACATGGCGCTGGAAGATCCCGTAGAATACGAGCTCCGGCAGCAGCACCATGACACTGTAGGCGGCCAGGCCGCCGTAATCGATATTGTACTGCCCCTGGAATGCCGCAATGCCGCGCGAAATGGTGTAATAGGCCGGCTTTTCAATCATAATGGAGGCGAACGGATATTCGTTCCAGATATACAGCAGGTTGAATATGATCACCGTTGCCAGAACCGGCTTTGCAATCGGCACAAGAATCTTCGTCATCAGCTGCCACAGGCTCACGCCGTCCATCAGCGCCGCCTCGTCAAGCTCCTTGGGTACGGTACGGAGATAGGCAGTAAACAGCAGCGTATTGAAGGAAATGGATGTTGCGATATACGGCAGGATCAGCGACAGCTGCTGGCTAAAACCAAGGAATTTATTGATCTTATAGATCGGAAACAGCAGGATAAACGGGCTGACCGCAAGTCCCAGCTGCAAAAATCCCTGCAGGCCGCTGCGCACACCGTCACTGCGGTAATACAGCCGGGTCAGGCCCACGGCGCTGGAAAACGTAATGACGATCTCCACAGCAAGCGAGCAGACAGCGATAAAAGCCGTATTTTTGTACAGCGTGAACAGATCCAGCGTCTGCAGCGCGGATACATAGTTTCCAAAGTCCAGCGCATTCGGCAGCGAGAGCGGATTGTTCATGATCTCGCTGTTCGGCTTCATAGAGATAAAGACCAGCCAGATGATCGGGATCACAATTGCGATTGTCAGAAGCACCATCAGGACGTAGCACACGCCCAGCTTTTTTCTTACTCTCATGGCAGGCCCTCTCAATCTTTCCCGCGCAGCAGCAGCGTATAGATTCCCATGAGGATCAGCGAAATCAGGAACGTCGCTGTAGCCAGCGCCATGCCGTAGCCGTATTCTCCCCGGGCAAACGTTGTGTTGTACGCGTAGGTCACGAGTGTTTCTGAGTAATGCGTCGGGCCGCCGCCGGTCAACTGCTGCACCGTCTCAAAAATCTTCATCGAGCCGGTGATAATCAGGATGCCGACCGACACAAACGTGTCGCGCAGCGCCGGAATCGTCACATGCAGCAGCCGCTGCCAGAAATTTGTCCCATCGACAGCTGCCGCCTCCATCATCTCGTGCGGAATCGTCTTGAGCCCGGCAAGATAGATAGCCGCAATATAGCCGGCCTGCTGCCAGAAATAGACGAACGCAATACTGTAGGGCGAGAGCGTTTTGCCGCCGATCCACTCGAGCGCCAGCTTGTCAAGGCCGATGGCCCGCAGGACATTGTTGACAAGGCCCGTCACCGGGTCGAGCAGGTATCCCCAGATAACGCCCGCAATGATGCTTGCGATGATGGCCGGCGCAAAGATCAGCGCCTTGCACACGTTCACGCCGCGCATCGGCTGGTTCAGGAGCATCGCCACAAAGAACGCGCCGATGCCAAGCAGAAGGATGGAGATACCGAGGATAATCGCTGTGTTTTTCAGCGCGATCCAGAAATACGGATCATCCAGCAGACGGATGTAGTTTTTCAGTCCGTACAACCGCGGCTTGCTGATCCCAGAGTATTTGGTAAAGCTGTAGTAAAGCGAAACAAGGATCGGCAGGATGATGTAGACCACATACACCAAGCAGGTCGGCAAAAGCAGTAGCAGCTTATTCTTTTTTGTACTGAGTAATTGCATATTCTCTCCTTCCGGCGTATCCGCCTGGCGGCCAGTCTGCGATCATCCCGCCATTGGATCCTGCCTTGTTTTACTGTGCGGCCTCGGCAAAGGCAGTGTCGATGGACGCAACCGCCTGCTCCGTGGTGATGTTGCCGAGCATGAGGCTGTTCATCGCGTCATAGAAGGTTTCGCTGACGGATGCAGTCAGGGATGCGACCGGGTTGCTGGCTGTAGTGCTTGCATAGCCGGTAGCCAGTGCCTCAGAGATTGCGGCAAAGGCCGGGTTGGTGTTTTCCATCTGCAGATCCGCATAGGTGGCAATGGGAATGTTGGAGTTGTCAAACAGGATGGACGAGCCTTCCTGGCCAAAGTAGAACGCGAGGAAACGATAAACAGCAGCCTGCTTGGCCTCGTCCTTTGCAACGTCCGCGCTCACAACGAACGGGCAGTTTGCGAACTGGTTGCTGGTTTTCTGCGAATAATCGGAATCCGTATAGGTCGGGCCCCACCAGAAGCCGACGTTCTCGCCGAGTGCTTCGCCGATTTCACCGGCATCCCACTGGCCGGAGGTGAAGATAGCCGCCTGGCCGGTCGTGAACAGGTTCTTGGCCTCGAAGTAGTCGATGGTTGCCATGTTCTGCGGATATGCGCCGGCGGCGCCAAGCTCTGCAAGCTTGTCAAACAGCTTGGAGAATACCGCGCTGCTCTGCGAGCCATCGGCGATTGCCGCAATGTTTTCCGCATAGCCATAGCGGTTCAGGCTGCCAAGATAACCCCAGACACTGTAGTTGGTCATAGCGCCCTGTGCGAAGGTCGTTACGCCGTTGTCGTGCAGCGTCTTGACCATGTCCAGAAGCTCCTCGTATGTCGTCTCGTTTGTCAGCTCGGGCAGACCGTTGTCTGCAAAGATAGCCTTATTGTAATAGAAGCCGGTCACAAGCGAGGTGTAAGCCAGACCGTAGATCTCGCCGTTTTCGCCAGCATAGCAGTTCTTGATGGCATCGGGGATTGCGCTGTCAATGTCGGGGTTCTGGCTGAGGAAATCGTTGAGCGGCAGCAGATAGCCGTTCTCGCCATACTCCAGCACGTCGCCCTCCTGGCACCAGAAGATATCCGGCAGTTCCCCGGACTGCGCCCAGAGCTTGAGCTGCTTGTTGTGCTCCTCGGTCAGGTGCTCAACGAGCTCAATCTTCACATCGGGGTTCTCCTGCTGGAAAGCCTGAATCGCCTGATAGACGGCAGGCTCCTGCTCCTGCGTGTTGGACACGTGCATGGCAAGCGTGATGGTGGTCACATCACCATTGGTGTCCGTGGGCTGCTCCGCTTCAGTGTCTGCCGGCTGCTCTGCCGCTGTGTCTGTGGTGGTGGCTGCGTCGGCGGCCGTGTCCGTCGTGGTTGTCTCTGTCTTGGCTGTGCAGGCTGCCAGTGCCAGCAGCATGGTCAGCGCAAGGATGACTGCAATAATCTTTTTCATGGGTTCCTCCTTGATCTTCATGTGATTGATTGTGTGTTTTCCGATATGACAATCGATTATCATATCCGTTGTTATATAGTGTAGTAATTGCGGTCTGTTTTGTCAAGAATGCAAGCGTCAAAAAAATTTTTTTGTCGGTTTCGATAATTTGCAGTCATTCACATTGTGTATTTTGCCGATTAAATTTGATTTTTTCCTGTTTATCTGTAGGTCAATCGGTTTTCTATATGGATATAAATAGACCGCTTCGGATCTGCCGAAGCTGCACGGCCTATAACCATCATATCGGTCCTGGGATTGCCGCTCCGTCAGGCCGCCTGCACAGCGGAGAATCTGCGGTACTGCTCCTGATTTCTGCGGAAAAAGCCGCGGATGGCCAGCAGCACAAACGCTGCAGCAGCGAGATAATAGACAGGCAGTGCAACGCTCCACGCGCGTTCCGGAATCAGCTGCCTGATGGCTGCCGCATCCAGCAGAATGTAAATCAGAAGCTGCTCACTGCCCACAACGAATGGGCGGAGAATGGCGGCGCGGATGGCCATCCGAGCAACACCCAGCGCCAGTTTCGGCGCATCCTTTGCACTGCATACCTCACCTCCAATCGTCACAAAACCGCAGAAATAGATTGAGCCATGGCAGAACATCGAAATATAGATACCCCTGATACCCGTCCGCGTGCAGCCAGCCCGAGAAGCCTTTCAGGAAAGCCTCCGCATGCTCCGCTTTTCGGGTGGGCTGGTACTCATACAGCACAACGGCCTGCTTCGCACAGCCGCTGGTGCGGTACAGCCACATGTAGGACTTGCTGGTAGAGGAACGTCCCGGCTCTTTCAGCACCTGCAAGGTCGTCTCATCCGCGTGCAGCACCGGCTCCCTTAAAAGCCGTTTATGCAGCGCATCGTAGACCGGCCGCAGCCATTTCTCCGAAGCCTTCAGCAGCCAGTTGGCCATCGTCTGCCGGGACAGCTTCAAGCCCTGACGGTTAAACTCCTGCTCCAGACGGTACAGCG
>JABLTM010058909.1_pt1 | contig 11911 bp, 10 predicted proteins | sample 7160121 | NCBI WGS metagenome assembly JABLTM01 (sample SAMN14651224, study PRJNA627086) | human gut metagenome | isolation source: feces | host: Homo sapiens | reverse complement strand
GAATTTGTAAAAAACGCACTCAAAAAGTGCTCATGTTTGCCACCGGATGCTTTCAAATATTTGTGTTTCTTTTATTTCTGTCACATACATGATAGACTATGTCAAATCAGTGCATTAAAGTTGCGTATCGTCAGAAGTTTTGTTATAATTATTAATTATTACGAAAAGGAAAGGAAATTATTTACTATGAAGAAAGAGAATAACAAAAAAAGTGCAAGCGCTTTGATCGGTGCGGCATTTCTTATGGCAACTTCGGCAATTGGACCTGGATTTTTGACACAAACTGGTAAATTTACAGACAGTCTGCATGGAAGCTTTGGATTTGTAATTTTAATCTCCGTGATCTTAGCAGCGATCGTGCAGTTAAATGTATGGAGAGTTCTGTGCGTATCTGGAATGCGTGGACAGGATGTGGCGAATAAGGTACTTCCTGGACTTGGATATGTGATCGCATTTTTAGTTGTAGCAGGTGGTCTTGTATTTAATATCGGTAACGTTGGTGGAGGTGCTTTAGGTTTTAATACACTTCTTGGAATTCCTACTACTGTTGGATATTTTATTGCGGGAGCAATTGCGATCATCGTATTTTTATCAAAGAATGCATTAAATGCTATGGATAACCTTACAAAGATCCTTGGTGGAATCATGATCCTTGTCATCTTTATTGTGATCCTGATCGTACAGCCGCCAGTTGGTATGGCAGCAAAAGAAACAATCATGCCAACAGCATCTATGGGAGATATTTTCCCAGCGATCCTTACATTACTTGGAGGAACAGTCGGTGGATATATTACATTTGCAGGTGCACATCGTCTGATCGATTCAGGAATCACTGGAAAAGAGAACTTAAAAGAGATCAATAAGAGTTCTGTTATGGGAATGGGAATTGCAACGATCGTACGTATCTTCTTATTCCTTGCAGTTTTAGGAGTGGTTGTAGCAACAGCAACTTCACCAGCTCATACATTAGATGCAGCGAACCCAACAGCGGATGCATTTTTACAGGGAGCAGGACAGATCGGTTATAGATTCTTTGGACTTGTGATCTTATGCGCAGCGATCACATCCATCGTTGGATGTGCTTATACATCTGTGTCTTTCCTTAAGACATTCAGCAAAACGATTGAGAAGAATGAGAAATGGTTTATTGTAGGATTTATCGCGATCAGTACTGTATGTATGGCACTTGCTGGACAGCCAGCGGTATTATTAGTACTTGCAGGAGCATTAAATGGATTGATCTTACCGATCACATTAGGAGTTTGCCTGATCGCATCTCAGAAGAAATCTGTTATGGGAGAAGATTATCATCATCCAGTATTATTACTGGTTCTTGGAATCGTGGTAGTTGTTGTTTCAGGATATCTTGGAATTACATCATTAAGCAGCTTAAGTGCATTATTTGCATAAGCAAAATTGTCTGGATAAACAGATAAGTTTAAAACATAGAAGCACAGACTGACCGAAAGGAGTTATGTGAAAAAACATGGAAGAAGTAAAGATTAGTACTGCGGGAGATTCTGCCTTACTCATTGAATTTGGACAGGAAATTTCCCCAGAGATCAATGCAAGGATCACAGCCTTTGTACATCTTTTAAAAGCGCAGCATATCGAAGGTGTGCAGGATATGATCCCGGCATTTACCAGTCTCTTGATCAATTATGACCCGAGGATGGTAAATTACAAAACATTAACAAAACGTCTACAGAAGTTACTAAAACTGGATGTCAATGAAGAGGCATCGGCATCCAGAGTTTTTGAAATCCCAGTATGTTATGGAGGAGAATACGGACCAGATATTGAAAATATCGCAAAAAATGCTGGTTTAACGGAAGAAGAGGTTATAAAGATTCATTCTTCCAAAGACTACTTGATCTACATGCTTGGATTCTTGCCAGGATTTTCATATCTTGGAGGACTTGATGAAAGAATTCATACACCAAGACTGGCGAACCCAAGAATCAGAATTCCGGCAGGAAGTGTTGGGATCGGCGGCTCTCAGACAGGAATTTATCCGCTTGATTCACCAGGAGGATGGCAGTTACTTGGTCTGACACCAGTAAAAACCTATGATCCAGAACGAGAGAATCCAATTCTTTTTGAAGCTGGAGATTATATCCGTTTTGTACCTGTTTCAGAAGAAGAGTATTTAAAGATTAAAGAACAGGTTGAAAATGGAACATATGAATGTATCATTCATACAAAGGAGGTGTAGATTATGGGAATTCGTGTATTAAAAGGCGGAATGATGACAACGGTGCAGGATCTTGGAAGAACAGGATACCAGAGTCAGGGATTTAGTGTATCCGGAGTTATGGATGTTCGTTCTTTTAAGATTGCAAATCTCCTGCTGGATAACCCGGAAAATGAAGCAGTTCTTGAATTTACCTTAATAGGACCAACACTTGAATTTACATCCGAGACGATCATTTCAATCACAGGTGGAGATTTCCGCCCGCAGATCAATGGAAAACCTGCCAAGATGTATACATCAATTTATATGCTTCGTGGAGATATTTTGACATTTGGCGGAGCAAGAACTGGAACAAGAGGATATATTGCATTTTCAAGTTATCTTGATGTGCCAGTAGTCATGGGAAGCCGTTCTACGAATATCAAATGTCAGATCGGTGGATATAAAGGCCGGAAACTAGAAGATGAAGATTATATTGCATTCAGGGCAAAGCGAAGATATCTGCCATATTATTTATCAAGGAGTCTGGATCTTGATGAATTTGATCAGGAAAAGATAACATTAAGAGTTGTCATGGGACCTCAGGAAAAGATGTTTACGAAAGAGGGCCGAGAAACATTTTTAAATTCAGAATATACAGTAACAAGTGAATTTGACCGCATGGGATGCCGATTAGAAGGACCATTTATCGCATATAAGACGACTTCAGACATCATATCTGACGGAATCGCCTTTGGATCTGTTCAGGTACCAAGTCATGGAAAACCGATCATCTTATTAGCAGACCGCCAGACAACGGGTGGATATGCGAAGATCGCGACAGTTGTTTCTGTAGATATTCCGAAACTTGTTCAAAGAAAAACAGAACAAAAAGTAAGATTTCAGGCAGTATCCGTAGAAGAAGCCCAGAAGCTGTTAGCAGATGAGATGAAAGAGCTGAATGACTTCAGAAGCCAGATTTATACACCTTGTAAAGAAGTATTAGATTGCAGACTCGTTGCAAAACGAATCAGCACACTATTTAAATAGAAAAGGAGAATGAAACGGTGAATTTAGATAAAATTGAGAAATTAGTAAAGATCATCGAGAATTCCTCTATGCTTGATTTCAGCATTCAGGAAGGCGATGTAAAGATCAAAATGAGCAGAAGAGGAAGTGTTGGAGCGCCTGCTGCACCGATGTCAGTTTCCACACAGGGTGTTGATACAGTAGAAAGTATTGATTCCGAAGATGAATCATACATCACATCTCCGATCGTAGGTACCTTTTATTCGGCTCCATCCCCAGATGCCAAGGCATTTGTGAAGGTTGGAGACAGAGTCAAGGCAGGACAGACTGTATGTATCCTTGAGGCGATGAAATTAATGAATGAGATCGAAAGTGATTATGACTGTGAGATTGAAGCTGTCTTAGCAAGCAACGAACAGAAAGTTGAATATGGACAGCCATTATTTAAAGTAAAAAAACTTGAAGACTAAAGGAGGCATTGTATGTTTCGAAGTATATTGATCGCAAACCGTGGTGAGATCGCAGTGCGCATTATTCGTGCTTGTCGTAATATGGGGATCAAGAGTATCGCGGTTTATTCAAAAGAAGATAAAGACAGTCTTCATGTACAATTAGCAGATCGAAGAGTATGTATCGGAGAAGGACCTGCAAAAAACAGCTACTTAAACATGGAACGTATCATTTCTGCAGCAAAGAATACGGACGCAGATGCGATCCATCCAGGGTTTGGTTTCTTATCTGAGAATGCTGATTTCGTTCGCTTATGTAAAGAAAATGGTATTGCATTTATCGGACCAAGTGCAGAAGTCATTGACAGCATGGGAAATAAATCAAACGCAAGAAAAACAATGATGGAAGCAGGAGTTCCAGTTGTTCCAGGAACCAAAGAACCTGTCTATGATGCAGCTACAGGGGAGAAATTAGCAGATGAGATCGGTTATCCAGTTATGATAAAAGCATCTTCAGGTGGTGGTGGAAAAGGAATGCGAGTTTCCAGATCCAAAGAAGATTTTGAATTCAATTTCAATACTGCGCAGAGAGAATCTGCCAATGCATTTGGTGATGATACGATGTACATTGAGAAATTCATCGAGAATCCAAGACATGTGGAGATTCAGATCATGGCAGATGGACATGGGAATGTCGTAGCCTTGGGAGAACGTGATTGTTCTGTTCAGAGAAACCACCAGAAACTGATCGAAGAATCACCATCCCCAGCGATCACGGAAAAGATCAGAAAATCTATGAATCACGATGCGATCCTTGCAGCGAAAGCAGTAGGGTATACCAATGCTGGAACCATAGAATTTATCCTTGATCCAAAAGGAACCTATTATTTCATGGAAATGAACACACGTATTCAGGTAGAACATGGGGTCACAGAGATGGTTACGGGAACAGATCTGATCATTGAACAGATTCGAGTGGCTATGGGAATGGAATTAAGTTTTACACAGGAAGATGTGGAGATCAACGGACATGCGATTGAATGTCGTATCAATGCAGAGATTCCAGAGAAAAACTTTATGCCAAGTCCAGGTGTGATCAAACATTTGCATTTGCCAGCTGGAAATGGAGTTCGTGTAGATACCGCAATTTATACAGGGTACTGTATTCCATCCGAATACGATTCTATGATCGCGAAAGTTATCGTACACGCACCAGACCGTGATGCAGCATTACAGAAAATGAGATCAGCTCTTGATGAGATGGTGATATTAGGGATCAATACAAACCTTGATTTCCAGTATCAGCTGATGAATAACCGTGAATTCTGTGAAGGAAAAGCGGATACAGGATTTATCGAGAGACTCTTGAAATTAGATTAAATTCGATAAAACGGAAGAAATGGAGGTATAAATTAAATGTACCAGATAGATTTAAATAGTGACCTTGGAGAAAGTTTTGGACGTTACACGATCGGGAATGATGATAAGATCATTCCATTGATCACATCAGCGAATGTTGCATGTGGTTATCATGCATCCGATCCAGTGGTTATGATGGAGACGATCCAGAGAGCAAAAGAAGCCGGGATCACAGTTGGGGCCCATCCGGGACTTCCAGATCTGATGGGATTTGGACGAAGAAGCATGGCGATTTCCAACGAAGAAGCGAAAGCATATACACTATACCAGATCAGTGCGATAGGTGGAATGTGTAAAGCGGCCGGAGTGAAATTACAGCATGTAAAACCACATGGAGCATTATATAATATGGCGGCTAAGGATTATGATCTGTCTAAAGCAATCTGTGAAGCAATTTATGAATATGATAAAGACCTGATCGTTATGGGATTATCTGGAAGCGAGATGATCAAAGCAGCAAAAGACTGTGGATTAAAGTCAGCCAGTGAAGTATTTGCAGACAGAGCTTATGAAGAAGATGGAACACTGGTGAATCGAAGAAAACCAGGAGCTATGATCGAAGATGAAGATGAAGCGATCAACCGAGTTATTCGTATGATAAAAGAAGGAAAAGTGACTTCGATCACTGGAAAAGATATTGATATTAAGGCAGACTCAGTATGCGTTCACGGAGATGGAGAGAAAGCATTATTATTTGTGGAGAAGATCCGTAAGACATTCGGTGAGAATGAGATAGAAATCTGTCATTTATAATGGAGATATTTTTAAGATAATGAAGAAATGGTAGATGGATCTAGAGAAGAATTCATCTGCCATTTTTTCATTTCATAGCAATTTGTGACTCTATTGATGCCATGTCATTGAACTGTTGTTATCGAAAAGCAGTACTTGAACATTGGGATTATGTTGTTGGAAATGAGAAAGAGAAGTATAAGAAAGAAGGAGACAAATGCAAGATAAAGTAAGAGATTTAAGAAGTGCATTAAAACGCTTGAAACAAATGGAAGGGCAGTACATAGAAACTGATGTAGAAGTTGATCCAATGGCAGAACTTGCGGGAGTTTACCGCTATGTAGGTGCAGGTGGAACTGTAAAGCGCCCGACAAAAGAAGGTCCAGCGATGGTATTTAATAATGTCAAAGGACATAAAGATGCCAGAGTAGCCATCGGTGTATTAGCAAGCAGAAAGCGTGTGGCAGCGCTCTTGGACTGTAAACCAGAAGAATTAGGAAAGAAACTTTATCATAGCGTAGATAATCCGATAGCACCAGTGGAATATCAGGGAGATGCACCATGTCAGCAGGTTGTTCATAAAGTGGAAGATCCAGACTTTAATTTGTATGATCTGGTACCAGCACCAACCAACACACCAGATGATGCAGGCCCATATATTACATTGGGTATGTGCTATGCAACGCACCCAGACACAGGAGTTCATGATGTAACCATTCACAGATTATGCATTCAGGGAAAAGATGAACTTTCTATTTTCTTCACTCCTGGAGCAAGACACATCGGAGCAATGGCAGAACGTGCAGAAGAATTAGGACAGAAACTTCCAATTTCAATCAGTATCGGAGTGGATCCGGCAATCGAGATCGGTTCTTGTTTCGAGGCACCAACAACACCTCTGGGATACGATGAATTATCTGTAGCAGGTGCATTGAGAAATGAACCAGTAGAGCTTTGTAAATGCTTAACAGTTAACGAAATGGCAATTGCAAATGCCGAATATGTCATCGAAGGGGAAGTGATTCCAAATGTCCGAGTACAGGAAGACCAGAACAGCCACACAGGCTATGCAATGCCAGAATTTCCAGGATACACAGGACCTGCAAGTTCACAGTGCTGGCTGATCAAAGTCAAAGCGGTAACACACAGAGAAAATCCGATCATGCAGACATGCATCGGGCCAAGTGAAGAACATGTATCTATGGCTGGAATCCCAACAGAAGCAAGTATTTATGGAATGGTAGAAAAAGCGATGCCGGGACGTCTTCAGAATGTATACTGCGGCTCCGCAGGCGGTGGAAAATACATGGCAGTCTTACAGTTTAAGAAACGAGAAGCCAGCGATGAAGGAAGACAAAGACAGGCAGCACTTCTTGCATTTTCAGCATTCAGTGAACTGAAGCATGTATTTTTGGTAGACGAAGACGTCGACTGTTTCGATATGAATGATGTATTATGGGCAATGAATACAAGATTCCAGGGAGATGCAGATATCATCACGATTCCAGGGGTAAGATGTCATCCACTGGATCCATCCAACGATCCAACATGTTCTTCAAGTATCAGAGATCATGGGATTGCATGCAAGACAATCTTTGACTGTACTGTTCCATATGATCAGAAAGAGCGATTCAAGAGAGCAAGATTTATGGAAGTTGATCCGGAACACTGGTTATCATAAAATACAGAATACAAATAGGAAAAGGAAATTTATTTGAATGAAGAAACGATTGATCATAGGGGCAACAGGGGCAAGTGGAATTCCAATCTTGATCCAGTGTCTGAAATTGGTGCAAGAGCAGAAGGATTTTGAATCTTATCTGGTTATGACAGACAGTGCCAAACTGACCTTAGAACATGAAACAAAAATGAAGGTGAAAGAGATCGAAAAACTTGCTGATCATGTTCTGGATTCAAGAGAAATCGGTGCAGGACCAGCCAGTGGATCATTTCAGACGGAAGGGATGCTCATTGTCCCATGCAGTATGAAGACAATTGCAGGAATCCACAGTGGATATGCAGATAATCTGGTACTTCGTGCAGCGGATGTAACGATCAAAGAGCAACGACCGTTGGTGCTTGCAGCAAGAGAGACACCACTGAGTGCGATTCATCTTAGAAATCTTCAGGAATTGGCAATGATTCCGAATGTGCGGATCATTCCACCAATGATGACATTTTATCATATGCCAGAGAGCATAGAAGAAATGACATATCATATTGCAGCAAAACTATTAGAACCATTTGGGATAGAAGCAAAAGAATATCGAAGATGGAGCGGATTGTAGAAAGAGAGGTTTCTATGAAAATATTATCATTTGGATCATTAAATATTGACTATGTATATAAAGTTTCTCATTTTGTGAAAAAAGGAGAAACATTGTCTGCAGAAGAGTTGAATGTATATACAGGCGGAAAAGGATTAAACCAGTCCATTGCACTTTCACGTGCAGGAATGGAAACATATCATGCAGGAGCGATTGGCATGGATGGACTATTTTTGTTGGATCAATTAAAAGAAGCAGGAGTAAATACAGATCTTGTTAAGATGCTTGAAGACGTAAGAACAGGAAATGCGATCATACAAAATGATGAAGAGGGCGATAACTGTATTATTCTATTTGGAGGAGCTAATCAGGCAATCAGTAAGGAACAAGTAGATGAAGTCTTTGAACATTTTAAAAACGAAGATTATTTACTGATTCAAAATGAAATCAATGAACTTCCATATATCGTAAAGAAAGCAAAAGAAATTGGAATGAAGATCATTTTAAATCCATCTCCAATGAATGAGAAGATAAAAGAACTTCCACTAGATCAGATTAACTATTTTCTTTTAAATGAAATAGAAGCAATGCAGATTCTTGATATGGAAGAACCAAAAGAAATTGATGGGAAATATATTAGTGGTCTGTTACATCAGAAATTCCCAGAAGCAACCATCGTATTAACTTTAGGAAGTGAAGGATCTGTATGTATATCTGGTGATGAATATGTGGAACAGTCAATTTATAAGGTAAAGACAGTCGATACAACGGCAGCAGGAGATACCTATACCGGATATTTTATTGCAGGTATCTTAAATGGAAAAACGATTAAAGAAGCAATGGATACCGCATCCAAAGCATCAGCAATTGCAGTAAGCAGACAAGGGGCAGCCCCATCCATTCCATGTCTGGAAGAAGTAGAAGAATATAAAAATTAGAAGAAATGAAGGCAGATTTTTTAAGGTATCATATAGAAGATCTGCTTTCATTTTTGTTTGAAAATAAAATAAACGAAAAAATTAAAAATATTAGCACTCACCACTTGACAGTGCTAATAATGAGTGTTATATTACGAATAGAACAAAAGATAAATGGATATCTTAATATAGATAAATACCCATTCGTAAAGGAGGAAAGAGTATGAACATCAACAAATTTACACAGAAGTCCATTGAGGCAGTCAATCAGTGTGAGAAGATCGCCTACGATCATGGACATCAAGAGATAGATCAGGAACACTTCTTATATAGCTTGCTTACGATCGATGACAGTCTGATCGCAAGCCTGCTTGAGAAGATGGGAATTAACAAAGAAACATTTTTAAGCCAGGTACAGGAGTTATTGAATAAGAAACCGAAAGTATCCGGTGGTCAGGTATATATGAGTAATGATTTGAATCAGGTACTTCTTCACGGAGAAGACGAGATGAAAGCCATGAAAGATGAATATGTATCTGTAGAACACTTATTCCTTGCAATGATCAAGCATTCAAATAAAGCGGTCAAAGAATTATTCCGTGCTTACGGAATTACAAGAGACCGTTTCTTACAGGTATTATCACAGATTCGTGGTGGACAGAAGGTCACAAGTGACAATCCAGAAGAGACATATGACAGCCTTGAAAAATACGGATACGATCTTGTAAAGAGAGCCAGAGAACAGAAACTAGATCCGGTCATCGGACGTGACAGCGAGATACGTAACGTTGTTCGTATCTTATCAAGAAAGACAAAGAATAACCCAGTATTGATCGGTGAACCTGGTGTAGGTAAGACAGCCGTTGTTGAAGGATTAGCACAGCGAATCGTTCGTGGTGACGTGCCAGATCAGTTAAAAGATAAGACAATTTTTTCACTGGATATGGGATCACTGGTAGCAGGTGCCAAATACCGTGGTGAATTTGAAGAGCGTTTAAAAGCGGTTCTGGAAGAAGTTAAGAAAAGTGATGGACAGATTATCTTATTTATCGACGAACTTCATACGATCGTCGGTGCAGGTAAGACAGACGGAGCCATGGATGCGGGAAATATGTTAAAACCAATGCTTGCCAGAGGTGAATTACACTGCATCGGTGCAACAACCTTAGATGAATATCGCCAGTATATCGAGAAAGACCAGGCATTGGAACGTCGTTTCCAGCCAGTTATGGTCGATCAGCCAACCGTAGAAGATACAATTTCTATCTTAAGAGGTATCAAAGACAGATATGAAGTATATCACGGTGTTAAGATCACAGATAGTTCCTTGGTAGCAGCAGCAACTTTATCAAACCGTTATATCACAGATCGTTTCTTGCCAGATAAAGCCATCGACTTAGTCGATGAAGCATGTGCCATGATCAAGACAGAGATGAATTCCCTGCCAGCAGAACTGGATGAAGTTCAGAGAAAGATCATGCAGATGGAGATTGAGGAAGCCGCACTTAAGAAGGAAGATGACAGATTAAGCAAAGAACGTCTGGAAGAATTACAGAAAGAACTTGCCGAGATGCGAGAAGACTTCAAAGCAAGAAAAGCAAGATGGGAGAATGAGAAAGCTTCCGTTGAGAAAGTCTCCAAATTAAGAGAAGAGATCGAATCTGTAAACAGTGAGATCCAGATTGCCCAGAGAAATTATGATTTAAATAAAGCAGCCGAATTACAGTATGGTCGCCTGCCAGAATTGAAGAAACAGTTAGAAGAGGAAGAAGAACGCGTAGCGAAAGAAGACCGTTCTATGGTCAGAGAATCCGTCACAGAAGATGAGATCGCCAAGATCATTTCCCGTTGGACAGGAATTCCAGTAGCGAAACTTACTGAAAGTGAGAGAAATAAGACCTTACATCTTGATAAGATCCTTCATGAAAGAGTTGTTGGACAGGATGAAGCAGTGGAACTTGTTACAGAATCCATCATCCGTTCCAAAGCCGGAATCAAGGACCCAAGCAAACCAATCGGTTCTTTCTTATTCCTTGGACCAACAGGTGTAGGTAAGACAGAACTTGCTAAAGCACTGGCAGAAAGCTTATTTGATAACGAGCAGAATATCGTGCGAATCGATATGAGTGAATATATGGAGAAACACTCCGTGGCAAGACTGATCGGAGCGCCTCCGGGATATGTTGGATATGAAGAAGGCGGACAGTTGACTGAAGCAGTCAGAAGAAAACCTTACTCCGTAGTCTTATTTGATGAGATCGAGAAAGCCCATCCAGATGTATTTAATATCTTATTACAGGTATTAGACGATGGACGAATCACAGATTCCAAAGGTAAGACGGTAGACTTTAAGAACACGATTTTGATCATGACATCCAATATCGGATCTTCCTACCTGTTAGAAGGAATCGATGAAGATGGCAATATCAAACCAGAAGCACAGGATATGGTTATGAATGACCTTAAGAATCATTTCAGACCAGAATTCTTAAACCGTCTGGATGAAACGATCATGTTCAAGCCATTAACAAAAGCAAATATCACAAATATCATTGACTTACTTGTGAAAGATCTGAACCGCAGATTAGCAGACAAAGAATTAAGCGTTGAATTAACATCAGCAGCCAAGAATTATGTTGCCGACCATGGTTATGAACCAATGTATGGAGCAAGACCATTGAAGAGATATCTGCAGAAGAGTGTTGAGACACTGGCTGCAAGATTGATCTTGAGCGATGGGGTTGATGCAGAAGATACGATTTTGATCGATGTAGAGAATGATCAGTTGATTGCGAAAGTGAAATTTTAATTTGTAGTTGGTCAACTGTAGTCTTTCAGTATATGATAAAAAATAAATAAGCAACCGAAAACGCAGCGGTGGAATTTTACCATATTTTGAATAAAATTCCACCGCTGCGTTTTCGG
>JABLTM010015629.1_pt1 | contig 11924 bp, 8 predicted proteins | sample 7160121 | NCBI WGS metagenome assembly JABLTM01 (sample SAMN14651224, study PRJNA627086) | human gut metagenome | isolation source: feces | host: Homo sapiens | reverse complement strand
TGTCGTTTCAACGAGCTTTTGTTGGTTGCGGAGACAGGACTTGAACCTGCGACCTCCGGGTTATGAGAAATCTAAAATTTGTGCGTTACCGTGCTGTTTTGTTGGGTTTGGTGGTATTGCGTACCAAGGCTCAGAACGGATTTTGTCCCATGTGTACAAAGAAGTGCCATATGGTACTGACCCGTTCCAATCCCTTTTGGGGGCAGTTTTGGGGGCAAATCTGCGAGACAGATTCAGACTCGCACCAATCAAATAAATGCGCAGCTTTGGTCTCATTGAGAAATGCGGATACCTACATTACGGGGTTCACGCAAATGAAAATCCCAACGAGCCAGTATATAAGTTTTACTCTCTAGCAAGAAGTTGTACGAAAATCACTTTCACACCATCCTCGCGCACTGCGTCGGCGCAGTTCCTGCCCAGCCAAATACCGCCCTTTTCCCCCCTCTTTGGGTGAGTATACATAAAGCGCAGTTAGGCACAGCTCAACTATTTTACGGCATCCTGTTAGACGGGGGCAAACAGCAATGAAAAAATGAATGGTTGCGAGTCGAAAGATCAATCGTCATTTATTTTTTTCATTGATCCCATATGTGTCGAATACCGGTTGATAATATTCCAATAAAGATGTAAACTCACCCATTCCCACTAAGCAGGAGCAAATCGTCGTGCCTCAAAATAGTTTGTTCGTGCTTATTCAATCAAGATACTCTTTTCTTTGCATCTTTTAGGGTTTATTTATTATGATTTTCCATAAAAAATAAAAAAGGAAACCGGACGCATCCGATTTCCTTAGGTAAGCTCCGTAGAATCTTACCGCAATTCACATTAATAGTATACCATATCCATTGCAAAAATGCAAGAAAAAACGATATGTTTTGTTAACTTCAAATAAATTTTCGTAGAGCCACAACTTTACTACTATTATCCGTCCGTATAATTTGACTATACACATTCGCAGGGATTGCTTTTCGTAGTCGCTCCGTACACTCTATATAAGAAGAAATCAATCGTTTGCTGTCATTCTTTGAAATACGCAACAACGAAAGAAGATAAACAATCAGCACCAAGTAATCTGTTATCGTTTCAAAGTTCAAGTTTGGAACATTTGTTGCATTTGAAATCGCATTACAGACCTGCCTGTCTATTTTATTAGTTCGGAATCTCGTGTCAAAAACAACATCATTATGTGCAATTGCATTGCGTAAATCTTTGATCACATATATCAATCGTTGCGGTAGCAATGCATTGCTATCATCAGATGCCCTAATTCCAAGCTTGCTAGAGATTGCTTGGCGACAAGGAAAATTCAAGCAAGAGACAAAATGACCAAACTCTCCCAAACTGAGCAACTCATAAATTGCCCAAATTGGTAAGTTCATATCATTATTCAAATAGTGTTCTGCAATTTTATTTCCATTCCCAAACGCGTCCGTCTGTACCTTATAAATCCTATTTCGAAGATCCAAACGTCGTTTAAGTTCATATTTAAATTTATCCTCTGCCTTTTTGCGTTGCTTAAAGTCTGAATAGACGCTCCCTGCTGTCGAAAAGGCCTTATAATTATCTAAAAGCTTATTATAGACATCTATAAAACTATCTGAATTGACTTGTGAAACTACCACTTCAAGAACGTAACTTTTAAGTGCTGTCTCTATTTGCATGACATAAGGATAGAATAGTGCCTTTAATTGTGCATCGAATTCATATACCGCCATCAGTTCATCAAAATTTGTATAGTGAATTGAATTTGACGCTTTACCTATATAGCGATACCCCTTATAGCCATGATAATAGCCTATATTCATTAGTTTTCTCTTTTGAGAAGAACCACTAATTGATATTCCTTTTTCTTCACGCAAATACCGCATTAGCGCATCCGTCGTTTTAGGGCGCTTCTTTGTCATCGATACACCCCTCCCTTATAAAATATATATTACTATACGAAAGCAACCTCGTCAACACCACATATAAAGTTTCTTGTTTGCTTATTTTTCGCTATGCCTATCTCACATTTCTGACCGCTCATATTTTTACCTGCCAGTTCCGCAAGATTCATCCACAAAAAGTACCCCAGATGTTGAGAATCTCAGCATCTGGGGCGCAGTCATTTTCTCGTTTTGGGGGCAAATCGGTGAGACGAATTCTCACTAGCACCGCTCAAATAAATGCGCAGCTTTGGTCTCATTGAGAAATACAAATACCCACATCACAGGGTTCACACAAGTGAAAAGCCCAACGAACTAATAATGAAGTTTTACCCTCTATGCAGAAGTTGTACGCGACCCCACTCCGCACCGTCCCCGCGCACTGCCCCTGTCGCCGCGAGAAACACGCCTGTTTGGGCGCGTTTACAGCGCATCGACGCGGTAGCCGCCCAGCCAAATACTGCCCTAAAATCCCCGCTTTCCGGGGATTTTTTATTTTACCACAAAGGCATTTACCTAGACGGGATTTTCCTGTACAGGTAAATCCAACGCAAATAAATAACTAAATAAATAAAATACTAAGATACTATCGTATCCTATCCGTAAAACCTCAAAAAATCGGATTTTACCACTTTGGTTTTGCGGCAACGCGTACAACTTAACACTAGAGAGTACAACTTACGATTGCGCTTAGACTCTTCCGTGCGGTATAATTTGTTTATCCGCTATACCCATTGCATACTGCTTCGGGGTCGCGCCGACGAGCTTGCGGAAGATGCGGGAGAAATACTGTTCATCGGCGGCAAAGCCGACGGTTTCAGCCAGCTTTGTCATTTTTAGGGTGGGGTCTATCGTCAGCAGATGGCGGGCGATCTCGATGCGGTCGGCAATCAGGCGGGTGGCAAACTTATCCCCGGTCATCTTTTCGATTTTACGGCTTAAATAGTCCGGGTTCATAAACAGGATTTCCCGCGCGAACCACTGCATAGTGAAGTTTTTTTCGGGCAGATAGGCGTAAAATTCCCGCAGAATCATCTGCTCGGTGCGGGTGGCTTTGCCTATCGGCTCATCGCCGGTGCGGTGCTGCCAGATGTTGTCCACCAGATAAATCAGCAGCTCCGCATGGGTGGAGGCTGTCGTGGTCGGCGCACTGCCGCAGATGTAGCGCACCGCCCGCATACAGAAATCGCGCTGCACGGCGGGGGAAATCTCCTGCATCTGCATCGAAACCAGAATATCACAACAGGCAAAGCAGAGCGCCGCATAGCTGTCCGCATTGCGCAGCGTATCGTAGTTCATCAGGTGGGCGGCGGCGTGCTGCTCGGCGTTCAGGCGTTCCAGCAGGGTCAGCGTATTTTCCGGTGCGGCGGCCTGCAGGCGGCGTGCCTGCTCGTACAGTTCGGCCATCTGCGCCGCCGTGCCGCGCGCGCTGCCTGTAACCGTCAGCAGCCCGGCGCGAAACCGCGCAAATTCATCACAAAGCCGCTCCACAGCCGGGGGGAGTTGGTCATACAGACCGGCATCCACCAGCAGGCAGACATCCTGCGAAACCGAGGTATCCCCCAGCAAGCCGCCCTCCGGCAGCAATTCGGCCATCATGTTGGTGATGGCGTACTGCTCCAGATGGTCAATGCCCTCTTTGGTGTGCAGCAGCAATAACAGCAGCTTTCTGTCCAAGCCGCCCAGGTCATCTGCAATGCCGGGCAGGTGGGTCAGCGTTTCGCGCCCCAGCAGCAGGTCGCGCAGGGCCTTTTCCCGCGCCATTGGTGCCATACGCCGGACAGTGTTCTCCATCTCGGTCGTCTTTTGGGCCTTGCTGCGGCGCTCGTGCAGTTCGGCGCGGGCCTGCTCCAGCACGGGCAGGATCTTCGCTTCATCGCAGGGCTTCAAGATATAATGCCGTATCCCTAACTGCATGGCTTGGCTCGTATATTCGTAATCGCCGTAGCCGGACAGCACGACAAAGACCGTGTCAACATGCTGTTCCTGCGCGGCGCGGATCATGGCAAGACCGTCCATGACCGGCATTTTGATGTCGGTTATCACGATATCGGGCTGTTTTTCCTGTATCAGCGCCAGACCGCGCTTGCCGTTGATGGCTGTACCGACCAGCTCATAGCCGTAGCTCGGCCAGTCGATGAGCTCGGCCATGCCGTCCAGCTCGATTTCCTCATCGTCAACGATCAGCAGTTTCTCCATGCGGTTGTTCCTCCTTTGCGTCCTGCCGATTGAGAAGTATTTGTACCGTTGTTCCGTCCGTTTCCGTGCTGTCCACCGTAAAGGCGAACGTCTTGTACAGCATGGAAAGGCGCTCGTAGATATTTTTCAGCCCAATTCCGTGTCCCTGCGGCTTTACGGTAAAATTGCGAATTTCCGCCAGCCGCGCCGTGTCGATGGGTGTACCGGTGTTATGTACGGCCAGCAGCAGGGTGTCGGCCTCGGCGTGGGCGGTCACGGTGATTTCGCAGACATCCTCGCTCTCCTCCACGCCGTACTTGATGGCGTTTTCGACCAGTGGCTGCAAGGTGAAGTGGGGCAGATACCAGCTTTCCAGCGCACCGTCCGCGTCCAGCGTAAAGACTGCGCGGCGCTTATAGCGCAGCTGCTGGATCTCAATATAGCTGCGCACCAGCTGCACGTCAGCGGCGGCGGTGGTGTTCTGCTTGGGCGAGAGCGCCGCCCGCAGCATATCGCCCAAGTTAATGATGAGCCGCCCGGCGTCCTCGTTCTTGCCGGCACGCACAAGCCAGCTCAGCGTGCTTAACGTGTTGTACAAAAAGTGCGGATTGATCTGGGCTTGCAGCATCTTATAGCGGGTATCCTGCAAAAGCAGCTGCTTTTCGTAGTTTTCGTGGATCAGCGTGTCGATTTGGCCGAGCATCGCGTCCACATCGCGGGTCAGCGTACCGATCTCATCGGCGGCGGGTGTGTTGGGCAGCATCGCGCGGGCGGTGGTAAAGTCGCCGCCCTCCACGCTCTTGACGGCCTCGCTTAAAGTATGCACGGGGCGGGTGACAAGGCGCGCCATCCGCAGCATGACCCAGCCAAACAGCACAAGGATAGCGCAGCCGCCCAGCAGCAGCGCCCAGCGTGCGCGGGTGGTCTGGCCGTAAATTTCCGAGTAGTTGAACACGCTGCACAGCCGCAGCCCGCTGACGCCGGAAGTCAGCCAGCAGACAAACACCTTTTGCCCGTTCATGGTCTGCACGGCATAGCCCTGGCGGGTGTCCGGCAGTGTAAAATCCGCCGCCGTCTCGCCGCTTTGGTAGACGAGCGCTTCCTTATTATAAAGGTAGAGTTCTGACGGCTTGTTGGACAGTGCGTCGATTTGGTTGTTCAGCAGCTTTTCAATATCCACGGTGACAAGGACTGTGCCCAGCCGCTGCATACTCATATTCTGGCTGCGCAGCACATCGCGCCCGCAGATAAAATAGGGGTAATCGGCATCCGGCGGCAGCAGGGCAAAGCTGCCGGGGGTGCGGTTCAGGGCATCGGCCAACTGTATGCGGCGCTCCTCGCCGGGGTCGGGGAAGGACTGCCCCACCACAATGGCGTTGCCGTTCAAATCGACAAATTGCAGCGCGTCCGCCTGCCCGCTCATATAGAGCTTTTCCAGCAGCAGCGGGCGCACGCCGGTCAGCAGATAGTAATACTGTGCGGTTTCGGGGTCTGCCGCCGTCAGCTGGGCCAGTTGGCTTTGAATTGTGGTATCCACCGCAATGCTGCGGGTCAGCACGTCCATCTGCTGCAAATCGTCATCAATGCTCTGGACGAAGAAGTCCAGCTCTTGCAGGGATTTCTCGTAGAGCTTTTCCTCAAAAACGCTCAGACCCAGATGCAGCGCACCGACCATAACGGCACAGCTGAGCAGCGTCATCACCGCAAAGATGCTGACGAATTTCTGCGATATAGGCAGGTCAAGAAATCGTTTTTTGAGGCGGGTGAGCATGAGGAGAGACTCCTTTGGAAAATATCGTTGCATGGGTGTGGGGGCGGCAAATGGCTTCCCCCTTGGGGGAAGGCAAGAGATTTCACTCCCCCCACCGCTGCTCCATCAGCAGCCAGAGGTCGTCATCGCCGGGGTGGGGCTCGGTGTTCAGGATCAGCATGATGCGGCGCTCGTCCTCGGGGTCGCCGAACTCGCGCATCCACGCATAGTAGTGCGGTCCTTCGCCGAGGGTGCGGGCAAAGCTCATCAGGTATCCGCACACCTGCACCGTCTGGCGCACGTCGGTCTGGCACTCGTTGGCGTAGTAGCCCACCCACTTGCCGTGTTCGCAATCCTGCATGGCGCGGTAGGCCAGCGCGTACAGCCGTTTGGCACAGCCGGCATAGTAGAAGCAGTGCTGCCAGTCCGCGGTAAATCCGGCGTCCAGCGCCTTGCAGACAAACGCTGCGCCCTGCGCCCACAGGTCATACAGCTGCGCCTGCAAAAGTATGTTGTCCATAAACAGCACGCGCGGGCGGCCGGTCAGCTCGGCCAGCACCTTTTCACATTCGCGCCGGTAGGCTGCATAGCTTTGGACTGCCTTGTCAAAGACGGCGGTGCAGTGCTGCAGCTGCCCGGCAAGGGTCGGCTGCTCACACAGCCAGCGCAGGTCGTCGGCGGGCGCGGTGCGGTCTTGGACAAACTGCGAAATCAGCATACGCGGCACATGGTTATAGAACTGGTCGCCCGCGCGGTCGTCGGCGTTAGAACCGTAGGGGACGGCAAACTGTGCGTAATCCACAAGGCACTGCGCAATCTCGCAGCGGTGCAAAAGACCGTAATAGGCCGCCGTGTAGGCGATGCACTGCTGCCCGGCGTCCACCGTGCCGTCCCGCCAGCAGCGGGCGATCAGATCCAGCAAAAAGGCGTGGGGCTTGACGTTGGAGCAGTTCACAAGCCAGTAATCGTCCGCGCCGTGCGCCATCACGTCGGCCAGCTCCCGCGCCACAAACTCGGTGGAATTGGGCAGCATCGTGATATGGCTGGCCGCCTGCAAATCATAGAACGACGCGTGATAATAAATGCCGTGCGCGCTGGTATCTCCGCGCGGCGGCAGGGCAGGCACGCGGGGATTGCTGTTGCCCTGACGGCGGCTGACCATCTTGCCGTAGCCGTTGTCCGCCCAGATTTTAATAACATCCTCCGGCAGGTGCAAAAAGCCGTCCTTGTACAGCTCCATCGTCTCGCCGTACAGGTTGGTGCAGCAGACGGCGTGCTTGTCGTTGGCTTTGACGAGGTCATACTGTTCTTTTATCAGCGCGGAAATCAACGCGCCGCGCTTTTCCGGCGTGTCGTATTGGGGGTCGTCGTCCCAGAAAGGCTTGTCGCCCTGCCCACGGAAACCGATGTTCCAAATCACACGCATATCTTTCTGCGCGTCAATACCCGCCTGCCACAAGGCGCGGAATTTCTCTGGGTACTTGCTGTACATCGGCTCTAAGTCGGGGTAGGCTTGGGCAAACATCTCCGCGCCCAGCGGCTCGGCGTGGTGGTGGGTGATGATAAGCCCCATATCGGCAGCCGTCCGGCGGTACAGCACGGCGTTTTTGCCCGTGCCGGGGATTACCATGTTGCCGCCCAGCCGCAGCAGCGTCTCAAACGCCATAACAAACGGCAGATTGGCGCGGCGCTCGACTTTCCAGTGGGAGAGCAGCGTCTCGTCGTTGACGAACCAGCCGCGGTATTTTACTTTGTAGGACTTGGACTCCACCACCGTTCCGACGGGGATTTTCTCACCCTCCCGCACAGTAAACGGCTGGTCGTTCCAGAACCAGAACGGCTGCACGCCCAAAAAGCGGCGGCTGATTTCAAACAAACCGTAGACAAAGCCGAGGTCATCGGCAGCCGAGAGCAGCAGCGTGTCGGCATCCACCGTCAGCGTGTACTGCTCGGCGGGGAGCGTGTCGTTGATGGTCAGCAGGATGCGCCCGCCCGGTGCGGCGGTATCTGTAAAAACGCGGTCAAAATCGCGGCGCAGCGCTTTCAGTGCGTACTGCACCGGCTTGGCCGCAGGCGCGGCGGGGAGGATGGTGTTGCGGTTGAGAATCATAACAAATGCCCCTCTAGGGAACGCATTGTAGGGGCGAGCATTGCTCGCCCGCCCTTTCCCGTGGTAAACACTTTCCGAGAAAGCGTCGCGCGTTCCATTGGCGGGCGGTCAATGACCGCCCCTACAATTTGGTTTCCTATATTATATTATTTTAACCCTTAATGCCGTCGGTGGCAATACCCTCTACCAGATATTTCTGGAACTTGATAAAGATAAGAATAACAGGCAGCAGCGAGATGACCGACATCGCGAACAGGCCGCCGTAGTTGTTGTAGCTGTTGGGATCGGTGTACAGTTTCAGCGCCAGAGGAATCGTGAAGTTCTTCGGGTTCGAGACGAAGATCAGCGGCTGGAAGAAGTCCTGCCAGATCCAGTAGAACGCGAAGATGGACGCCGTGACGATGGAAGGCTGTACGACAGGCACCAGAATCTTGAACAGCACGCCGATCTTGGAGCAGCCGTCCAGCATGGCGGCCTCGTCCAGATCGCGGGGGATGCCGCGCATATACTGCACGATCAGGAAGATAAAGAACGCATAACCGAAGATCCACGGCAGCGTCATGGACACCAGCGTATCGGACAGGCCGACCTTTTTCAGGATGATGTACTGGGGCACGACCATGACCTGCGAGGGGATCATCATCGTCATAACGATGCAGCCAAACCAGAAGTTCGCGCCCTTGAACTCGACGCGGGATACGGCGTAAGCCGCCAGCAGCGAGCAGAAGATAGAGCCGGCCACCGAGGCCACCGTGACGATGGCAGAGTTCTTGAAGAACGTCCAGAACGAGATGCCCGCGATGCCCTTAAAGCCGGAGGCGTAGTTCTGGATGATGTCCCACTTTTCGGGAATGAGGCTGAACGCATTGTGGAACATCGTGTCATTGGACTTGAACGAACTCATCAGCAGCCAGAGCAGCGGATAAATCATGATAAAGCCAAGTGCGCAGGAAAAAACGTGGAAGAACACAGACTGTGCCTTGGAGCTCTTTTGACCAACCATAGTTGTATTTCCTCCTTAACCCTCGTAGTGGACCCAGGCATCCTGGCTCTTGAAGAGGATTGCGGTCGCAATGCCGATGATGACGACCAGAATCCACGCCAGTGCGCAGGAGTAACCCATGTGGAAGTTGGTGAATGCGGAGCGGTACAGGTACAGCACGTAGGTCAGGGTGCTGTCCATCGGGCCGCCATTGGTGATGACATAGCTCTCGGTAAAGACGCGGAAGCTGGTGATGATCTGCTGCACCATGTTGAAGAAGATGGTGGGGGTCAGCATCGGCATCGTGATCTTCCAGAACTGCTTCATCGGGGAAGCACCGTCGATGGCGGCGGACTCATACAGAGAGTTTGGGATCTGCTTCAGGCCGGAGAGGAAGATCAGCATGCAGGAGCCGAACTGCCACACGCCCATCAGCACGATGACGAACAGCGCCGTCTTGGGGTTGCCCAGCAGGGACATCTTCTGCTCGATGCCGATCGCGCCCAGCAGCGTCATAAAAACGCCCTTGTTGCCGAAAATCTGCTTCCAGACAACGGCAACCGCAATAGAGCCGCCGACGATGGACGGGATGTAGTACAGAACGCGGTAGACCGCCATGCCCTTGTGCTTTTTGTTCAAAAGCGTTGCCACAAACAGGGCAAACGCCAGACGCAGCGGCACAACCATGAAAACATAGCTGAAGGTGACGATCATTGCCTGCTTGAAGTTTTTGTCGTTGGTGAAAATCGTGATGTAGTTTTTCAGCCCCACAAAGTTCGGGGCGGACAGCAGGTTATAGTCTGTCAAGGAGTAGTAGATGGACATAGCAGCCGGGATCAGCCACATAAAGAAGAAGCCGAACAGCCACGGTGCCAGCAGAAGATAGCCGGTCACGTTGTCCTTCATCTTATAGTACTTCTTGGCCGGTGCTGCGGTTTTCAGTGCGGGCATGGGTAAAAATCCCCCTTTTCCTTGGATTGACTTGGATTTTTGGCATAAGAAAGGGAGAGGGTCAGGGTTTGACCCTCCCCCGTTTCTGCTCACATGATATAAGGAGAAAAACTTTTAGGAGAAAGCTTATGAAAAAGAAGAAGAAAACACTTTTTAGAAGAAGAAACTTCAGGAGATTTTGTGATTAGTTGTTAGCTTCGAGAACTGCGTTGACCTCAGTGCGGAACTGGGCAGCAGCGTCGGCCGGGGTGGTCTGGCCGTAGAAGACGGCATAACCGATGTTCTTGAAGATGGTGTTGATCTCGCTGATGCCAGCGGGGTCAGCTGCGGGGGTGTCACCGCAGTAAGCAGCGGCCGTGTCAACAAAGTTGAACATATCGGTCTGCTGGGCGCTCAGCTTGCCGGAGTTGATCAGGTGCTCACGAGCGGTAGCGGAAGCAGGCGTGCCGCGCTCGCCCATCATGATGTCGTTGGCCTCGTCGGAGTTCAGGAACCAGTTGATGAACTCGGCAGCCTCTTTCTTGACGGAAGAGGTCTCGGCAACGGAGAAGAACATACCAGGCTTGTACCACAGTGCCTTGGTGTTGGTGGTGTTGGTCGGCGGAGCAACCAGCTTCAGGGTATCGTTGCCAGCGTTGGCACCGATGGTGGTGAAGTTGTTCCAGCTCTGGTGGAAGGCTGCATCGTTGGTGATGACGGGGTTCGCGTCGTTGCCCAGGGTAGCAATCTGCTCGTACTCATCGGGGTTGGGCACAGCACCGGCATCGATCAGGTCGAGCCAGTAGGTGAAGAAATCCTCGGTGATCTTGTCGTCATCGTAACCCAGGCTCTTGTTGTCGTCGGCGAACAGCTTCTCGCCGTAACCGCGCACCCAGTAATTGAACAGGTTGGTATCGATGACCGGGGAGGTGGACATACCGTACTTGCCGGTCTTTTCCTTCACCGTCTTGGCGGCGGTGGCGAAGTCGTCCCAGGTCCAGTCGTCGGTGGGAACATCCACACCGGCCTCCTCCAGAACGGAGGGGTTGTAGGTGAAGGCGACCAAAGAGGTGGACAAGGGGATGCCGACGGTCTTGCCGCCGATGTTGGAGGCGTTCATCAGGGCCTCGTCAATGCCGGAGGCATCAATCGTGCCGTTGTTGATGTACTCGCTCAGGTCGGCCAGAGAGCCGTTCTGTGCGTAGGTGGAGATGTACATATAGTCCATCTGCACGATGTCGGGCATACCGCCGGTGGCAGTGTCGGTGGCCAGCTTCTCAAAGTAGCCGTCCCAGCCGGAGGGAACAGCCTCGAAGGTGACGTTGGGATGCTCGCTGGTGTAGAGATCGAGCACCTGCTGCGTCAGGTCGTGGCGGGTCTGACCGCCCCACCAGGTGATGCGGATGGTAACAGGCTCGTCGGTGCTTTCGGCAGTGGCCTCGGTGGAGGCGGCAGTGGAAGTGCTCTCGGCTGCGGTGCTGTCAGCAGTGCTGGAAGCGGAACCGCCGCAGGCTGCGAGAGAACCGGCCATCAGGACGGCCATCGCCGCGCTCATAATGCGCTTGTTTTTCATTTGGATTTTCCTCCTTCATTGTGGGGCTTTGTCTTGTGCCCCTTGCGTTGTCTTTATGATACACGCTTTTTGTTGGTTTGAAAATGGACAAATCCGACTTAAACCTTGAACAAATCCGACTTTATTCGGATTTTTACGGATTCCTGCCGGGAAGTCGGAAACGTTCAAGCAAAAAGTCGGATTTGTCTCTTGGCATCTAAAAATGCGGTTGCTATACTCTTTTATACAATGATGAGAGGAGCGATTTCGCATGGAATGCACACAGTTGGTCGATCTTATCTTCTTTATGGGGCAAAGCAACATGGCCGGGCGCGGGGATGCCGCCCTTGCCCCGCTGTTACCCCCGGCATGGGGTTTGAGTACCGCGCCGTGACCGACCCCGCGCAGCTGCACCCGCTGGCCGAGCCGTTCGGCGTGAACGAGAACGACCCCACCGGCGTCAACGAGCCGGGCATGAAAACCGGGTCGATGGT
>JABLTM010013640.1_pt1 | contig 11930 bp, 13 predicted proteins | sample 7160121 | NCBI WGS metagenome assembly JABLTM01 (sample SAMN14651224, study PRJNA627086) | human gut metagenome | isolation source: feces | host: Homo sapiens | reverse complement strand
GGTACCGTTGGGACCGGTTCTTCGCCGTACCAAAGAATGGTTCCCATCGGTTCCGTTATTCTGCTTTTTCCCTGCAAATCACCCTTATAGGTGTTCCTTCAAGTCCAAACTCTTTTCTAATTTGATTTACCAAATATCTTTCATATGAAAAATGGAATAAATCCTTACTATTTACAAAAATCACAAATGTTGGTGGTTTTGTACTAACTTGAGTTCCATACAATATTTTCAAACGTCTTCCTTTATCTGATGGTGGTTGAACAATTGCTATTGCCTCATTTATTACTTGATTCAATACTGATGTTGAAACTCTCATCGCATTTTGTTCTGCAACATTATTTATCATATTAAACAACTTGTCCACTCTTTGTCCTGTTTTAGCTGATATGAAAATTATTGGTGCATATGACAAATATGACAATTTATTGTAAATTTCCTTTTTGTATTTTTCTAAAGTTCCAGTTTCTTTTTCATACTCGTCCCACTTATTTACAACAATTATTATGCCTTTTCCAGCTTCGTGTGCCTCTCCTGCAATTTTTGCATCTTGATCAGTTACACCTTCGTTTGCGTCAATCATCATCAAACACACATCAGCTCTTTCTATTGCTAATAAAGTTCTCATAATGCTAAATTTTTCTATTGACTCTTTGATTTTGCTTTTTCTTCTTATTCCTGCTGTATCTATCAATACATATTTTCCATATTGATTTTCGTACTCCGTATCTATTGCATCCCTTGTAGTTCCTGCAATCGAGCTTACTATTGTACGATTTTGTCCCAGTATCTTATTGATTAATGAAGACTTTCCTACATTTGGCTTGCCTATAACAGCAACTTTTATTCTATCGTCCTCATCCTCTCCTGCCTTTTTCTCTGGTAAACTTTCAAATATTGCATCCAAAACATCACCAATTCCTAAAGCATTCGCTGCCGAGATTGGATAAGGTTCTCCAATCCCCAAATTATAAAATTCATAAATTTCATTTCTATCTCTGCTCATATTATCAGCTTTGTTACATACTAATACAACTGGCTTTTTTGATTTTTTAATCATTAATGCAATTTCCTGGTCAGCAGCAGTAACACCTTGTTTTACATCTGTCAAAAAGATTATTACATCAGCTATTTCTATTGCCATTTGTGCTTGTTCCCTCATTTGTGATATTATGATATCCTCTGACTCTGGCTCAATTCCCGCAGTATCTACTACTGTGAAATTTCTTCCTCTCCAATTTGTTTCTGCATACACTCTATCTCTTGTTACTCCTGGAGTATCTTCTACTATTGAAATTCTACTCCCGACTATGTAATTAAAAAATGTAGACTTTCCTACATTTGGCTTTCCTATAATTGCAACTGTTGGTTTTCCCATTTTTGCCCCTGCCTTTCTATATTTATGTAGATTTTTTTTACTTATATTTTACTATTTTCCCCATAAAATATCAAGGCTTTTCATTCTTTTTTATTTTAAATTGAATTCAATTTGACATTTTGTTTTAATTTATCACCCAAAATAATAGTCCATAAAAATACGCATGCTAAAAATATTGCAATATTTTTAAAATAATATACAGCAATGCTACTTATAATTGTTAAAATAATTATTGTAATATATGAAATTTTATTTATTGCTTTTTCTGATTTTTCATAGCCGCATTTCATATTCAATATGTTTTTTAATATTCTTCCACCATCTAAAGGATACAGAGGCAATAAATTAAAAAATAATATAAGTATGTTTGAATATACAATTTCTTGTCTTAATATATCTGATATTTTTATAACATTCATATATTGAAATGCTATGGCTAATATTAGACTTGTAAGAGGTCCTGCTATTTCCACTATAACTTCTGCTCCTTGTCTCAACTTATCTTGCGACATATTTTCAATATCTACTTCTTTATAATAAAATGATGATGAAAATCCACATGGCAAAATTTCTAACTTGTCTAGTTTCATTTTTAAAACCTTTGCCGCACAAATATGTCCTAATTCATGTAAAAAACAAAAAGACATAATTATCATATATATTTGAAGTTGTCTTGTAAACAAAAATATAACTAAAACAGCTATAATTTTTAAATCTATTCTTAATCTCAAATTTTCATCTCCTACATTTTGGTACTTTTGGGACCGGTTCTTAAACGTACCATTTATAATTCTAAAATTAATTGAGGATCTACATATCTATTTTGATATCGTACCTCAAAGTGCAAATGTGGACCTGTGGCATTTCCGGTTGACCCTACTTCGGCTATTTCTTGTCCTTGTTTTATTGAGTCTCCCTCATTGACATATAGATTATTGCAATGAGCATATACAATCACTACATCATTTTCATTAGTTTGAATTTGTAGATGTTTGCCGTAGTCACCTGCTGATGATGCTAATGTTACTTTTCCTTCTGTTGCTGATAATATTTTTGTTCCTGTTTCTGCTGCTATATCTGTTCCTGTATGATTTTTCGGAACTGATGCTGTTGTGGGATTTCTCATTCCAAATCCTGATGTTATTTTTCCATTAATTGGTTTTATAAATTTTATATTTGTTTTTATATAATTGGCATCCTGTTCCATTTGTGACATTTGCGATATTTGTGATATTTCATTTGTACTGCCTGTTGATTCTCCCATTGTTTCTTCTGTCGCTCCTCCTATTGCCTCTCCATTTTCTCCATCAGTTCCTGTTTCACTTTTCCCACTATTACTTTTCTCATTGTTATTTTCTATACTCTTATCCTCTACACTGTTATCTTCGCCGTTGTTCTTTTGCTGTTCTGTTTCTTTATTAAGTTTTTGACTCCACTCATTTACTTTTAACATTATATTAGAATACATTGACTTAAAATCAACGTCTTGATTTAATATATCTCTCGCCTTATTTGTAAAATCCTCAGAAAATACATAATTATTATTTACTGTTACATAAAAAATTCCATAAATTATAACACATACTATAATTTGTTTTATTGCTCTTTTAAAAAGCTTTATATTTCTTTCTTTTCTATCTGCCTTGCCTATTATTTTTCCAGCTCCAACTCCAGCTCCAACTCCAGATCCAACTCCAGCTCCTGCTCCTACTCTTCCCCCAATTCCTACACCTCCTACAACTCCTAAAACTCCACCGTTTTCTCCAATTTCGCCCATTCTTCTTTTATAGTATATTTCTTCAGCTCTTCTTATTTTATCCTCAACTGACATTGCTCTTTCCATATCACTCGTATCCCTTCTTTATATCTTTGTATAATAAAATTTCCGCTTATGTTCAAAAATAGCCCAAACCTCTCCTCATGACATAATGACATAATAAAAAACACTTTATCTAATGCATTTACTAATGTTTATGCATTCATAAAGTGTTTTATTCATTATATGAAATTTATTATTAGACTGATAATAAGAAGCACTGTTGAAGTTATACTATATAATTTTAATATTTTATATTTTGTCATTATGTTATTATTAGAATTTTTTCTGGTCAAGTTATTCTTTTGTTCAATTCTATTGATGTAATCTGTAACAAGCATTTCCGCTTCTTTTAATACAAGCTCTTTGTCTTTATGTTCAATGCTTGAAAAATCGCCTTTACTGCCTTTATCCACAAGTTCTCTTTCTCTAACTTTTTGATTTTCTTTAAAAATTACTATAGCCTCTTCAACTATATTTGACGGAAGATTTTTTAGAACCACCATGTTTTTCATATCACTTGACTCCATTCTACCACTCCTTTAGGAAAGTTTTATATTTTAATATTATAATTTTTTCCATTTTATCAAACTTTATACAATAATTTCTATCTCGCCTGCTTTTACAGTATAATTAAATGTATATTTTGCATAAGTGGTTGAATGCAAATTAAGAATTGTTGTGAAAGAAAATATTACAATTAAGATAATTAAATTTATAATATGATTTTTCAATACTATATATTCTCCTGTTCTGCATTAATTTTGATATGTATATCACTTAAAATTTCCTCAATTATTTTATCAAGCTCAATATCTTCTTTATCGTCTACCTCGCTTTCATTATAATTGATATTTAATCTATATTTTTGTTCAATCTTTTTATTTTCATTTATCAATATAGGTTCTGTCTTTAAATTTGTTAATTCAATTTCTTGCTCTTCGTTATATAATTTAAAATTCAAATTAGATTCAAAAGATTCTAAATCAACATCTAATGCAATTTCTATTGTGTACCAAAAACCTGTATCACTTACTTTGTTTTCTTTAAAATTTTCGATAGAAAATTCATAATTTCCTGTTTTATTTTCTGTATTTATTTTAATAGGTATCCCTTCTTTCAAATTAAAAATTGGTTGTGCTACTGGCTGTCTGCCTTTTAAGCAATCTGATTGTGTATATCTTGCATATGAAACTTGTCCAAAAAATATTAATATAATTGTTATTATTACAATTTTAAAAATTATTTTTCTATTCCTTTTCATATTTCCTTGTATGATCCTTTCTCCACTATTTTACTCAAATTTTCTAAGCTTTACTTTGAGTTCCTATAGCAAGAATTTCAAATGTATAGTCTAATGGTGATATTCCAGTTTGTGTATCTATTGCATCATTTTTATCTTTTTCATCTTGTGTTGATCCTGTTTGATATGGCCAAGACCAAGTTATATTCATTGTCACTTGTTTTTTACCATCTTTTGCAATAGTTCCTGTAATGTCTCCAATTTCTCCTAAAGATTTTCCCTTTCTATCATTATAACTAAATACAAGATTTGCAGGTTTATTTTCTTCATTTATAAATGCTAATAAATAATCTACTCCCATTTCTGAACCACTTGCATCTAGAGTTATAGAAAAACTTCCTGATGTTCCTGGCGCGATTTTTCCATTTACTAGAGTATCTTTATCTACTGTACTTGCTAAGTCTACAACTTTGGTCTCAGCTCCATTTTTGGCTATTTGAAATGACCAACTTGCAAATTTTGCCCTTCCTACTCCTTTTTCTTGTGTTGTATATCTTGCTAAAGTGTATCCTCCAGCGCCTGTTAATACTAACGTTAATAATAACATACTTACTAATGCTAATATTCCTTTATTTCTTTTACTTGCTTTGGTTTCGTTTGTCAAATTTTATTCCTCCATTTCTATAAATAATTTTAAAATTACATTCCTGTAACTGGTAATTTAGGTATTTCAACGATTTTAGTTTCCACTACTGGTACTTCTACTATTCTTTCAGGTATTTCTGGTACATCTTCTTTTTCTATAGTTACAATAATTTTGCCGTTTTCTACCTCTAATAGTGCTTCTTCGTTCATTTTGATTTCTACCTTTTTCATCTCTAAATCTATTGCATATCCGTCTGGTGCCTTGATTTCTCTAATGTAGTATATTCCTGGCATTAGCTTATCCATTATGATATGTCCTTGTTCATCTGTTTCTGCTACTCTGATAATTTTTTGATTTTCATCTAAAATCTCAAATTTAGCACCTTTCAAAGTTTCTTTTGTGTCTTTATCACTTTTTTCTATAATTATTTTAGTATTATTTTTTTCATATGATTGTACCAATTCACTGTCAACATCTTCAAACGAATATGCTGTTAATGCATAATTTTGAACATTGTCACTTGGTGCTCTTCCAAAAACAACTGGCTTTGATTCTACTGGAGTATGTACTTTTATTTTAAATTCTCCTGATTCTTTTAAGCTTTGTATTGGTATTAAAATTTTGAATTTTCTGTCTGATAAATTCGTTATTTTTGTTCCATTTGGTTGATTTTCTAAATTGATTACAATTTGGGAAATGTTTTTGTTGCTTTTTATTTCATATTGTTTTGATATATATTGTGTTTCAATTTCATCTACTTCCCATTTTTCACTTTGACTAATTTCTACATTTGGTGTTTCGAATGTTTCTGTAGAGTTTTTAGCATTTTCTAATATTTGTTTCATTGCATTTATTGTTCTTATTCCTGCTTCATTTATTGGAGAATATAGTCCCAAATCTGTATTATATATGTAACAATAAACAGCTTGTTTTGTAGCAATGTATGCTTCCTCTTCACTTTCAACGCCTAGTTGCGAAAGGCTTTTGTATGGATAACCATTTGTTATAATCCTCCATAATCCTAAATCCTGCAGATTTCCTTCGCTTTTTACATTATATGCTGAAACTTCGCCTACTCCTGGCAGTTCTCTGTTCAAACAATATACTGGATATTCTTTTCCATTTTCTTGGTAGACTGCATGAGTTGTTTTTATTGGAGTTCCACCTTTTTGGATTATTTTATTAAAATAGCCTTTTGAATATATTGTTATTTCTTCTCCATTTTCTACTGCTTGTACTGTTGTAATTAGTAAAACCATATTTGCTACAATTATTACTAGAAAAACAGCAACTTTTTTTAAAGTTTTCTTCAATATCTGACCTCCTCTTTTTCTACTGCTTGTACACATCTTCTGTATTCTGGTTGATTTTCCACACATGTTATTAGTGTTAATCGATTATCTTCAGTGTTTTCTAGGTATTCCCATTCTGTGTCTTTTATTATTCTAACTTTTTCAACCTCGTATATTTTCTCAAAATTATTATAGGTATATTTTATTTCATCACCTTTTTGTAATAATTTTAAGTCTTGAAAATAATTAACATTATATCCTCTGTTGTGACCTGCTAATCCTATGTTTCCAACTTCTTTTGGGGTAATCTCAAAATGTCCTATATATTGATTTAATATTTCTTTTGTTGTTCCTTCTGCAATTTCAGCAACTAACGAAATCTTTGGTATTTCTATCTTCCAGCCTTTTGCCTCCTCTCTTATCTCGTTTTCATTTTCTACATCTAAATCTGTTTTTTGACTAAATTCTTGTACCTGTTCTTGCATTATATTTGGTTTTGTATCTATTGATATTTTGTTTTGACTAATAAATATTTGAAATATGACAAAAATTATTGATGTAAAAATATACAGTATTCCAGCTTTAGTGAGTTTAAACATACATTCACTATCACCTCATTTTCAATTAAATTAATTTTTTTGATTTTTTTCGAAAAAAACTTTTGATCAAATTTTTTGAATTTAAATTCTGTAACTATGTTAACATCTCTTTTTTATTTTGTCAAGAAAAATCGTTCGACACGTTTCGACATTTGGCAGTAAAACGCCTAAGAACACTCACTTTTAGCATTATATTTTTTTCAATTTTATAAATAGTATTGCCTATTTTTAAGATTAATGTTATCATATTATTAGCCAATTAAGAGAAAGGATTTTACAAATGAAAGAAATAAAAGAAGTATTTAATTTTTATGACCAAACATATTTTAAATCATACAATCTAGATAAAGCAATTCAATATCAATTAAATTTATTAGATTCGTTAGATATGTATACAAGAGAGCATTGCGAGAATGTTGCGACAATAGTGTGCAATTTATGTAGAAAGCTCCATTTATCCAAAGGCTTTACAGAGTATTGTACAATTTGTGCTTATTTGCATGATATTGGAAAACTATTTATTCCTTCTAGTATTCTTCAAAAACCTGGCAAATTAACTCTAGAAGAATATGAAATTATAAAAAAGCATACTACTCTTGGCTATAAATTATGTATTAAAGATACAAAACTTAGGCCTTATTATGCAGGTGCTTATTATCATCACGAAGCTCTTGATGGAACTGGTTATCCTCAAGGCTTAACGCAAAAAGACATCCCTTATGAGGCGCAAATTATAAGAGTTGCTGATGAATATGATGCACTTGTTCATAAACGTCAATATAAATCACATATAGGAGTTACTGATTCTTTAAAAATTATTATTGCAAATACAAAAGCTTCGCCTAATGCTCCTCAAAACACTTTGTTTTCTAAGTCTGGAAAAAATAACAAAAAAATTGTTAAAGCATTATTAAAGGTTGTTGTTGATGATATTGAATATGAGATATATTCTACTATTGATTATGTAAAAAATTTGAATAAGGATCTTGATCGATTTAAAAAAATAGAAAATTTAATTAAAAAGAAAAATTCTTCTACTAAAGAAAAAGATGTGACATATTATTCACAATATATTGATTTGTTATTGTTCCCTGATGAGTCTCTTGATGATTTTGATAGATTACATCAAGAGTTGAAAGATGCATATAAAATTAGAAAAGAGAAATTAGAACATTTACATTCTGAAATAAAAGAAATTAAAAAACTTCGTGTTTAATAATTTTTCCACCCCAATTATTGACATAGAGTCATATAAAAAACCCTATACATTTTTTAATTGTATATAGGGTTTTATTTTTTTATAAAATATTCTATTATTTTGTCTATTATATTAGTGTTTTCATCTTTTATTAATTTACTGCTTGTTTCTACATTGTCTGATTTGTCTAAGTCTACAGGAGTTCCTGATTTTTTCTGCATACCTAATTGTTCTGCTGCTTTTTGTTGAATACTGTTCCAATCTAATGTACTTTCTACTTCTTTTATGCTTTTTTCTACTTGACCATCTTCTTTTTGTATTACTGCTAAGTTATTTTCTAGGTCTTTCTTTTGATTGAACATTTCCATTATAGAGATTTCTCTATAACTTACAGTAAGTAGCATACCAAATATAGCAACAACAACTACTACTTGTAATGCTCTGCTCTTTCCTTCTTTTACATTTTTTTTCGCTTCTACTTTTTGCTTTTCTTTTGGTTTTTGTGCTTTGTTTTGTTGCACTTTTTTAGTGTTTTTGTTTGCTGTTTTTCTTACTGTTGTTGTGTATTCTGGTTCATATTTTCTTGGACTTGTTCCATATTCATAATAATTTCTTGGCATACTGCTCACCTCCTTTGTTAATGACAGGGGACACATCTTCTTCACTGGTCTTTCTCTAAGGACAAGCTATGTCCCCTACCCGTGTGAATTACTGATTATCCCTTAATTTTGTTACTCTTTATATTTTCTCAAAAATTCTTAGTTTTGCACTTTTTGATCTTGAGTTTTCTTCTTGTTCCTCTTTTGTTGCAATTATCGGTTTTTTATTTATAATTTTTCCTTCTGATACTGCTCCACAAACGCAATATGGTAAATCTTTAGGGCAAGTACATTTGCCTTGAGCATCTACATACGCATTTTTTACAGCTCTATCCTCTAGTGAATGGAATGTTATTATTGCAAGCCTTCCACCTGTTTTTAAATGTTTTATGCATTTTCTAACAGTTTCATATAATGGCTTTATTTCATCATTTACTTCTATTCGTATTGCTTGGAATGTTCTTTTGGCAGGATGTCCGTCTTTTTTCGCAAATGCAGGCATTGATTTTTCAATTATCTGCACCAACTCCTCTGTTGTCTCAATTTCTTTTGTTTTTCGATATATACAAACATTTTTCGCAATCTGTCTAGAAAAACGCTCTTCACCATATTCATAAATAATATTTGCTAGTTTTTCTTCTGGATAAGTGTTTACTACTTCTTTTGCTGTTAAGTTTTGAGTCTTGTCCATTCTCATATCTAGCTCATTATTTCCTAAATAGCTGAATCCTCTTTCTCTTTCGTCTAATTGATATGATGAAACTCCTAGGTCTAATAGTATTCCATCAACTTCTTCTATTCCTAGATTTTCTAATATTTCTTCAATTTCATCATGGTTTCCATGTACATATTTTACGTTTTGGAATTCTTTTAGATTTTCTTTTGCAGCATTTAGCGCTTCTGTATCTCTATCAATTCCAATGAGTAAACCTTCAGGTGATAATTGTTTTAAAATTTGCTTACTATGTCCTGCTCCACCTAAAGTTCCATCTACATATATTCCATTTGGTTTTATGTTTAATCCTTTGATTGTTTCTTCTAACAATACTGGTTTGTGCTTAAATTCCAATTTTACACCTCTTTTTATAAACGTTATTGCAGCTGAAGTTTGATATTTTCCCCAGCTGCATTTTTAATACTTCTTTTGTTTCTTGGAATTTATCTTTAGCAATTTTGTCTTTTGTATTTTAATTTTTTTCTTTAGTGTGATTTCTTTTGTACTTTTGTCTTTTGTATCTTTATATAAACTTTTGCAAGTTATATACCTAACATTGTCATATTTTCTGCAATTTCATCTGCAGAGATATTTTCATCACATTTTTGCCAAATTTCTTTATCCCAAATTTCTAATCTTGTTCCAACTCCTACTATTACTGCATCTTTTTCTAATTTTGCCGCAACTCTTAAGTTTGATGGTATTAAAAATCTGCCTTGTTTGTCAATTTCACATTCTGTTGCTCCAGATAAGAAAAATCTAACAAAATTTCTTGCATTTTTGTCTGTTAGTGGTAGTGCTTTTAGTTTTGCTTCGAAATTCAACCATTCATTTTGAGAAAATACGAATAAACATCCATCTAAACCCTTAGTAATAATGAATTTTTCGCCAATGTCTTGTCTTAACTTGGCTGGCATTATCATTCTTCCTTTTGCATCTAAAGAGTGCTCGTATTCACCAATTAACAATTGAACTTCACCTCATTTCTTACTTTAATGCTATTATTTATCAGGTCGAGTTGTAAAATATCGTACCACTTTGCACCACTTTTTACCACTTCGTTATCATAATAATACATTTCATATTATTTTGCAAGTGTTTTTCATAAATTTTTTAAATTTTTTTCAATCCTCAAAGTATTACAAACACTTGTTTTGAGACTATTTTATCAAACCTTTTAAACACTTTATTAAATAATCAACTTGTTCAAATGTATTATTATCTCCAAAAGTAGTTCTTATAGCTGAATTCAGATAATCTTCTGGAACATTTATAGCAGTTAGTACATGTGATGGTTCTACATTTCCAGACGAACATGCAGAACCACTAGAAACGCAAATCCCTTTTTCATCTAATTTAAAAATCAATTCAGACGCATCAATTCCTTTGAATGATACATTCGCATTACCAGGCAACCTATTTTCCATCCCTCCATTTATTCTAAACTTTTGAGGCATTTCTTTTTGCAATTTCATCAAATAATAATCTCTTAATCTACTTAAATATCTAATATGTGTTGCCATATTTTTATTAGCAATTTCACAAGCTTTACCTAATCCCACAATTCCTGCAACATTTTCTGTACCTGCTCTTTGATTTCTCTCTTGATGACCGCCATTTATATATTTTTCCACTTGCACATCTTTTTTAATATATAATGCACCAATACCTTTAGGTGCATTTATTTTATGACCTGATAATGATAGCATATCAATCTGCATTTTTTGAACATCAATTGGAATATTTCCTATTGTTTGAACAGCATCTGTGTGAAATATTATATTTCTATCATGTGCTATTTTTGCTATCTTTTCAATTGGCTGAATTGTACCAATTTCATTATTTGCAGACATAATACTTATTAATATTGTTGTAGGCTTTATTGCCTCTTGTAACTCTTCTAAATTTATTACACCATTTTCGTCAACTCCTATATACGAAACTTCAAACCCCTGCCTTTCTAAAGTTTCGCAACTTTCTAATATTGCATGATGCTCTATTTTTGATGTAATAATATGATTTCCTTTTTCTTTATTGGCATATGCAAAACCCTTTAATGCAGTATTATCACTCTCTGAACCACTCCCTGTAAAATATACCTCATGCGGATCACAGTTTATTAATTCTGCTACTTGGGCTCTAGCTTTTTCTATTGCTCTTTTGGCCTTTCTTCCTACAGAATATAATGATGATGCATTGCCATATTCAGTTGTCAAATATGGCATCATTTCATTTAATACTTCTGTTTTTATTTTGGTGGTCGCGCTATTATCTAAATATACAATATCCATAACCGTTCTTTCCTTCCATTTATTCTTTAGATATTATATGTAACTTCTTAAAAATTGGTACCGTTGGGACCGGTTCTCAAAAGTACCACTTAAAAATGGTACCGTTGGGACCGGTTCTTAAAAGTACCACTTAAAAATGGTACCGTTGGGACCGGT
>JABLTM010042833.1_pt1 | contig 11955 bp, 9 predicted proteins | sample 7160121 | NCBI WGS metagenome assembly JABLTM01 (sample SAMN14651224, study PRJNA627086) | human gut metagenome | isolation source: feces | host: Homo sapiens | reverse complement strand
CGAGGCGGGACTTGAACCCGCACGTGCGAAAATGCACACTAGAACCTGAATCTAGCGAGTCTGCCAATTCCACCACTCGCGCGTCTTATTTGATGTGCTAAGCCGTTGTGCTGAGCACAGGTAATATACTATCATACCACTTTCTGGTTGTCAACACTTTTTTTGACTTTTTTCAATTTTTTTGCGCTGATCGGATTACTAAGGAATTCCGGAATAACCTAAACAAATCTTAAACAATCCGTAAGGTTTATTCCTTGAAGTCCCCTCCCCTTTTTGTTACAATAGCTCTGATTAAATGTTTTAACACTAGAATCGAGGGGTATACAATATGAAATTTTTATCCAAGCTAACAGCAATCGGCCTGGCATTCAGTCTAGCTGCCGGTCTGGCCGGATGCCAGAGCAGCAATGCGGAAACCACATCCTCCGCCGCAGATACCACTTCTGCAGCAGCTTCCAGCGAAAGCATTCCAGATCTGGAAGTCACAATCCCGCTGGATGACGTCACACTCCCGGAAACCACGGCAGCGCCTGCCGAATCCGAGAACGCTTCCGAAAGCACTGCAGGCGGGGAAGGCACAACCGCTGCGAACGGCGAGGTGGATCTGAGCAAAGTAGTGGCTCTTACGTTTGATGACGGTCCGGATACAAAGGATACTTCCTCCAGCAACCGTATTCTGGATGTACTCGAGCAGTACGGATGCAAAGCTACTTTCTTCGTACAGGGACAGGCGGCACAAGACTGGCTGCCAGAACGCAACAAGGCAACCGTCAAGAGAGAAGCGGATCTCGGCATGGAGATCGGAACACACACCTATTCACATGCTGATCTGCGCAAGCTCTCGGCGGATGAAGTAGCTGAGGAACTTTCCAAAGGCGCACAGGCTATCACCGATATCACTGGTGGAGAAGTCACTCTGATGCGTCCACCTTACGGTGAAACTTCCGCAAGCACACAGAGCAGCATCCCTTACCCGATGATCCTCTGGGACGTAGACACTCTGGACTGGCAGTCCAAGGATCCCCAGAGCATCTACGATATCACCATGGATCAGATCCAGGGCGGTTCGATTGTTCTGATGCATGATACGATGAACACCACAGCCGACGCAGTAGAGATGATTGTTCCGAAGCTGATCGAAGAAGGCTATCAACTGGTTACCGTCTCCGAGCTGTTCCGTCTCTATGGTGTCGATCTTGAGCCCGGCTACTATTACTGCAATGCCAGAGAAGCCGGAACAACAGTCAGCCCCTTCAGTGGAAGCGGCCAGTAGAGTACACACCTTCAACAAAAGCATCCCGGGTGCAGCCGCATCCGGGATTAAAGAAAGAGCACAGAAATCGAACTTCTCCGGTTTCTGTGCTCTTTTCTTATCATTGTCTTGTTCTTATCTCTGTACCCATACTTCGCGGTAACGAACACCCCAGTCATATGTATCCGAATGGGAAGATACCAGAAGGTCGATGGTATTACCATATACACCAGTATCCTGAACTTCACGCTCGCCCAGTCCCTCGATCTTCACTACGGTTCCCATGGGAAGCACGGAGGTATCTGCCGCGATGGTCCAACCAGGACTCGGAGTCGCGCCGGACGCTGTCTTGCCTGCATTGCTTCCGTTACATGTGGAGCACGGGCAGTACGCAGTAATCTTAAAGGTACCAAGGCTTACCCAGCCATCGCTGGAACTTTCGGATGCGCTCGAAGAGCTGTCAGAAGAACTCTCAGAGCTAGAGCTGCTGCTCGAACTGTTGGAAGAAGAACTTCCGGAGTTGGAACTGCTGCTCGAACTGCTGGAAGAAGAACTTTCGGAATTCGAATTGCTACTGGAGCTGTTCTTCTTCGAACTGGAAGAACTGCTTCCGTTATCTTCGGAAGAAGTCTCTCTGGCTGCTGCATCAGCCTCTGCCTTCGCAACGGCCTCTGCCTGAGCCTGACGTTCTGCCGCTCTCTGATCCAGATCCGCCTGGATCTCGGTCTCAGCGCTCGTGGTAACGCCTGCAAACAGGCCATCATTCATTGCTACATAATCTGAATGAACATAACCTACTGTCTCAGATGTAAGCTGAATCTTCAGCCACTCCCCTTCCGTTGCCAGTACGGGGAACTGCATATCGTTAGACAGTGTTGTAAGAACTGTAGATTCCGAATCTGCCTTCTCGCGCACGCACAGATTGTCCGCAACGATCGTAGCAACATTCGGAGAAATCTCTCCCACCTGTGCTTCCGCGTTCTCACCGGTCAACAGATAATCACTCAAGACCCATCCGGTTACATCGCCGGAAGAGATCTCGGTCCAGTCGCCGTCGGTACCCTGTACATAAGCGCCTGCGCCCCGGTAGAGACGTCCGACCAGTTCTGCTTCCGTGCTGGCCTCCGCTCTTACGTTCAGGTACTGCTCAACATTCACAACGCCGATCTCCGGCTGCGTATCGCTGCCATCTGCAGCGTTCACACCGGCTGCGAAATGCAGTGCACTCTGTACCGTATCCGCCACGACTGCTGCCGCCTCTGCCTGTGGCTCCTCTGCCTGAGAAGCAGTTATCTCTGTCAGATCCGGAAGCACACCTGCCACACCAGCGGTAGCACTGACATTGGACGCCTGAGCAAACAGACCATCCTTCACGCCGGCGGTTATCGGTTCCGCTGAAGGAACACTGTCTTCAATGGCTGCAGCAAGAACCTGCGTCACATGGCCGTGATGACCGGCTCCGGTGACCGCCTGGAAGCTGAGCATTGCGGTGATTGTGGAGTAGACAATCACACTTCGAACATTCCTCATCTTAATTAACCTCCCGATTTGTTACATAATTGTTACAGCGATAATATAGCACTATTACGAAAAAAAGTCAACCCCCTCCCACTTTCAGAACAAAACCACTAGATTTTGTGATCGATCATCCCACTTTTTTCCACAAAAAAAAATACTCTTTCGAGTATTTTTTCATATTTGTTAACTTTTTCGTCACGCCTGCTGCCGGTGCCATTCATACATTAGAAGTGCCGCAGCTACCGCTGCATTCAGAGACTCTACCCTGCCTTCCATCGGAATTCGGACATAGGTATCTGCCAGCTGCGCAGTCTCATCTGTCAGACCATTTCCCTCGTTACCGATGAGGTACGCGCTCGCCTTCGGATAACGGATATCTGTATAGTTCTCCGTACCCTTCAGATGCGCCGCATAGACCGAAAACCCGCGTTTTTTCAAGGTTTTTACACTTTCTCTAAGGTCTTCGCTCACCACATAAGGGACACGGTAGAGCGAACCCATCGTAGAACGAACCACCTTTGGATTATAACGGTCCACCGTCTGTCGGTCCGCCAGGATTCCGGCGATTCCAGCCCCCTCACCGGTACGCAGCATCGTTCCGAGATTACCGGGATCCTGGATGCCTTCGAGCACCAGAACCGGCCCTCCGGTCATAAGATCTTCCAGCATATATTTCTGCTGCTGCACTACTGCAAGAATCCCCTGCGGCGTCTTTGTATCGGACATATGCCGGAACACAACATCTGGAACCGTTTCCACCTGGAATTTATCAAAAAAATTCCTGTTTTTCTGACTTTCCAGGTAAGATTCCGACACAAATACCTTCCGACAGAGCGATTCCGGGACTTCTTCCACCATTTTTCTTCCTTCTACGACAAAAAGCCCCAGTTCACTGCGTACTTTTCCCTTTGCCTGAAGATTCACCACCTGCTTGATCTGTGGGTTGGATGTGCTTGTAATCATGATTTTACTCCTTTAAAAAGCGGTAATTCTGAATCGTCACCTGGAGCGTTTTCCGCCCCATATATTCATTCACGGATGGGTAATACGTAAAGGACGCCAGCAGCCGATTCTGCGTCCCGCTCTGCGCACATTCCCACTCCGCGTCTCCGCATATATTTCTCGCTTCTTGCTCAAACGCCTGTACATCCCCGAAGTAAAGCGCTTCCATAATGGTTCCGGAAGCATTGTTGATCTTCATCTTCAGCGTATTCTTCGCCTTTCCGATGATGGAGAGACGGCGAATCCGAAAGCGGGATTCCGCAAAAAGAGGCTGCGGATTACCGGTTCCAACCGGCTCCAGAACTTCCATCTGATGAATCAGATCTTCACTGATGTATTCCAGCGGCATCGCCGCATCAATCCGGATGATATTCGTCAGATCCTCTTCTGTCAGCCCGCAGTCCTCGTTCAACCGCCGCCGAAGCTCCTCCAGGTTCTCCTTCGGAAGCGACAGACCGGCTGCCATGGCATGACCACCAAACCGGGTGAACAGATCCCGGCATTTCTGGAGCTGTTCAAACATATGATAAGCTTCTATCGAACGCCCGGATCCCTTGTAGCCGTCCTCCACTTCCGTCAACACGATCACCGGGCGGTAATAATGCTCCTTCAGCTTTCCGGCGATAATCCCCACCAGGCTCTCATGACAGTCATTCAGGACAACGACCAACACACGATCGTTCTTTAACGGTGAGCTCTCGATCTGCTCCATCGCACGCCGTGTGCCTTCCACCGTCATGGACTTTCTTCTGGCATTCAGCTCCGCCAGATGCAACGCCCGTCTCTCTGCTTCCTCTCCCGCCTTCGCCTGCAGAAGAGCAAATGCCTCCCCAGCGCTCTCCAGACGACCGGCCGCATTGATGCAGGGGCCGATGATGAAACCAATGTGGTAGGACGTCATCTTCTCTGTTCTAAGCTTGCAGGCATCGATCAGCGCCCGAAGACCGACATTTTTCGTATAAGGCAAATGCTTCAACCCCATCTTTACCAAAATCCGATTCTCGTCCACCAGTTCCATCACATCCGCAACGGTCGCAATGGCCGCATAGTCGATCAGCGGCACCAGTTCCTCCTTCGCCAGTTCGCATCGATCATAGAGATGCTGAATCAGCTTAAAGGCAACCCCTGCACCGCACAACCCCGGAAAAGGGTAAGTACAGTCCGGCTGCTTCGGATTCACAATTGCATACGCAGTCGGAAGGCGATACGTTCGGCTTCCGTCCTCTTCATCGGTATAAGCGACCTCGTGATGATCTGTCACAATCACGGGAAGCCTATTTACTGCAGCATATTCCAGCGCGTCAAAAGCTGCGATTCCATTATCGCAGGTAATCATAAGGCCTGCCTGTTCCTGCAGCGCTTCATCGACAATTCTCCGGTTGACTCCATAGCCTTCCCGAATCCGGTGCGGTGTCTTTATGGATACCTCAGCCCCCAAACGCTTCAGTCCTTCATGGAGAATCCACCCAGAGAATACGCCGTCCACATCAAAGTCCGACGCAATCACGACAGGTTTCCCCTCCCGTATCACCGTGAGAATTTTCTCCGCTGCCTTCTCTATATCTTTCATCTTCCGGGGATCATGCAGGTTCGCTTCTCCTCCGTGAAGAAAAGTCTCGATCTGTTCTTCTGTTTCCATTCCGCGATTCACCATCAGGCGAATGATCAGTGGGTCAAGATGAAACTTCTCCGCAAGGCCATAGAAATCGGCCCTCCGGTTCCTTACTACCCATTTTTCCATGGTTTACTTCCTCTCTGTCACTCTTCCCGGCCGCCGTTCATATCGCCTGCCCTGCCTCCGGGAACAGTTCCATTATAAAGAGGATACCCCTGAAATGCAAGCAAATGTCCGTCATATCAACGAAGCTGTACTCATAGATTACCATTATGAAGATGGATAATAAACTTCCGGAGGAGCCAACCTCCTCTCCGCTCGATCGCTTTATCTCTCAGCTGCTGAATCCTCTGACATATGTGCTGTTCGCCGCCTGCCTCCTTTCCTTTCTGCTGCGGGAATACGGGGATGTCCTTGTGATTCTTACTGTCGTAATCTTCAACGGACTAATGGGCATGATTCAGGAAGGTAAAGCGGCCCAGGCACTGGCTGCCCTGAACCGAATGGCTGCTCCCACCGCCTGCATTCGAAAGGATGGGAAGCTTCTGCAGGTTCCTGCTGCCAGTCTGCAACCCGGTGATATCGTCATCCTGGAAGCCGGCGCGCAGGTTCCCGCAGACCTGCGTCTGACAAAAGTCAGTGTTCTATCTGCAGAAGAATCCGCACTTACCGGCGAATCTCTTCCCATACATAAATCCGTCGGCGACCTGGCCTATATGTCCACTATGATCACCTCCGGTCATGGAGAAGGTATTGTAATTGCCATCGGCACAGACACAGAAATTGGCCGCATCGCCTCCATGATCGCAAGAAAACGTCCCGTGCCAACGCCCCTTCAGGTCCGTCTGGGGAAGCTGGGGAAGATGCTCAGTTTTCTTGCGGTTTTGATCTGTGTTGTGCTCTTCCTTGCGGCTCTGCTCTCCGGCGGTGATCCTGCGGAAATGTTGATTACTTCTATCTCATTAGCTGTAGCCGCCGTACCAGAAGGCCTCCCCTCCGTCGTCACGATCGTACTCGCTATCGGCGTCGGACGCCTGGCAGCCGCTGGCACAATCATCCGCAAGCTGCCTGCCGCCGAGACGCTTGGCTGCGTGGATGTCGTCTGTTCCGATAAGACCGGAACTCTGACTCAGAACCGCATGACCGTCGTCAGTCTCTATTATAATGAAAGAATCCAAAATGCCGACGCGTCCGGAGTCCCAGAAGAACTGATCCGCGGCTTTTGTCTTTGCAACAATGCCTCTGTCACAGAAGAAAAGGAAAGCGGAGACCCGACAGAAACCGCCCTGCTTCGCTGGGGCGTCTCTCTCGGTGCCGATCCCGCGTCTCTGAACCGTGCCTTTCCCCGGATCAGCGAGGAGCCATTCTCTCCGGAGAGCCGTCAGATGAGCACGACCCACCATACCGCTTCCGGCGCTGTCACCTATCGCAAGGGAGCCGCTGACGTGCTGATTGTCCGCTGCCGACGCATTTTGCTGTACGGCAAGGAAAAAGAATTGACGGTTGCGAGAAAGAAACATCTGCTGCAGGAAATTCGCGAACTTTCCTCCCGTGGTCTCCGCCTTCTTGCTCTTTCCCGCGACGATCTCTTCCTGGGAATTGCGGCTATGAAAGATCCCATCCGCCCGGAATCTCTTCCGGCCATCCGAACCTTCCGCCAAGCCGGTGTCCGCACTGTCATGATCACGGGAGACCACCCGCAGACAGCAGCCGCTATCGCCAGAGAACTGACTCTCCTGCCGGAAGGTTCGGACAGCACCGGCATTCTGACCGGCGACGAGCTGGATCATATCTCTGATCCGCACCTGGAGGAGCTGCTTCCCGGCATCCGTGTCTTTGCCCGTGTGTCCCCCGTGCATAAGGTTCGCATCGTGCAGGCATACCGCCGCACCGGCCACATCACAGCCATGACCGGAGACGGTGTCAACGATGCGCCCTCTCTGCGGGAAGCGGACATCGGCATCGCCATGGGCGCCGGAGGCACCGATGTGGCACGACAGGCAGCCGACCTGATTCTGACTGACGATAATTTTGCCACGATCACCAAAGCCATCGAGGAAGGACGAAGCATCTATGAAAACATCCGCAAGACGGTTCTCTTCCTGCTCTCCTCGAATTTCGGCGAAATCATTACCATGTTCTTCTGTGTGCTCTGCCGCCTGGAGATTCCGCTCTCAGCAATCCATATTCTGTGGATCAATCTGATCACAGACTCTCTCCCGGCGCTGGCGCTTGGTATGGATAAAAATGACCGGACTTCACTAATGCGGCGTCCGCCCCGCTCCGGAACAGAAAGCCTGATGGCCGGCGGCGGATGGTTCTGTACTGTCTTCTATGGCTTCTTTATCGCGGCGATCAGCCTGTTCGCCTTTCTCACGATCCCTTACCTCTTTCTGAAGCAGAGCAATCTTCCGTTCTCCTTCTCCCTGATTCGTGAGGTTCTTGCCATACCTGCCATTCTGATTCGGGCACAGACATACGCCTTTACGACCCTGGGGATCAGTCAGCTCTTCCACGCCGTCGGCATGAGAGACCAATCACGTTCCATCTTTGCGATGAACCACTTGGAGAATCCAGTAATGATTGCCTCCTTCTTTCTTGGTTTCCTGCTGCAGCTTGCTGTCACAGAATTTTCACCCCTGACTCGACTGTTCGGCACCGTCAGTCTGGCTCCGGCGGAATGGGGATATCTGGCTTCGCTGTCGGCCACGCCACTGTTTATTCATCAGATTTTCTGCACTTTTACCAAAAGATAGAACAATCCTGTGTTTTCTTTCGAAAAAATCCGAGAAAAGCACAGGACTGCTTTCCGTAAAGCGAAAAATATGATATACTAACAAACAACAGAACTTAACGCAAGAAAGGGGTTTTTTATGGAAACTGCAACTTATCAGGTAATACGTATTGACGGCGACTATGCGATTCTGCGTCGTCTGGACGAGGAAGACGCCGCAGAGATTCCCGTAGCAAGAGCGCTTCTCCCTCCGGAGATCCGTGAAGGCAGCCGACTTCTGCGCGAATTTCTGGAATACAGCATCATCGACGAATAACGAATTCACGAAAGATTCTGGAGTTTTTGCTTATCATGAATATGAGAAAAAAGATCTTTGAATATGTCCTGATCACGCTGGGAATCATCCTGACAGCTCTCGGCGTGTACCTGTTCAAGTTCCCAAATCACTTCGCTTTCGGTGGAGCTACCGGTATCGCAACCGTTGTGGAAGCCGTAACCGGAATCAACGCCTCCGATGTCAGCTTCATTATCAACCTGGCGCTGCTCGTGCTCGGCTGTATCGTACTCGGAAGGGATTTCGGAACCAAGACAATCTATGCCAGCGCGCTGTTTACCGTCATGCTCTCTTTCATGGAGCGTCTCTTCCCGATAGATGGACCGCTGACATCGCAGCCGATTCTGGAGCTGATCTACGCGATCGCGCTCCCGGCAGCCGGAAGCGCGATTCTCTTCTGGACGGACTCCTCTTCCGGAGGAACGGATATCCTGGCCATGATCCTGAAGAAGTACACCAGCTTGAATATCGGAGTGGCTCTTCTTCTCACGGACGTCCTGATCGCGTTCAGCGCCTTCTTCGTCTTCGGCGTTGAGACCGGACTGTTCTCACTCGTCGGTCTGGTTGTCAAGTCGCTGATCATTGACAGCCTGATCGCCAGTCTGAACATGAACAAGTACTTCACGATTATCTGTGATGATCCTGCGCCGATCGTTGATTATATCAACTCGACGCTTCACCACGGCTCTACCGTAACCGGCGCGACCGGCTCCTATACCGGAAGTAAAAAGACCATTATCTATGCAGCTGTGAAGAAGAGAGAATCTCCTGCTCTGATCAAATATGTCAAGAGTGTGGAGCCTCACGCATTTTTATTTATTACCAATTCCAGCGAGATTATCGGCAAGGGCTTCCTGAGCCGCTAATTCTCTTCTTGTCCACAAAAAAGCGCCCTGCCATGCAGGACGCTTTTTATGTATCATTTCTTTATTCGTAAGACATTACGCATGTGCGCGGTTCGCTTTCTGTCTCTTGAAACTCTGGTAACCTTCTACAACCAGGAACAGAGCAAGCACTGCCATAGCAGCCGCGAAGATCAGCTGGAACCAGTCGCCCCATGCTGCCTCTGCAGCGGCGATCATAACGATCTTGTTCTTGATGGTGATAACCAGGCTGCACAGGGTAGCTGCCAGCATGAATACCATGGGAACATAGAACATCTTGTTGTTCTTGCCTGCGTTGCCAAGCCATGCGGCAACTGCCATCAGAGCGATACCGGCAAGCAACTGATTGGCTGCACCGAACAGCCCCCAGATCTGGCTCAGGCTCAGACCACCAAGGATACAGCCGATCACAACCATGGAAACGGTACCGAACAGCGGATGTGCCAGAACCTTACGTGCGCCCTTTGCGTCCTTCCAGGTAGCCTCGCCGTCTTTCAGGAACAGCTCGGAGAACATGAAACGGCTCAGACGTGTACCGGTATCCAGACTGGTCAGAGCGAATACGGATACGGACAGAGTCAGCAGAGCGTAGATCGTGCCATATACGGAAGAAGTCTTCTCACCGAACATCAGCGCGATACCACCGGCAAACGCTGCGGAAGGAGAACCGAATTCTCCAGCCAGATAGCTGTCGAATACCATACCTACTGCAATCAGAGCCACGATACCCAGAGCAGACTCGATCAGCATGGAACCGTAGCCGATGGCCTTTGCATGCTTCTCATTATCTAGCTGCTTAGAAGATGTACCGGTTGCGATCAGGCTATGGAAACCGGAACATGCGCCACAGGCAACCGTGATGAACAGTGCCGGGAACAGAGTACCGATCTTCGTGCTCCATCCGGTGAATGCCGGGATGCTGAACTCAGTACGGCCGCTGAATGCGGAAATCACAATACCGATGACAGCAACTGCCATCATCGCATACAGCAGGAAGCTGGAAAGATAGTCACGGGGCTGCAGCATGATCCATACAGGAATCAGGGATGCTACCGCAATATAAACACCGATCAGAACGATCCACTGTACACGGCTCATCGCCAGACCTACGTTCAGACCGAAAACTACGATACCTACGATACCGATCAGGCCAAGGATAGTAGCCGGAAGAGTCTTCATACCGCAACGGTTCGTCAGGATACCGTAGATAATCGCCAGTACGATGAAAAGCATGGAGATCATAGCTGTGGTCTGATTGCCAGTGGGATTTGTCGTAATACCAAAAGTAACCGGTGCGTCTGCCGCCGTAAAGAATGTTCCCGCCACAACATTTACGAAAGAGGCAATTACCAGGATCAATACCAGGAGAGCAAAGATAATGAATAATCTCTGCGCCTTCTTGCCCATGGAATCCTTGATGATCTCACCAACTGACTTGCCATCATGACGGATCGAAGCGAACAGGGATCCAAAATCCTGCAGACCGCCGAAAAAGATACCGCCGATAATACACCATAAGAATACGGGAACCCATCCGAAGATAGATGCCTGAATCGGTCCGTTGATCGGGCCTGCACCTGCGATGGATGAAAAGTGATGTCCCATCAGAACGGCCGGCGGCGCTGCCATATAGTCTACACCATCTTCCTTCTCGATCGCAGGGGTTTTTCTCGTCGGATCAATGCCCCACTGCTTCGCCAGCCATGAGCCGTAACCTACATAGCCGATCAGCAGTAATACGATCGCTACAATGATAATGAGTAATGCTGTCATAGTTTCCTTCTCCTTTTCCCGCAGGAAGGTTCTCCCCCGCCTGCTTATTTTTTCGAAGCATATATAGTATTATCAATGATCTTCCTCAGATCTCTTCCCTGGCGGTTACAGGACACCTGATCTGTGGAAAGATCAACGACAATCAAACGATACTGGCTCCATCCCTTAAATCCCCAGGAATAGCTCTTGTAGTGATGCAGTGATTTCGCCGTCTTCATGGCTAACGCATCGGCGTGCGTTGCCAGCACAACGAGAACAACGTCCGAATTCTTATGGTTCGCATGCACCTGAACCCGCGAAAGACCATGCTCCCACGCTTTCTGATCCAGTGCGAGAAGCTCTTCCTCTGAAAGATTCTCCGGTATCGCGAAGTAGACAAATTCCCTGGAATCCGCTTCACCGATGCGCGCACTCCGTACAAGAAAATAATTCTCGTCGTGGAGACGAAACTCTGCCTCTGCGGCAAACGGCGGCTCCGGCTGCTCCCGCTTTACATTGTAATAGCCTTCATAGGCCTTCAGGACTTTCTCCAGGGCTTCTCTTCGATCCATCATTCTCCTTCATGCTCAATTATCCTCTTAGTTTTCTATAAGAATAACCGACTTATTTCGACATTTTTACTCAATTTGCTTATAAACGTTTTTGAGTATACGCCCACTTTCCCAAAAATTCAATACTTTTTCATAAAAATTTTATTTTTATACACGCAAAAAAGCACCTTCCGAAGAAGGCGCTACCTGTAAAGCGGATAACGGGAATCGAACCCGCCTCCCCAGCTTGGGAAGCTGGTGTTCTACCGATGAACTATATCCGCATGCCACTATTATGCACTTTTTCTCCGGG
>JABLTM010007519.1_pt1 | contig 11960 bp, 12 predicted proteins | sample 7160121 | NCBI WGS metagenome assembly JABLTM01 (sample SAMN14651224, study PRJNA627086) | human gut metagenome | isolation source: feces | host: Homo sapiens | reverse complement strand
GTATGATCGGTAAAAATATCCCCCAGTGAGAACTGCAGGCTTCCACTCTGCCTCGTACCGAAGAGATCGCCGGGGCCGCGCAGCTTCAGATCCTCCTCCGCGATCTGAAATCCATCGTTGGACGTCTTCAGAATCTCCAGACGTTCGGTCTGTCCGGAATCCGTCATGAAAATACAGTAGGACTGATAGCCACCGCGCCCGACACGGCCGCGCAGCTGATGAAGCTGAGCCAGCCCGAATCGCTCGGCATTCTCAATCATCATAACGGTAGCATTCGGCACATTGACGCCGACCTCGATAACCGTCGTTGACACCAGAATCTGAATCTCACCGGACAGAAATGCCTCCATCCGGGCATTCTTTGTCTTCGCATCCATGCGTCCGTGAAGATATTCGATCCGAATGGAAGGCGGAAAGATCTTCCGAAGCTTATCTGCGTAATCCACGACGTTCTCCGCCGGAATGCCTTCGCTCTCCTCCGCCAGCGGACAGATAACATAGACCTGACGTCCCGCGCGGATTTCCTTCTGCATAAAAGTGTAGGCTTTCTCCCGATACGAGGAATCCACCACACAGTTTTTGATCGGCAGACGCTCGCCGGGGAGCTCATGGATTACGGAGATATCCAAATCACCGTACAGAATGATCGCCAGCGTCCGCGGAATCGGCGTTGCGCTCATAACAAGCGTATGCGGCATCTCGCCTTTCTGCGAGAAGGCCTTGCGTTGGCGCACGCCGAAGCGGTGCTGCTCATCTGTTACCACAAGAGCCAGTCGGTCATAGACCACCTTCTCTTGGATCAGTGCGTGAGTACCGATGATGATATCCGCCTTGTGATCCGCAATTCGCTGATATGCTTTCCGCTTCTCCGCTGCCGTCATAGAGCCGGTCAGCAACTCAACCTGAAAAGGAATCTCCCGGCGCTCATACATTTCCCGGAAGGACTGCGCGTGCTGCCTTGCCAGAACTTCTGTCGGAGCCATCAGCGCGCCCTGCCAGCCGTTCTCTGCAGTCTCAGTCAGCGCCAGCATCGCCAGAATCGTCTTGCCGGAGCCAACGTCACCCTGAACCAGGCGATTCATTAGATGATCACCCCGCAGATCCCTGCGGATTTCTTCCAGTGTTCTTTGCTGATCGCCAGTCAACCGGTAGGGAAGCCCGGCCAGCAGCCGGTCCGCGTATGCGTGCTGCTCAAAGTGGAAAGGATTCTCGTGAAATTCCTGATGATTCTTCATCTGCCGGATTCCCAGAATAAACAGGAAGAACTCATCGAACACGAGACGCCTTCTGGCAGCCGCAAGCGCTTCCGTGCTCTCCGGAAAATGAATCTGCCGCACCGCCCAGATCCAGTCCGGCAGGTCATATGCCTTCCGAATCCCGGCAGGAAGCTCATCGGACAGATCCTCCGCCTCATCCAGAATCTGTGTCAGTGCTTTCTGCACTCGGTTTCGGGAAAGTCCCTTCACCAGCGCATAGGAAGCCTGCAGACGTCCGGCAAACATCTGGTACTCCTCCGGCTCCCAGATATCCGGCTGATTCATGGAGAGCCCGAAGGAATCCCGGATCAGCGTCCCACGAAAGAAGTATGTCTGCCCTTTCTTAATCCGGTAAATGACATATGGCATATGATACCAGTTCAGACGAATCCGCCCGGTACCATCGCCGGCCCAGACGCTGATCATCTGCATGCGGGAATTCCTCATGTTCTGCGGTCTTCCTTCCGGAATGACGCGAATCGTTACGACATTTCCGGCCCCCGCCTCCTCCAGTGGAATCGGATTTCCGAAAAATTCGTAGCGAACCGGATAATATCGCAGGAGATCACCGGCCGTCTCCACGCCAAGCGTCTGAAACTGCTGCATGGTCTTCGTACCGATCCCGCCGCATCTGTCGATTCTGTCTGTCTGCTTCATCGTTCATACCTCGCAAAAAGGGCAGGAGAAATGTCCTCCTGCCCTGACCGAAATTCCTGCTTTATTCTACTGATACAATATAGTAGTAGATCGGCTGTCCGCCGTAATGTACTTCTACATCACAGTCCGGATAGGACGTTTCCACTGCCATCTGCATCTTCTCCGCATCTTCCTCCGTGATGTCCGCGCCATAGTAGATGCTGATCAATTCCGATTCCTCGTTCACCATAGCTTCCAGCATATCCTGCGTTACGGAAGCGATGTCCGAGCCAACGGCAAGAAGGGAGGAGTGATCTCCGATTCCCATAATATCACCTTCATGAATCGGGCGATCATCAATCGTCGTGTTGCGCACCGCATAGGTAACCTGACCGGTCTTCACGCGCTTCATCTCTTCGATCATCACCTCACGGTTCTCTTCCGGCGTGCGGGAAGGGGAATAGCTGATCACACCGGTAATGCCCTGAGGAACCGTCGTGGAAGGAACCACAATGATCTGCTTGTCGATCACTAAATGAGCGGCCTGCTCTGCAGCAAGTATAATGTTCTTGTTATTCGGGAAAATATATATGGTATCCGCATTCACATGATCCACTGCCTGCAGCATATCCTCCGTGCTGGGATTCATGGTTTGTCCGCCCTCGATAATATAATCCACATTCAGTCCGCGGAAGATCTCCGCCAGACCGTCGCCGATGGATACCGCAACGAAACCGGCTTCTTTCCGGGGCTCGCTGGCCTTCGCAGCCTCTGCGGCCGCCTGTTCCTTCACTTTCTCCTCAGCAGCCACACGGGAAGCCTCACGAATCAGCTTCTCCTCATGCTCTTCGCGCATGTTGTCAATCTTCATGCGGGACAGGCTGCCGTAAGTCAGCGCCTTCTGAATCGCAAGACCGGGATCGTTCGTGTGTACATGTACCTTCACGATCTCATCATCCGCAACTACTACGATGGAATCACCGATAGATTCGAGATAAGCCTTGAAGGAATGTTCCTCCTCCAGAGGGAATTCCTTCTCCAGATTAATGATAAACTCGGTGCAGTAACCGAACTTAATATCGCCGAGATCTGCGGAAGCCTTCTCCTCTGCTGTGGGCTTCTGCTCCGCTGCCTGCGGTGCCTCGATCTCCTTGCCAAGAAGTCCGTCGTAGGTGCCCTTCAGTACCTGGATCAGACCCTGTCCGCCAGAATCCACAACTCCCGCCTGCTTCAGTACCGGAAGCATATCCGGGGTACAGCTTAATACATATTCGCCATGGGAAATCAGCTGCTCTAGGAAGGACTCCATATCGCCCTCTTCCTCCGCAAGCTCTGCGGCCTTATCCGAAATGCCTCTGGCAACTGTAAGAATCGTACCTTCCTTCGGCTTCATAACTGCCTTGTACGCAGTCTCCGTCGCACGCTGAAGCGCGCGCGCCGCCGCCGGACGATCCAGCAGTTCCAGCGTCTTCAATTCCTTCGTGAAGCCACGGAACAGCTGCGATAGAATAACGCCGGAATTACCTCTGGCTCCGCGCAGGGAACCGGAAGAGATCGCCTTGGAGAGAGTCTCCATGGTAACTTCCGAAAGATTCTGAACCTCCTTCACCGCCGACAGAATCGTCAGCATCATATTCGTTCCGGTATCGCCGTCCGGCACTGGAAATACATTCAGGTCATTGATCCATTCTTTATTCAGTTCCAGATTCTTCGCGCCTGCCAGGAACATCTGGCGCAGCAGTCTGGCATCAATTGTATTATTTGACACTATTACATCCTCCTCGAGTTAATCGATCACTCGTACGCTTTCCACATAAATATTGATCTGCTCTACTCCAATACCTGTAAATTCTTCGACCTTATACTTTACGGTCTCAATCAGGTTATCGGAAACAGCAGAAATGCTTACGCCGTAAGCAACAATTACATGGAAATCCAGGCAGAGGCGATTATCCTCTACGGTTACATTAATTCCATTCGACAGGTTCTCCTTGCGAAGAAGATTCACAAGACCATCCTTCACGTTCTTGGTAGCCATGCCCACGATGCCGATGCACTCAACAGCAATCGTTCCGGCGTATTTAGCAATCACATCGGTATCGACAATGATCTCACCCAGTTCCGTACTGATCCGACACTTCATAACGAGTCCTCCTTACGCATATCATACTAAATTACATTATACCTTCTTTTTCCTGAAATGCAAAGAAAATTTTTATTAAAATAATACTTGCAATTCTCTTCCGTTTCTGGTATCATAAATAATGTTCTGAGTCTGTACATATCAGACTTATGATAGATCGTGAGGAGGTGCGATAATGGCTAAGTGTGCAGTATGCGGAAAAAGCGCTCATTTCGGAAATGCAGTGAGTCACTCTCATAGAAGATCCAATAAGATGTGGAAGGCTAACGTAAAGTCCGTAAAAGTAAAAGTTGGCGAGGCTACCAAGAAAATGTACGTTTGTACTTCTTGCCTGAAGTCTGGTCTGGTTGAGAGAGCATAAGTGATTGTGTTCTATAAAGAAATGGGAAGATGCAATTTTGCATCTTCCCATTTCTTTTTGTTCAGCAGGAACAGAACAGATTATATCCGACCAGTATCATCGCCGTAATTACGAACAATACCGAGATCCGATGCGGAAGAAGCAGCATAAGTGCCATGCCAACACCGGTACAGAACAGAACCAGCCCGATTACTTTCTTCACCTCAGGGACTCCTTCCCGGACTTCCGCTTCCGCGCGTCTTCTCTCTCAGTCTATGCTGCCGGTTCCATTCCTATGCCGGAGTCTATTCCGAATTTTTATTGTCCCTGCCTGTTCTTCCTCTGAATTTCCCGTCTGAACTTCCCTGTTAAACTTTCATGCCGGTTTATTCCGGTTCTATTTTTCTTCTCCCATATGATCGATAATATCCTGAGCTTCCGGGTCTACCGGCTCCGTCTTGCCGGTAAAGCGATTGATCAGATCCGGCACCATATCGAGAACCTTCGTTACCGTATCCTGATTCTTGATATTAATCAGGCGCGGAACTCCGTTCTGAATTAACAGAACCGCACTGGGACTCATCTTCGCTCCCATGCCTCCGCCGCCGTTGTTCTTCTTCTTTTCTTCGTTCAGCGCCGCTCCGGCTCCAATTCCGAAGCTAACATCTACCAGAGGAAGGATAATGGTATCATTGACATGAATCGCCTCTCCCACTACTGTCTTTGCTGTAGCAAAGCCCTCCAGGCCTTTTAACAAGGAATCTACTACATTATTGACGTTATTATTATCTGCCATTGTCTTACCTCCTGAATACCTGTTTGATCAGTCTTCGAACATTTTTATCCCGGATCACCGGAAAAACAATCATAAGAAGCGATCCGATCCGGATTCGCCCCTTCAGGCGGAAGCTGCCTTCCAGGACCTCCGTCTCAAATTCACCGGTTACACGGATATGATCCTGATAGATCGGATAGAGCGCATAAAAAGCACCGAGGAGCATGCCGGTCGCCGCCGGATCAGAGAGTCCGACCCTTGCCTGTATCGAAAGCCTGGTCGGCAGAATATGAAGTAGAAGCTTTCCGGTCTGCGTGCGAACCAGGCGGAAGGCTCTCTGATTTTCCGGATTCTGAATCTGATCCAGGAAATCTTCCAGCTTCTCCCTCTGTTTCTCTCTGCGCCGGCGCTTTTCTTCTTTCTGCTGTATCTTCTGTTCTTTTTGCGCTTCTTTCCGCTTCGCGTGTTCTTCTTTTTGCTTTGTCCGCTCCGCCTTCTGTCTTCCCCTGTCCGTGTTTCTCTGTGCCTTCTCCGCTTTCTTTGCTTCTGCCGCAGATTCAGGATTCTTTTCTTTCTGCGGCTTCTGCTCTTCTTCGCTCTTCGACGTGCTTTCTTTCTGCCGATTCACGGTTCGAACCGCCGGTTGTGTGCGGTCTGCTTTTCGCTCTTCGGATAAAACATTTTTCTCCATCGGCAGGCTTTCCAGTACCTCGTCCGAAATCTTAGGAATTCTGGTTTCCGAATTGCTATCCGTGCGCTGCCTTTCAGCATTTTTGCCTGTTTCTTCCGAATCAGTTTTTCGTGATGAATTCCCTGAATCCGGATTTTCTTCATTTTCTGCGGATTCGAAGAGCGTTCCCATCCTCCGGATCGGGATTCCGAAGAGTTTCACGGTAATACCAGCCTTCTGGTTCACCAGCTCCAGCTTTACCTGTATGAGATGCAGCAGCCAGGAAATACCAGCACGCGCATGGATTTCTTTCTCTGCCGCGCTGCCGGCCGCCTGATAGCGAATCGGCACGAGCAGAACCGCCAGTATGATCAGAAGCAAAAGTCCCAGAAGACAGAGAAGGACAATGCCGATGATCTTTAGTATGGCCAAAATGACACTAATCATCCACATCCTCCTTCTCTGTAAGGAGAAGTTTCAGATAGGCCCGCAGATCCGGCGTGCCGAGTGCCTTCATAGCGTCCGTCACCAGCGCAAGCAGCACACACTCTACTTCCTCCCATCCTCTGGCAAACCCGATAATGGTAAGCTCCTCCCTGTTCTTATAATGAGTCTGACGCAGCCAGTTCGAGGGGATAATATCCAGCTGATCCTCCGGGTTCTCCGGAAGTGTGAAGACATAGACATCCAGCAGAATTCTGCTCTCCCGGATCCCCCTGATGATTCTGTCCTTCTTACGCTCCGCCGATTCTCCCATATACAGCTGCTTTATCCATCTCATACGCAGTCTCCGTCCCGCAGCACCGCCATTATGCCCTGCCGCTGTACGATAAATTATCGTAGCTCTTCAGAGCCGCAACCCAGTTCTGCTTGCGCGAATCTTACTGTGGCTCTATACTTCGTAGTGACCGTCCTTCAGCACATGTCGATTCTTATAAATATAATCCACCAGAGATACGATTGTAAGGGCCACGGACCCCCAGATCAGCACCTGCTCCACAACTGCCCATACCGGCGTATCCAGATGAAGAATCAGAGCAATCGTCATGAACATCTGGCATACTGTCTTGAACTTGCCCCACATACTGGCGGCGATAACCACACCATTGTCTGCAGCAATCAAACGAAAACCGCTGATAATAAACTCACGGCTGATCAGAATCACTACAACCCATGCCGGAATACGCCCCATCTCGATCAGACAGATTGCCGCGGAGCCTACCAGCAGCTTATCCGCCAACGGATCCATAAACTTGCCGAAATTCGTAACCAAATGATTCTTTCTGGCCAGATATCCATCGAAGAAATCCGTCAGGCTGGCCAGGCAGAACAGCGCCAGCGCGATATAATCACCAGTGCGGCCCATATCCGCAAGCATGAATACGACAAAAAACGGAATCATAATCACACGAAGTGTTGTCAGTTTATTCGGTAAATTCATCGCAGAGTTCTCCCATCAGATCATATTCCAGAGCACCTGTCACTCTGGCGTGTACAAAATCACCGCTCATCAGCTCCTGATCTGTATTAATGAAAATATACCCATCCACACCAGGGGCATCCCGGTAAGTACGTCCCACATAAGCGTTCTCATCTGCCACTTTGCCCTCGATCATCACAAGGACGGTACGGCCGATCATATCCTGGCACTTCTCCAGTGAAATCTCCTGCTGAAGCTCCATCGCCTCGGCACGGCGCTCCTTCTTGACCTCCTCCGGAATCTGATCCTCCATCGCCGCCGCTGGAGTATCCTCCTCCTGCGAGTAGGTGAAGACTCCCAGACGGTCGAATTCCATATCGTCAATAAAGCGCATCAGCGTCTCGTGATCCTCTTCGGTCTCTCCGGGGAAGCCGGAAATCAGCGTCGTACGCAGAGCCAGATCCGGAATCTCACGGCGCAGCTTTGCAATCATCTCACGGATTGCGGACTCTGTCGTGCGGCGTCCCATGCGCTTCAGAATGGAATCGCTGGCATGCTGAATCGGAATATCCAGGTAAGAGCATACCTTTATCTCCTCACGGATCGTCTGAATCAGCTCGTCCGTGATCTCCTCCGGATAGCAGTACTGAATCCGGATCCACACCAGACCGGGGATCTTCGCCAGCTCACGCAGCAGCTTCGGCAGGGTTTTCTCCCCATAAAGATCTACTCCGTAAAGTGTCGTCTCCTGCGCAACCAGGATCAGTTCCTTCACACCGCCGTCCACAAGGCTCCTCGCCTCCGCAAGAAGATCCTCCATCGGGACACTGCGGTAATGACCGCGCACCTGCGGAATTACACAGTATGTGCAATGCTTGTCACAGCCTTCCGCAATCTTCAGGAAAGCATAATGCCCTCCGGTTGTCACCAGACGGTTCGCCGTACGCGTCGGAGTGATATCGATGCTCTCAAAAGTCTGCGTATGGATATGATGCTCCAACACAGACTGAACAACCTCCACAATGTGATCGTAAGAGGAAGTCCCGACAACGGCATCCACTTCCGGCATCTCGGTAAGCACTTCTTCCTTATAGCGCTCCGCCAGACAGCCAGTCACAACCAGCGCTTTGCACACACCGATCTCCTTATAGCGTGCCATATCGAGAATTGTGTTAATGCTCTCCTCCTTGGCGTCACCGATAAAGCAGCAGGAATTCACTACGATTACATCCGCCTCCCGCTCATCATCCGTAAGTGCGAAACCGGCCTTATGCAAAAGTCCGAGCATAACCTCGGAATCCACTAAATTCTTGTCGCATCCAAGCGAGATAAACAGGATTTTCCTCATGCCAGGGGTTCATCCTCATAATTCTCATAGTTCTCGCTCTCCTCGCTGAGGATCTTGAAACCGCCAGTCTGCAGCTCTTCTACCGCGATAGAAAGCGGCTTCTTCTCCTCCCCGTTCATCTGCGTCTTGCCGGCCGCGATCAGCTGACGCGCACGCTTAGCCGTTCCCAGTACGATCGAGTAGCGGCTCTGTACGATCGGAGTCTCACCGTTGTGAACATCTTTATTTACTTCCTGCATTAATTCAGAATAAGAAGGGTGTAACATATTTTTTCTCCTTTATGATTATTATTGTGGTTATTTATATTTCGCAAATGGTTCGCTCCAGCTCCTCGACCAGAGGCAGGTTCTTTCTATAATAAGCTTCCGCCAGAGACGGATCATCGATCAGCCTCCGGAGCTCCGCGACGCAGACATTCAGATCGTCATTCACAATCAGTGCCTCGTACTGCTTCGCAATGGGAGCTTCCTCCGCAGCCCGTGCCAGACGGCCATTGATCTGCTCCTCAGTCTCCGTGCCGCGTCCCTCCAGACGAGTTCTCAATGCCGCCGCGCTCGGCGGAATCAGAAATATGGTGAGCGCTTCCGGATACTTCTTCTTGATATTGGCAGCTCCCTCAACCTCGATATCCAGGATGACATTCACCCCCTTCTCCAGCCAGGGGAATACAGAGAACTCCGGTGTGCCATAATAATTGCCCTGATAGCAGGTATACTCCACCAGCTTCCCGTCGCGAATCAGCTCTTCGAACTCTTCCTTCTTCAGAAAATGATAGGCTTCTCCGTTGACCTCACCCGCTCTCGGCTTCCGGGTCGTAGCGGAAACGGAGAAAGCAAATTCATCCGGATACTTCTTCATGAGAGCACCAATCGATGTTCCCTTACCCACACCGGAAAATCCCGATATGATAACCATGCGGCCTCTACTTTTCATTCTTTACCTCCCACTGCCTCTTCGCCTCCCGGTCCTCACAGCGGCCGGCGATTGTCTCCGGCAAAAGCGCGGACAGCACGATCTTCTCTGTATCTGTGATAATCACGCCCTTAGTCTTCCGGCCCTGTGTCGCGTCCACAGCGGTTCCGTTATCCTTCGCTGCCTGCACCAGCCGCTTCACCGGCGCGGAATCCGGGCTGACCACCGCAACGATCCTGTCGGCGTTCATCACATTTCCGTAACCAATATTGATCAGCTTACTCAATATTCTGTACCTGCTCGCGGATCTTCTCAATCTCCGTCTTCAGGCGGATCGCAATACCGGAAATATCCATATTATTGCACTTGGAGAGAATGGTATTCGCCTCCCGGTTCATCTCCTGCGCAATAAAGTCCAGCCTTCTCCCGACACTCTGCCCGCTCTCTGCTTCCAGAGCACTGCGCATTCCGCTGATATGGCTGCGCAGACGAACCGTCTCCTCATCCACGCAGATCTTATCTGCAAATAGAGCCACTTCCGTCATCAGACGAGCTTCATCCACATTTGCGGAATCCAGAAGCTCGCGAATCTTGTCTTCCAGCTTCACCCGGTAGTTCTGAACCACTTCCGGAGAGTGTGCCTCGATCTGAGCGACATCCTCCTCCATGCCGGAAAGCTTCTGCAGAAGATCCGTCCGGAGCTGCTCGCCCTCGCGGCTACGCTGCTCCACAAAATGCTCTGCCGCGCTGCGTAGCGCCTGCTCCAACAGCTGCCACAGTTCTTCCTCTTCCTCTTCCTCCTGCTCCATGGAGAGAACCTCCGGCAGGCGGGCAAGATCCATCGTCGTCACACGATTCTCGATTCCAAACTCACGGCTCATCTGTTCCAGATAACGCATATAGAGTCCTGCCAGATCCGCATGATAGGTCAGGCTCCCCTCTCCGCCGATGAAATTCTCATAGGAAACATAGATATCCAACTTGCCGCGCTCCGCATATTCCTTGATGATATTGCGGATTCTGGATTCAAATAGATTCAGTCTTCTCGGAAGCTTGATGCTGAAATCCAGATAACGGTGATTCACCGCCTTCATCTCTACCAGCATCTTATGCCTGTCATTCGAAATCTCTGCCCGGCCAAAACCGGTCATGCTCTTTACCATGATTCTTCCTTTCCTGCAGCCGGCCATGCTCTGATCTCCCGCCGGAACTGCCTGCATTGCTCCTGCCGCCATCCTGAAGAGAAGGCAGATACGAAGCATTCAAAGCGCAAGGTATATCTGCCGGATTCCCGCACAGCTTGACAAGGCTTTTATAGTAAATTATAATTCAATTTTAAGGATAAGTCAATATTAAGGAATTACGAATGTTTTGTCGGTATCTGCCGGCAATAGAAATGAAAGAGGTTAGCTATGGCATTAGATGGAATTGTAATCGCCTCTATGGCACATGAGATGCGCAGTCGCCTGGTGGGCGGCCGTATCTCAAAAATCGCACAGCCGGAGCCGGATGAGCTGATGCTCACAGTCAAGAATCAGAAGGATACCTGGAAGCTTCTGATCTCCGCCGGCGCATCTCTACCGCTCATTTATTTTACAGAAGAAACCAAGCCCAACCCGGCAACAGCTCCCGGATTCTGTATGCTTCTGCGCAAGCACATCGGCAACGGCCGGATTTTAAGTGTAACACAGCCAGGTCTGGAGCGTATTCTTCGTATCGAAATCGAGCATCTGGATGATATGGGTGATCTCTGCCGGAAGTATCTGATCGTAGAGCTCATGGGTAAGCACAGCAATATTATTTTCACGGATGACTCTGACCGGATCATCGACAGCATTAAGCACATCTCCCTGCAGGTCAGCTCCGTGCGCGAAGTTCTGCCCGGACGGCCTTACTTCATCCCGGAGACATCGCACAAGCTGAACCCGCTTACCGTCACGGAAGAAGAGTTCTGCTCAACTGTCTGCCAGGCACCCCAGCCGACCGCGAAAGCGATCTATATGAACCTGACAGGTCTGAGTCCTGTGATGGCAGAGGAGATCTGCTATCGCGCAAGTCTTGACTCCGCGGCTCCGGTGCAGGCGCTGGACGAGCCGTCCCGCACGCACCTTTACCGGACGTTCTCTCTTCTCATGGATGAGGTGCGGGAGGCTTCCTTCGTTCCTAATATTGTCTACCACGGGGAAGAGCCGCTGGAATTCGCTGCGCTCCCGCTGCAGATGTACGCGGAGACTGATCGCGCCGAAACCTTCAACTGCATGAGCCGTGTTCTGGAGCTTTACTATGCACAGAAGAACACAATCACCCGCATCCGTCAGAAATCTTCGGAGCTGCGCCGCATCGTGCAGACCGCGCTGGAACGCAACCGCAAGAAATATGATCTGCAGCTGAAACAGCAGAAGGATACAGAAAAGCGGGAGAAATACCGGATCTACGGCGAACTGATTCAGAGCTTTGGTT
>JABLTM010030427.1_pt1 | contig 11961 bp, 11 predicted proteins | sample 7160121 | NCBI WGS metagenome assembly JABLTM01 (sample SAMN14651224, study PRJNA627086) | human gut metagenome | isolation source: feces | host: Homo sapiens | reverse complement strand
CTTTTGTTCAAACTCTATTCCCCGCTTGTTCACGATTTGCCCATATTTGTGTGCCATAATAGTACGATGAAAACAATGCGGCTTTGCCGCGAAAAGGTGGTTTTTACATGAAAGGCTGGTTTCAGCGGTTTATGGCGGGCCGATATGGGTTCGACCAGTTCGGCGGTTTCCTGTGTATTTCGTCGCTTATCCTTATTGTCATCGGCGCGTGGGTGTCGCCGGTGCTGTACTGGCTGGGGCTGGCGGCCATCGTCTACAGCTATTTCCGCATTTTGAGCCGCAACACCCGCAAGCGGTACAGTGAAAACCTCAAATATCTCTCCTACCAGAACCGCGTTACCACGTGGTTTGGCAAGCAGCAGGTGCGGTTCAGGCAGCGCAAGGACTATCACTATTACCGCTGCCCCCAGTGCGGCCAGCAGCTGCGCGTGCCCCGCGGGCGCGGCAAGATCAGCATCACCTGCCCGAAGTGCGGCCATCAGTTCATCAAAAAGAGTTGACGCGCGATGTTCGGATATGTTACGCTTTACCGTAAGGGCCTGGCAGACGCCGAGATGGACCGCTACCAGGCTTACTACTGCGGGCTGTGCCGGACGCTGGGCCGCCGCTACGGACGCACCGGACAGTTGGCATTAAGCTATGACATGGCGTTTGTCGCCATTCTGCTGACAGCACTGTATGACACGCCCACAGCCTTTTCCGAGGGCCGCTGCGTGCCCCACCCACTGAAAAAGCGCCCCCGCGCGGACAACGAACTGCTAGACTACGCCGCCGACATGACCGCCGCGCTGGCGTACTACAACTTTCTCGATGACTGGCAGGACGATCACCGCCGCGCCAGTCTGACGCAGGCGCAAAAGCTGGAGCCAAGCCTGCCCGCCCTGCGGGAGCGCTGGCCGCGCCAGCTGCAGACCATGGCCGCACAGCTGGACAGGCTGAACGCGCTGGAAAGCGCCGGCAGCCACGATTTGGACGCGCTGTGCAACGCCTTTGGCGCACTGCTGGGCGAGGTGTTCGCCTGCCGTGACGACATCTGGGCCCCGGCGCTGCGCGGCATGGGCAATGGGCTGGGGGCGTTCATCTACCTGATGGACGCCTACGACGATCTGGAAAAGGACAGCCGCCGCGGGCAGTTCAACGCCCTGCAGCAGCTGGCGGACGAGCTGCCGCCCGCCGCCTATGAGCAGCGCTGCCACGAGCTTTTGACCCAGCAGATGGGCCGCTGCGCACAGCAGTTTGAGATGCTGCCGATTTTAAAGGACACCCCGGAGGGGAAGCTATTGTACAACACGATCTATTCCGGCGTGTGGAGCAAATACGCGCTGGTACGCAAGCACAGGGAGGCAAAGCGCCATGACTGATCCATACAGTGTATTAGGCATCACCCCCAGTGCCGACGACGAAACGATTAAAAAAGCCTACCGCAAAAAATGCAAGGAGTACCACCCCGACCTGCACCCCGATGACCCGTCGGCGGAGGAGCACTTTAAAGAGGTACAGGCCGCTTACAGCGAGATCATGCGCACCAAGCAGGGCGGCGGGGCGTCTTACAGTGCTGGCGGGCAGCGCTATGGCAGCAGCCAGAGCGGCTACAGCCAGCAGTATCAGGACCCGTTCAGCGGGGCCGGGTTCGGCTTTGGACCGTTCGGGTTTGGGTATTACAGCACAAGCGGCTCGTCCGGGCGGCAGAGCTACGGCAGCGCTGCCGGTGACCCAGAGCTGCGTGCCGCGGCAAACTACATCCGCAGCGGCTTCTATGAGGAGGCCATGAACACGCTGAACGGCATCCCCACTGCCAACCGCACGGCCCAGTGGCACTACTACGCCGCGCTGGCCAATCAGGGGCTTGGCAACAACATCCGCGCGCAGGAGGAGGCCCGGACAGCGGTCTCGATGGAGCCGAACAACTACGCTTATCAAAACCTGCTGGATCAGCTGCAAAGCCCGGGCCGCAGCTACACAAGCTACCAGCAGCCCTACGCCCAGCCCAGCGGCAGCCCGGGGTCTTTCTGTCTGTCGTTCTGGATGTATTTATTGGTGTGCAATATTTTGAGCTGGTGCTGCTGCGGCGGCAGAGGCGGATTCTTTATCTGCTGATTTACACGTAGGGCCGGGCATGCCCAGCCCGCGGCTTTCCCGCAGATGGGCGGTTATCTTCAGGCTGCGGGTCGCACATGTGCGGCCCCTACAAAGCAATATAGGAAAAGCGCTGTGACTGTTTGAAAAGGTCACAGCGCTTTTGTTGTTGTTTTGTAGGGGAGGGATTTGTCTCTCCCGGGGCGTTGGCGACGGTGGGAAGGTGCACGGGAGGCATGAATGTCTCCCCTACAAGGCGTCTATTTACCCGCATCCGACAATTTACGGGAAATTTTGTAGGGAGGGGTCTTGACCCCTCCAGGGCGTTGGTTTCTGCCGCAGAGCTGCACGGAGCGGTCAAGACCGCTCCCTACAAAGCTGTTTTTTACAGCATCCTGTCCAAAAGCGGCACTAAAATTTCTATGTTTTGACAAAACTGCGGGTAGAAGTCGTCGCCGAGCTCGTAGTCGTAGTAGAGGGCACGCTCCATACGCCTGACAGCGGCGGAGAAGCGGGGGTTATTCGCGCCGCCCGCGGCCTGTAGCCGGTGGGAAAGCTGCGTGCAGACGATGGCCCAGCGGGCATCCACCCCCGCGCGGTCCAGCACGGCGGAATCCTGCAGATAGTCCTGCAGCGTCCGTGCCTCCCCTGCCCGTGCACCACAAAGCGGCGTCTGGACGTAATATTCCGTCTGCGCTGTCACTGTGTCGATGCTCTGCCCCAGCGGGTAGAGCGCACAGGCCAGCGGGCGCGCGGCGTGGATGGTGCAGGCGCTGCCCTCAAAAAAGCGGCAGTTGCCGGTTTTGGGGTCCGGCGTCAGGCGCAGGGCAGGCAGGCAGCTTTCAGGCGCAAGGTAGCTTTTGCAGAACGCCGCCGCCACGATACGGGGCGGCAAGCTAAGCCGCCGCGCAATGCGGTAGAGGTCATACCCCGACAGCACCAAATCGCGCCTCTGGCGGCAGCAGTCGCCGCAGCCCGCACAGGCAAAGTCAAAGCGGTCCCCTGCCGCCAGCCGCGGGCAGTCGTCCCAGTGTTCGCCGCAGCGGCCCGGCTCAACGGCTGGCATCACAGCTGCACCTCACCGGCGTAGGGCTGGCCGTGGGCGTAGGCGTCCAGCGCCTCAAACGGGCTCTGCACCATGCTGGCGACATTGACGTCGGTGTAAAACGCCGTGTGCGGGCTGACAATGACATTGGGATAGCTGCGCAGCAGGTTCAGTTCGCGGTTCGGGATGGCCTGCCCCATGCGGTTGTAATAGTAAATACCGGTCTCATCCTCAATGACGTCGAGGCCCGCGCCGCCGATCTTGCCGCTTTCCAGCCCGGCGATCAGCGCGTCGGGGTCAATGAGCGTGCCCCGCGCCGTGTTGACGAGCAGCACGCCGTCTTTCATTTTTGCAAGGGCGCCGGCGTTGATGAGGTGGTGGTTCTTCGCCGTGGCGTTCGTGTGCAGCGTGATAATGTCACTTTGCGCGTAAAGCTCGTCCAGCGTGACGTAGTCGGCGTACTGCCTGACCGCGTCGTTCGGGTAGAGGTCGTAGGCCAAAATCTTGCAGCCGAAGCCGCTCAGGTGGCGGATGACCGTCTGGCCGATCTTGCCCGTACCGATGACGCCCACCGTGCAGCCGGAAATATCGCGGCCCATCTTGCCGGGCAGCGAGTAGTCCTGCACGTTGGCGCGCAGCATGATTTCGTTCATGCGGCGGGTACACATCAGCATGAGCATGATCGTATAGTTGGCCACGCCGTCCGGCGGGTAGTGGCTGTGGCTGATGCGCAGACCCAGCTTTTTGGCGGTGTCCAGCGGGATATGATCATAGCCGATGCTGCGGCAGGGCAGATATTTGACGCCCATTTCAGCCCATGTCTGCAAATATTCAGGGCGTATCTCGCAGGGGTTCGTGCTGACGGCGTCGCAGCCCTCGGCCAGATGCAGGTTATCCGGGCGCGGCACGTCGGGCGTGCCGGTGTAGTCGATGCCGTAGCGGGCTTTGTAGGGCTCGCAGTATTGCTGCTCATCAAAGGGGCGCAGCGCGTAAAACATGATTTTCATGCTTTGTCATCTCCTGTTACAGGTGAAAATCAAAGGTTTCGGCCAGCCAGTCCGTGCAGAGGGCCACCCAGGCGCTGTTGTGCTTGTTGGGGGTGTTGACCTCCCGCGTGCAGGTGCTTGTGCCGTGGCCGTCGTGGGCGAAAAGATGCAGCTCCAGCGGGACCTTATGGGCTGTCAGCGCACCGGCAAGCATCAAAGAGTTCTGCACGGGGACGGACGGGTCCTCCACCGTATGCCAGACGAAGAAGGGCGGCAGACCGTCGCGGACCTGGTTTTCCAGGCTCATTGTGGCGCGCAGGTCGGCGTCATCGCCGCAGAGGTTGACAAAGGAGCCGTCGTGGCGGTATTCCCCCGCCGTGATGACCGGATAGCCCAGCACAACGGCATCGGGGCGGGCCTCGGTGCCGTGGATGCCAAGGGCGGTCTGCACAGGCTCGGCGTCCCACAGGATGGCCGTGGACGCCGCCAGATGGCCGCCCGCCGAGAAGCCGCAGATGGCGATTTTCGCCGGGTCGGTGCCGAACTGCTCTGCATTGCGGCGGATATGCAGGATCGCCCCGGCAGCATCGATCAGCGGCTGCCAACGCAGCGCGGGCACGGTCTCGTCACTTCGGCAGGTGTAATAGAGGGTAAAGACGTTGTAGCCAGCCTGCAGAAACTGCATGGCAACGGGGTCGGCCTCGCGTTTGCTGCACCAGGCGTAGCCGCCGCCCGGCAGGATGAGAATGGCCGGACGGGTGTTGAAGGCAGGCATCTCGACGGTCCTATCGCGCAGATACCCGATGAGCTGTGCGCCGCCGGGGAGAGTGTGGGTGTATATTTGCATGATGGATTCTTCTTTCTATGGTTTTTCTATGGTAAGGGATCGTTTTTTGTCGGCATGGCGTAGGGGCCGCCTATATGCGGCCCGCAGCTGTACGCAGGCAGACATTCACGGGCATGCCCGGCCCCTGCCGCGCTGTTTAACAGAATACTTTATACATTGTTAGCATACCGCAAATTCCCATGTTTGAAAAGCCCTGAATTTAAATTTTTTGTTAAAATGCTGCGCAAGGGTTGCACTTTATTAAAAAGAGTGCTAAACTAACTTTAGCAGTTGAAATAAACGAGTGCTAATTTCATTTGTATAAAGTGAGGTTTTCTACCATGGCTATGCGTCAGTTTAAGGCCGAGAGCAAAAAGCTGCTTGACCTGATGATCAATTCTATCTATACAAACCGCGAGATCTTCCTGCGTGAGCTGATCTCCAACGCATCGGACGCCTGCGACAAGCGCTACTTCAAGAGCCTGACCGACACGTCCATCGGCATCACGAAGGACGACCTGAAAATCCACATCCAGCCCGATAAGGACAGCCGCACGCTGACCATCACCGATAACGGCATCGGCATGACGAAGGAGGAGTTGGAGAAGAACCTCGGCACGATTGCCAGGTCCGGCTCCCTTGACTTCAAGACCGAGAACCAGAGCGATAACATCGACATCATCGGCCAGTTCGGCGTCGGCTTCTATTCCGCGTTCATGGTGGCCAAAAAGGTCACCGTCATCTCCCGCGCGCAGGGCGCTGACACGGCCTGGAAGTGGGAGTCCACCGGCGTCGAGGGCTACACCTTGACCGAGGCTGACAAGGAGGACGTCGGCACCGAGATCATTCTGGTGCTGAAGGACGACACCGATACCGACAAGTACAGCGAGTACCTTGAGGATTACGAGCTTGCAAACCTCGTTAAGAAGTACAGCGACTACATCCGCTTCCCCATCACGATGTACCGCGAGAAATCCCGCCAGAAGCCGAAGCCGGAGGACGCGGGCGACGACTACAAGCCCGAGTACGAGACCTACACCGAACTGGAAACGCTGAACAGCATGGTGCCCATCTGGAAGCGCCCGAAGAACGAGGTCAAGGACGAGGACTACAACGAGTTCTACAAGAACAAGTTCATGGACTACACCGACCCGCTGCGCGTCATCACCAGCCGCACCGAGGGTACGGCAACCTACACCGCGCTGCTGTTCATCCCCGGCTCGACCCCGTACGACTACTACACCAAGGAGTACGAGAAGGGTCTGGCGCTGTATGCCTCCGGCGTTATGATCATGGAGAAGTGTGCCGACCTGCTGCCGGATTATTTCAGCTTTGTGAAGGGTGTTGTGGACAGCGAGGATCTGAGTCTGAACATCAGCCGTGAGACGCTGCAGAAGGACAACCAGCTCAAGCTGATGCGCAATTCTCTGGAAAAGAAGATCAAGAACGAGCTGCACGCGATGCTCGTCAATGACCGCGAGAAGTATGAGACCTTCTGGAAGAACTTTGGCCGCCAGATCAAGTTCGGCATCTATGGCGACTACGGCATGCACAAGGATCTGCTGGGCGACCTGCTGATGTTCTACTCCGCCAAGGAGAAAAAGCTCGTCACGCTGGACGAGTACGTCGAGAAGATGCCCGAGGATCAGAAGTGTATCTACTTTGCCGCCGGTGACGACACGGACCGTCTGGGCAAGCTGCCCAACGCCCAGCTGGTGTTGAGCAAGGGCTACGACCTGCTGCTCTGCACCGAGGATGTGGATGAGTTCTGCCTGCAGATGATGCGCGACTACAAGGAGAAGGAGTTTAAGAACATCAACTCCGGTGACCTGGGTCTGGAGACCGAGGACGAGAAGAAGGCCGCCGAGGCTGCCGAGACCGAGAACAAGGACCTGTTTGAGGAAATCAAGAAGGACCTGAACGGCAAGGTCAAGGAGGTCAAGGTCAATCCGACCCTGCAGGAACACCCCGTCACCCTGTCTGCCGAGGGCGGTATCTCGATGGAGATGGAGAAGGTACTGCGCCGCATGCCCAACGCAGAGGGCGTCGAGAGCACGAAGGTGCTGGAGCTGAACCCGAACCACACGGTCTTTGCCGCCCTGAAGGCTGCCCACGCCGCGGGCGACACCGACAAGGTCGCCAAGTACGCCGAGCTGCTCTATGACCAAGCCCTGCTGATCGCCGGCCTGCCCATTGAGGACCCTGTTGCCTATGCACAGCTGGTGTGTGGGCTGATGCAGTAAAATCAGAATAACAGCCGCCCGCCCAGGTACGATGCCTGAGCGGGCGGCTGTTTTTTGATGGGGTTGTAGGGGCCGGGCATTGTTCGACCACGGCAACACGGACTTTCCGAGTCGATGCAGGCGTCGTCCCTATGTGTAGGGGCGGATTCCATATCCGCCCGGGAAAGCTTCCGCCACCGCAAACGGGCACGGGCTTATATAGAATGCGCCCCTGCGGAGTTATGCCGCAGGGGCGCAATTTTCGTTTTTTACACAAACGGATTATAAAACCGTCCAAACCTGATCGTCACGGTCAGGCTGATGAGCAGCAGCACGACGCCGACTGCCAGCGCGATAAAATCGCGGCGGGCAAAGGGGCGGCGGGTGTACCAGGTGCGCTTGTCATGCTTGCCAAAGCCGCGCAGCTCCATGGCGTTGGAGATCGTGTCGATGCGGTTCAAGCTCGTCAGAATCAGCGGCAGCAGGATGCTGACCGAGTTCTTCAGGCGCTTGAAGAACGGCTCGCTGCGGCCCAGCTCGACGCCGCGGGCCTGCTGTGCCTGGCTGATGCTGTGGTAATCGCGCTGAATATCCGGAATGTACCGCAGCGCAATGGCGACGGAATAGCCAACCTTGTATGAGATGCCGATGCTGTTCAGGCTGGCGGCGAACTCACTGGGGTTCGTAGCCGAGATGAACAGAATGGCCACCGGCAGCGCGACAAAATATTTCAGCGAGATGTTGAACATATAAAACAGCTGCTCGGCGGTCAGGTCGTACCGCCAGAACAGGTGGCAGAGCACCGTGCGGGTGCCGTAGAGCGCCGTGCCCTGGTTCGGGTCGAACAGGAAGATGAACAGGTCGTTCAGCACGAGGAACACCAGCATAAAGACCAGCATGAAACGAACCTCGCGCAGCTTGATGTGGCTGAGCCTGAACACCGCAAGGCTGACGGCCATCAGCCCCAGCAGCACCCAGGTGTTGTAGGTGATCATGCTGGCGAAGGTAAACAGCAGAAAGAACGCCAGCTTTGTCGTGCCGGTCAGGTCGTGTACCACGCTTTTGCGCGGTATATAGTTCAAAACGGTATTAGCAGCCATCGGCGCGCACCTCCCTGTCTGCCGCGATAAAGCGCTCCACAAATTTCTCGGCGGGCGTGATGCCGCAGCGGTTGGCCAGCGTGTAAAGGCTCGTCTCCTTCAAGGCCGCCTGCTCGATCAGCGCCGGGTCACAGAGGATGGCCGCCGCGCTGCGGTCCGCAATGAGCCGCCCGTCGCAAAAGGCCAGCGCCCGCGGCGTGTATTCCAGCATCAGGTGCATGTCGTGGGTGATCATGACCACTGTCACACCCTTGGCGTTCAGCCCGCGCAGGAACTCCATAATATCGGTGTAATGTCGGAAATCCTGGCCCGCCGTCGGTTCGTCCAGAATGATAAGCTCGGGGTCCTGCACCAGCACGCTGGCGATGGTCACGCGCTTTTTCTGGCCGAAGCTCAGCGCCGAGATGGGCCAGTTGCGGAACGGGTACAAGCCGCAGACCTTCAGCGTGTCCTCGACCCTGGCGCGAATCTCAGCATCGGTCAGGCCGCTGCCCTGCAGGCCCAGCGCGACCTCGTCAAAGATCATCGTCTTGGAGATCATCTGGTTCGGGTTCTGCATGACATAGCCGATATGCCTGGCGCGGCGGCGGATGTTTTCGTCTTTCAGGTCTTTCCCGTCAAAGAAAATTTCACCGCTGTCGGGCGTCTCAAAGCCGCAGATCAGCTTGGAGAGCGTTGACTTGCCCGCGCCGTTGCGGCCCACGATGCTGACCATCTCCCCTTTTCCAATCGTGAAGCTCACGTCGGACAGGGTGTGCTGGTCCTTGCTGTAGCCGAAGGACAGACCCTTGACCTCCAGCAGCGGGGTCGGGGCAGGCTTGGCCGCAGGCAGCGGCTCGGCGCGGAACCAGGCGCGCAGCTTCTCGGTATCGGCGTCATCCAGCACGACGGAGTCAACGTGGGCGGGGTGTTTGGCGGGCGTGATGTCAATGCCCGCATATCGCATGGCCGTGACGTAAAGCGGCTCACGGATGCCGTTTTCTGCCAGCAGTGCGCCGGACAGCAGCTCGTCGGGGCGCAGGTCGGCCAGGATGCGGCCCTCGTTGACCAGCACAATGCGGTCCACGCTGCGCCAGAGCACGTCCTCAAGGCGGTGCTCAATGATGAGGACCGTCGTGTCGGTCTTTTGCTGGATCGTGTCGATCAACTCAATGGCCTGCTTGCCCGTGGCCGGGTCAAGGTTTGCCAGCGGCTCATCGAACAGTAAAATCTTCACCTCGTCGACCATGACGCCCGCGAGGCTGACGCGCTGCTTCTGGCCGCCGGAAAGCTCGTGCGGAGCGTAGTCGAGGTGGTTCTCGATGCCGACCAGCTCGGCGGCGTGGCGGGTGATCTCGTGCATTTCGTCCTGCGGGGTGCAGCTGTTTTCCAGCGCAAAGGCGATGTCCTCCCCCACCGTCAGGCCGATGAACTGGCCGTCCGGGTCCTGCAGCACCGTGCCGACGTGGCCCGCCAGCTCAAAAATACTGCTGTGGGGCGCGTCCACACCATCGACGGTCAGCGTGCCCGTGCACTCGCCGGGGTAGGAGAACGGGTTCAGGCCGTTGATGCAGGCCGCCAGCGTGGACTTGCCGCTGCCGGACGGCCCGGCGATCAGCACGCGCTCCCCGGGGTAGATGTCCAGATTGATGTCATGCAGCGTGGGCTGCTTCTGGGCGCGATATTGGAAGGAAAAATTTTTGAAGGATATGATCGGGGTTCTCGTTTCAGCCATACGGCACCTCGCAGGGGAAATTGTGGTGGAACAGCAAAATGCCTTCCCGCGTTTGTGGGAAGGCATACGGGTTTAACAGCGGATCACTCTTTGTCCAGAGAGCCCTTCTTGGCGATGGTCTTGGTGTAGGCCAGAATCAGCAGGCCGCCGACGACGACAGCCGTGATGATGTTGGACACAGCGGCAAACGCGCCCTGTGCAAAGACCTTTTTGGCGGGCTCGGCGTAGATCAGGATGTCCAGCACAGGCGCAACGACGATCCAGGCAATGGCATGGGCCGCGACATTGGCGATGGCGAAGGTGGCGACCTTACGCTTGTTGAAGTCGCCCTCCTGCACATTCAGCTTCTTGGCAAACAGGCCGACGACCACGCCGGTGAAGGCGGAGGCGATGACCCAGCTCCACCACGGGATGCCGCCCCAGGACAGGTCGATGAGGGCATGGCCGATGAAGCCGATCAGGGCGCCGGCCACAGGGCCGTACATGGCGGCCAGCAGACCGAGCACCGCGTACTGCAGGCTGATGTTGGTGTTGGGCACCGGGCTGGGGATAGCGACAAAGCGCCCCAGAACAAAGAACAGGGCTGCGCCGATGCCGACGGCAACGAAGGTTTTACTGTTCGAGTTTTTCATGATTCCGCACTCCTTTTAATACTATACCGCAAATCGTTCTTCCGCTTTCGCAAAAGAACAGTTTAAGTATACTGTTATAAAAGTGCCGCTGTCAATGGGCAAAAGTCGAGGTATGCACTATTTTGGCCGGATTTAGTGCGAGAATCCAACCCGAATGCTGCTTAATATCCGTTTTGTGTCACACCGTACTCAGCCTGTTCCTGGGTAAAACCATCATACAGCAATTGGTCAATTAAGCCACTGCGGGAAAAAGAGGTAAACTCCAGATAGCTTTTTGCCTTTTTTGCAGCCTGCTCATTCCAGTCTGCACCGCAGTTGTCCGCACCGTAGGTTGCTTCCTCGGTGCTGAAGCCCTCATATTCCAACTGATCGATAAGTCCTGTATACGAGAACGCCGTAAAGTCCAGATAGGACTTTGCTTTGGCCAGAGCGTTGCGCTCTCCCATCGCGACCTCTGGCTCGACTGCGGGCTGCTCAATCTCGCTTACCGCCTCCTGTGGAGCTTCGGACTCTGTGGGTTCTGCTTCTTGGAATTCATTCGTGTCACTCTGCGCAGACGTATCTTTGCTGTCCGATACCGCCTCATTGGTGACCTGCGGAGTAGCAGTCGGAGCCGAAGCTGTGCTCTGTTTCTCTTTGCCGGACGAACTGCTTGCAATCATCACAACAATTACAACCAAAATCCAGAACCACACACGCTTGTAAATCGGCTTTTTCTGTTTAGCGCCGCAGGACGGGCACTGCTTCGCACTCTTTGCCATCTGCGCACCGCAGGATTTGCATAGTGTCAGCCTGTTGGTTTCGCCGCAGGACGGACATTTCTTTTCCCCTGCTGCAAAAGGTGTTCCGCATTTAGGACAAATAACCTGTCCGCTCGTCTTGCTGCTTTCTGTTTGTACAGGGCCACTCGATTTGTTTTCCATGATATACCTCCTATTTTTGAGTGTATCTCTATGGTAACATTTTTATGTTTATTTTTCAACATCTTTTACACATTTTCAAATTCCATATTTCCCATCATAATATAAGTAGGTGGTGATAATATGGACGAGCTCAAAATCACAAGAAAAACCGAACCAGTTATGTTTACCATCCGCGTGGACAAGTCCATCGTGGATTTTTATGACGATCTGGCCAGAAAAACCAATCGTTCCCGCAATGAGCTGATTGGTCTCGCCCTAGAATACGCCAAGGATAAAATCAAGGTCGAGTCCTGATTTTCCGATATAAAAATACGCCGTGCGTGCAGACAACTGCACACGCGGCATATTTTTATGGCAATACCGCATAATTCTAAGTGCCGATACGGCGAGCGAGGTGCGGCAGCTGCTAAGCCAAAAGCGCAGATAATACTGGATGT
>JABLTM010059976.1_pt1 | contig 12078 bp, 11 predicted proteins | sample 7160121 | NCBI WGS metagenome assembly JABLTM01 (sample SAMN14651224, study PRJNA627086) | human gut metagenome | isolation source: feces | host: Homo sapiens | reverse complement strand
TATAAAATAATACTAACCATATTACATATTTTGCAAGTGTTTTCATTCTATCCATTTTTACTTCTCCTTTTATTCCTGATATTGTTATTATATCAGGAAATTGGTAAAATTTCAACAATTTTAAATTTTTCTTGACTTTATATCATAATTTGTGTATAATTTGTATATATTATTAAAAGGAGGTATTTATATGGCTTTAATTAGACCTTGTGCAGATTTAAGAAATAATTATAATGAAATTTCAAAAATATGTCACGAAACAAAAGAACCTATTTACATTACAAAAAATGGATCAAGCGACCTTGTTATATTAAGTAACGAAGTTTATGAATCCATATTAGAAACTGAAGAAGAAAAAATTGAAACAATTGTAGAAAAACATTTTGAAGAAAAATATGCTAATTTTGAAGAATTTCAAAATGATTTTTGGGCTCATATTGAACAAGCCTTAGATGAAGTTGATAAAAACAAATGCATCTCAATGAAAAATGCTATAACAGAAATGGAGGCGAAATATGGAATACATAAAAAAATATAACATAAATTGGTCTCCAAATTTCCAAAAAGAATTAGGGAATATATACAGTTATATTAATAATGTTCTTAATGAACACACTACTGCAGTTAAATTATACGATACCATCATTACTGAAATATATTCCCTACGTTATTTTCCAGAAAAATTCCCAAAAATTTATAATTTTAAATTCAAAAATAGAAATTTAAGGAAATTTATTATTCAAAAATTTATTATAATCTATGAAGTTGACAAACAGAAACGGTGAAGTTTTTATTTTACATATCTTTCATTGTAATCAAAATTATTTACATCTTATTTAATTTCAATCTCTTTATCTAAATAAACAGAATAAATATAAGCCTTATCAACCTTTGTACCTAAAGCATTTTCCAAAGCCTGTTTGTACAAATTCAATTGCCTCTTATATTTATCAACAAGTTCAATTTCATTACCATTTTCTACATAATCGGTCTTATAATCAACTAAAACAACTTGACCATTTTCATTTATAAAATACAAATCTATAATACCTTGAACAAGTATATTCTCCTTTATATCTTCATCATAAATTTGGCTTGCTGGAACATTAATATAAAATGGCTTTTCTTGATAATATTCTTTTGCATTTTTTAATTGGTTCCAGATTTTTGATTTTGTAAATTGTAATATTTTGTATACATTTATTGCTTCACTTTCTTTTTCTGTTATTATTTGATTCATTTCTAAATTTTGTATTAATGATTTTATTTTATCAAAATCATATTCTTCTTTAGGATTTAATCTTTGCAAACATAAATGTGTAAGTGTTCCTTTTTGTGCTGATGTTATTTTAGTTTCTTTTTCCTCTTGCAAAAACTTTGGTTTTTCAAAAGTTATGCTCTTCTCTTGTTCTACTTCATTTTCCATGCTTTCAAAGTCAATACCTAATTGTTTTTGTTTCATTTGCTTAATTTTTGTAACAGAACTTTTTGTTGGAATATCAATAGCTAATTTATTAGGATATTCATATTCAATTTGATTTCTAACTTGATTCACATCATTTTTATTAGCCTCTTTATTTAGCATCTCAATTATATTTTGAGATGTTTTTTCCTGTTCAATATCTTGTTTTTTATTTTCCAAAACACTACCTGGTTCTATTTTATTTAATTCAAGTAAATCTTCTGTATTAGACTTTTCATACAAATATACAAGCAATATCCAATCTAAATATGATTTATATTTTTTCACCAAAATAGGATTTATTTTTCCATCTTTTCTAGCATAAATATTTTTTTGTTGTTCAATATCTTCTAATTGTTTTTGATAATCATTAGAAATTCCTGTTATTATTAATTTTTCCTTTGCTCTTGTTAAAGCAACATATAAAATTCTCATTTCTTCCGAAATATTTTCATTTCTAACAACATTTTTTATTGCCTCTCTTGTTAAAGTGTCATATTGAACCTGTGCATTATAATTAATATATTTAGCACCTATTCCTAATTCTTGATGCAATAAAACCGGATTTTTTCTAATATCTTGTTCATTAAATTGCTTATTTGTATTTACTAAAAATACAACTGGAAATTCAAGTCCTTTACTCTTATGAATACTCATTATTCTGATAACATCATCATTTTCACCAATTATTTTTGCAGAACTTAAATCACCTGAATTAATTTTTAATTTTTCTATAAAATTTATAAAATTATATAACCCTTTAAAACTTGCTGTTTCATATTTTTTAGCTCTTTCAAATAACATTTTTAAGTTTGCTTGTCTCAAATTACCATTTGGCATTAGCCCTACATAATTGTAATATCCTGTATCTGAATAAATTTTCCAAATCAATTCATCTAATGATAAATATTCTTGTTCTTTTCTCCATAGATCAATTTGATTTAAAAACTTTTCTATCTTCTCTTTTAATTGTGAATTCACATCAACTTTAGCTTTTTGCATACAATTATAGAAATTATCATACTTATCAGACAAACGAATTTCTACTAATTCATTATCTGTAAACTTACCTATATTTGACCTTAAAACTGTTACAAGTGGAATATCTTGCATTGGATTGTCTATTATTTTTAGCAAACTCATAATTGTCTGAATTTCTATAGAATCTAAATATTCCTGGTTACTATCTGCAAACACTGGCATATCAAGTTTTATTAATTCTTGTTCATATATACTGGCTTTATCTTTTGTAGACCTTAATAAAATTGCTATATCTTTATATGTTATATTCCTAAAAGTCTCTTTTTTTCTATCATATACTTGATATTTACTATCTATCAGATTTTTAATTTTTTTAGCAACATATTTTGCTTCAATTTCGATATTTTCTAAATGTTCTAGTTCTTCTTCACTTTCTTCATTGTCACCAATATTTTCTGAATATTTATTAGACAAATATTCTTCTGTTTCATCAGTTGGCTTTACATCAATTATATCAATTTCTGTTTTCAAATTTTGATTTATTTTTTTATAATCCTCTGCACCAAAATTTAAATACTCATCCTCAGTATAATCAACTTCACCTAACTTTTGGCTCATGATATCTTTAAAAATTAAATTTGTAAAATCAAGCACATTATCTCTGCTTCTAAAATTTTTAAATAACTGTATTTTTCTGCCAATACAATTTGTATCATTTTCAACTGGCTTATAATTAGAATATTTATCTAAAAATAGTTTCGGCATTGCTTGCCTGAATCTATAAATACTTTGCTTTACATCTCCAACCATAAACATATTGTTTCCTCTAGATATAGATGAAAGTATAAATTCTTGTACAAGGTTACTATCTTGGTATTCGTCAATTGCAATTTCTTCAAATTTTTCTGTATATTTTTTTGCAACTTCCGTTTTTATTATTTTTTCGCATTTTCTACCATTTTCATCTATTGTTGTTTTCACGCCTTTTACCAAAATGTTTAATGCAAAATGTTCTATATCTGTAAAATCTACTATGTTTTTGTCTCTTTTCTTTTTTGAAAATATTTCATCAAATTCTATAATTAGTTTTTCTAATTTTTTTAAGATGTCATACATATCAAATATATCTTGATTTGATTGTTTTGAATCTGATACAAATATTTTACTTATTTTTTTATTGAATTTCTTTTTTACGCTATCCCTTATACTCTTTATTTCATCTTTTATTTCTGATTCTACTTTTTTCCTTGGCCATGTTATAAATTTTATATTTTGAGCAATTTCATATGATTTATCCCAATTATTTAAATTTTCTTTCAATATGGTTAATTGTTTTATATCAGACTCTATTGTTTGTTTAAACTCTTCTAAATCATTTTCATATTCTAGTCCATCTATACTGTCTGTAAGAATTGCAATATCATCTGTTAATTCTTCATCCATTTCTTCTAGCAATACTTTTCCCCAAGGAGTTTGGCTAAAATCTTGATCTAATTCATCTTTTATATTAAACATTTCTATTTTTTCATTTAACCATTTTAATGGATATGGACTTGAACTTATATAACCATAAATGCTTAAAATTAAGTCTTTTAAAGGTGTGTCATCTCTATAACTTGTATATGTATTTATAAGTTTTGTAAAGTCTTTATCTTCTGAAAGATATTTGTTTTCAAATAATTCATCTAAAATCTCTTGTTTTAAAAGTTCTATTTCTGGTGTATCTGCAATTCTAAAATTAGGTGATACATTTTCTAATTCATAAAAATTGTTTTTTACAACATCTAAGCAAAATGAGTCTATTGTACAGATACTTGCCATGTTTAATAATGTTATTTGTCTTTGCAAATTTTCATTTTCTGGATCTTCATCTAATTTTTTATATATTGCATCTAACACTCTTTCTCTCATCTCTGATGCTGCTGCATTTGTGAATGTTACTACTAACAGCTTGTCTATATCAATATTTTCATTTATTGCTTTATTTATTATTCTTTCTACTAATACCGCTGTTTTTCCGGCTTCCTGCAGCAGCTGCTACTAATAGATTCGAATTTTTTTCATATATTGCTTGTTTTTGTTCTTTTGTCCAGTTTGGCATTTTTTTCTCCCTTCATACGTTTTCTATTTTAGTACGAGTTTTAAAGAGGTTATTTATCTGTATGTAATATATCATAGGTTCTGTTTTGTTTCAATATCTTATAAAAAACTTATCAAACTTATCTCTTAATATATAATACTCTTTATTAGAATCATACAAATCTGAAGTTATAGACATCAAAAAAGCTTTTCCTAAATTAGCATAAACTGATTTTGTTATTTCTTTTACTGCAATTGCAAAAGTTTCTTGTGTTAATTCTTCTGATATATCTGCGTTACCTGTTAGGCAGAATAGATATTTATATACTGCATTTGAGTGTTGTTTATATATTTTTTCAATATTCTGCATAACATTTTCCTCCTTTCACTTTATTAGTGTGTTTTTTTGACAAAATATTACAACTTTTTTCATAATTTAGCAAATAAAAATATCCTTTTAAAAACTGCACTACTTAAAACAGTTTAATTTAAAAGGATATTTAAAATCTTTTATTTTATTTCTATTATATTAATTTTAGTATTTTTATCTATATTGTTAACTAATTTTTCCATATCTTTTTTATTTATTGAAACACATCCATGTGTTGCTGTATTGTTACTGCAATGCAAGAATATTGCACTTCCTTTATTAGGAATATTTGTTGGATTGCTTTTTATTTCTACCAAATATTCATATTGAACTGGATAATCTATTAAATGTTCCGCACTATTCCAATCTTTTTCTACTTTAGTTACATCAACTAATTTATTATAATATATAGAATTGCTATCATCTACCCAATACATATCTGAACTTATTTTAGTATAATCATAATTTTTATTAAAAATCTTATCATGTGTTCCTAATAATAAACCCAAATCAAATTTACCAATAGGTGTACAATCATCACCTTCTTGTTTATTTGATGTTAACCCATTTTTTCCAATAAATGCAGATACTTCCAATGCACACTTAGGAAATTTTAAAATTGCCTTGTCTGAACTAATTAAAACCGTAATTTCATTATCTATCATATTCTTCATTTTCTTCCTTTTCAATATTTTGTAAAGATTTAATTTTTTTTGAAAATTCTTTATAAATTATGTCTTGAACTCCAGTTAACATTTCATACTTAACATCAGGCTCATATTTTTTAATTACTTGATAAGTAGCTTCTGAAATCATTTGAGCAATGCTTGCAACATCTAAAGTGTATTTAACTGCATCTAAATTAGAGTTTATAGCATTTGTATAATTCCCTTTAATATCTCCATATGGTGCAATTGGATTCCCTCCCATACCTGAAAGTTCTATAAGCAAGTTCTGCGGATAATTAAGTCTAAAAATATCATTACTAGATGTTGCGCTAGATTCCTTAGTATAAATATTATATTTTGAATTTTCTCTTCTATTATTACCATTTTCATCAAATCCTGTATTTTTATAAGTTTTATCTTGATAAGTTTTTGCTAACATATAATTAGTTATTTGTTTCTTTACTATATCTTCTTTATTAATTTTCATTCCCTCAGGTATTGTTGATGGTCTTTGAAATATAAGTCCACCTGTACTATGATAATTTATATAAGCAAATAATTTTCCACGTCCTTGTAATGAATCTAATAAATTAGTAATCGCCAATGTTTCTTTTTCAACTTTAAATCCCTTTTCTTTATCAAACGGACAATTTATTGGCCCAGGATGTGAAATATTTAAATTATTATGTCTCCTAGCTTCCATATATATATCTTCATCATTAAAAATCTTAGATATTTTTGGATTATAACTTGAATTTGCCTGTATATCTACACCATTTGCATTTGCACTCCATATATGTAAACAATTTTTAGGTAAATCTGGATATTTTTCAAAAATTTCTTTTAATGAATTTTTTATATTTTCATATTCATTAGGAATACACGTATAATCAATATTTTCAAACATTGTTAAATGTTCTTTTTCAATATTCTCATTGATATCATCATTTTTATAAGCAATATAATATTTTTTAGCTATTTTTTCAGCTTCTTCTTGTGACATTTCCCTAGGTATTAATTTTCTTATTGCATAAGATGAAATTAAATAACCTTCTGGATTAAGCATTGGAATTAAATGCAACCTGAATTCTTTTAAAATACTATTCCAATTTTGAGGATTATTATTTATATCACTCATTAATTTTAACACAAAATCTGTTGTAATTATTTCACTTCCATGTGTCGCTCCGAGTAATTACTACATCATTATTTCCATTACCCACTGCAAAATGCCTTATTGGTAAACCATATTCTGTTTTACCCAAATCATTTAATTCTATAAAATTTTTATTTTCAACCAAATTGTCTAATTTTTCATTTACTTGTTTATAGTCTAAAATGATATTTTTCAAACTTTTTTCATCTCCTATTGCCTAAAAATATAATAAACATAGTATAAAACCAATTATGGAAATTGTCAAGTAAAGAAAAAGAAGCCTAAAACATTAAGCATCTTTTAAAATATATTATATGTTATCATTTCTAATAGTTTCTATAATATTTTGTTTATTTATCTTACTCATAGAATATTTCATAATAATACCAATAACAACAGCTACAAATATTACCGCAACTATAATTGACTTATATGGTAAAATATAATTCATCTCCATACTATTTCTAAACACTGTATACATACCATAAGATAACACCAATCCAATTGGAATACCAATAACCAAAGATTTAACACCATAGAAAATACTTTCTAATCTAATCATTCTATTAAATTCTTTTTTCGTCATTCCTATTGATTTAAGCATTGCAAATTCTTTTTTTCTTAAATTCATATTTGTTGTTATAGTATTGAAAATGTTCGTTATTCCAATTAAAGTAATTACTCCAATAAATCCGTATAAGAATATTGAGATAACTAATACAACTGCATTTTCTGCTCTAACTGATTCTTCCAAATTAAATGAATTCAAATTAGAATCAGTAAGATTATTATCTTTTTTATATTGTTCAACTTCCGCATCTAATTTATCAGCATCATTTGATTGTGCACATAAAGTTGCTGATATGTATCCAGTTTTATTTATAAAATCTTCACTTACAATAAAATATGCATTAGTATTATATAAATTTTCAACGCCATTTGGTCTTTCTTCTGTTTTGGCTACTATTTTGATGTTATACTCTTTATCATTTATTTTTCCTGTAACAGTATCTCCCTTTTTCCAAGTGTACATGCTACCTTGAATTTTCTTTCCTTTTTCATCCAAATTGATATTGTTATCAATTAAAATTGCTCCATCTTTGTATGTTTCATAATCTCCACCTATCTTTTTCAAATATGCATCATACGCATTTTTGCTTAATGAAATAATATTTACATTATCTATTTGTTCTTGGTTTGAATTTGACTCTGAATATCTTGCTTTAATATCTTTTCCATATTCAGTTAATTCTGCTTTGTGTTTTTCATCCATATTCATTTCAAATGTATTGTTTTTATTTATTGATACATTTCCCGCATCTGGTAAATTTGATATGTCTGTTAACATTTTTAATCTTTTTTCTTGTTCTTTTGCAAATTCTTCTGTATCTTCAGGTGATGTAGTTGTGTAAGTATATACTACATAATTATAATTTTTTTCTGTATAATATGCACTTGACATTTTAAATCCATATTGTATAAAACTTGATATTGCAATAAATATTACAACACTGACTATTATAGAAATTACTGTTGTTCTATATTTTTTCTTGCTTCTTTTTAAGTTTTTATATGCTATTTCTCCACCTGTTTTAAATATTTTTGTTATGATTTTTGGACATTTTATTTTCTTAGCTTTTAATTTTACATCTTCAGAACTTCTTATTGCTTCAATTGGTGTAATTTTTGATGCTTTTTTAGCTGAATTTCTGCAAGATAACCATATTGTTACAATTGATACAATTATGCTTATAACTATTGCTGGCCATGATATTCCATATGTTAATAAAGTTCTACTTGATACATAATCTTTTAATATATAATTTACTACATTTACTAATATATAAATTGCAAATATCCCACTTAAAATTCCTAAAGGAATTCCTATAAATCCTAATATGAAGCCTTCAAAATAAACACTTTTTTTGATTTGTTTTTTTGTTGCTCCAATGCTTGAAAGCATTCCATATTGTTTTAATCTTTCTGTTATTGATATTGCAAATCCATTTCTAATAACAAATACACTTGATACTAGAACAATTCCCATTATAAATGCTCCTAGTCCATAAATTGTCTTTAGTGTTTCATCATCTAAGCTTGCCCCTTGATATGCTAATAATTCTTTATTTATTTTTATCTTATATTTATAACTTTTATATGTTTTATCTAACCCGCTAACTCTATTAAAATCATTTTCTTTTGTTCCAGATTTTGCGATTACCATTTGGTTTATGCTTTCTGTATTTTTTACATAATCATTTGGTTTCGAATATAGAACTGCTATATTTGCTTTTTTATTTATTGTTTGCATTTTTGTAATAACTGTAAACCAGTCTGCTTCATAAGGTTCAATTGCAACAGTTGGTCTTTCTATTATTCCAACTATTTTATATGTTTTTGAAGCTGTATTTACAATTTCATTTTCAGTCGCCTGTTCCTCTTGTTCTATTTCTTTTGTTTTCTTAATTTGTGTTTCATCATAATAATTAGCGTTTTGATTCTCTGAAGTTCCTTTTAATTCTCCAACATTTAATGTTATAGTATCTCCAACCTTATAATTAGTTTTGAACTTCTCATTTATTCTAGTTGAGATTGCAAGTTCACCATCATTTTCAGGTAATCTACCATCTTTTACATTTATAGCCATATTATTTAAAAACTTATCATTCATTGAAATAACATTAACAAGTGGTTTCTCTTCCTCTCCTGTTGAAGTTGATATTTTTCCCTTTGGTAAATAACTATACCCTATCTCTTCTGATAAGTAATAGTCTTCCACGCCTCTATTTTCTTCTATATATTTAAGTTCATCTTTGGGAACATTATAGAAAATAGCATGATAATTTCCCTGGCTATCTTTAGCAGTATCTATAAATGTATTTTGAAAACTTGTTATAAGTCCTGCTACTCCACATATTAAAGCTGTTGATAAAATAATTCCAATTATAATTACAATTGACCTTTTTTTATTTAGCTTTAAATCCTTAACACTTAATTCATTTAAAACTTTCATTATTTTCCAGTCCTTTCATCTTTAATAATTTTTCCATCATCGATTGTTATAACTCTATCCGCTTCTAATGCAATTTTTTCATCGTGTGTTATAACTATAACAGTTTGATTATATTTTTTATTAGAAAGTCTTAATAATGAAATAATCTCTTCACTTGCCTTTGAATCCAAATTTCCAGTAGGCTCATCTGCAAGCATCAATGCAGGTTCATTCATCATAGCTCTACCAATAGACACTCTTTGTTGTTGTCCACCTGATAATTGATTAGGCAAATTATATTTTCTTTTTTCAAGTCCTAAAGTTTTTAATAAATCATTTAATCTTCTTTCATCAACATCTCTGCCATCCAACTTTGTTGGCAAAGTAATATTTTCTGCCACATTTAAAACAGGTATTAAATTATAAAATTGATAAATCAATCCAATTTGTCTCCTTCTAAAAATAGCAAGATTATCATCATTTAAAGTATAGATATCTTTTCCATCTATAAAAACTTTTCCTGATGTTGGTCTGTCTACTCCACCAATTAAATGTAGCAATGTAGACTTACCACTTCCACTTGCTCCTATTATTGCAACAAACTCTCCTTTTTGTACTGAGAACGATATATTATCTACTGCTTTTACCTGATTTTCTCCTTTTCCATAAATTTTGTTTAAGTTTTCTACCCTTAATATTTCCATAATTTTTTCCTCCTTTTGTCCAATAGTTGTCCAATAGGGACGGTTCTTTTTGGACACTTTTAGTATAATTTTTGAAAGTGACTTTTAGGTGACTTTTTTACTATAAATTTTGTCACTTTTAAACTCTTTTAAGAATAGAACAAAAGCAAACATTAATAACATTAGCGCTTAATTTGCTTTATGTAAATTTCTGTGTAAAGTATTTATATTATAGGAAGTTTTGAGAACTTTACTATAATATAAAAAACTATGGGACTTTTACATCTCCATAGTTTTAAATTTTTTAATAATCTGAGCTTCTTTCTATTCCTAAATTTTTATCGCTTTTTGTAGCTAAGTATTTTAAGAAAATTCCCTGTGCTATTGCTTCACCTGCTTTAAACTTTACTGTTTCTTTTCCTTCGTTTTGAATTTTTATAAAAATATGACCTTCATTATCTTTGTTGTTATAATAGTCTGCATCTACTATTCCTACCTGATTTACTAGTCTAACATTAAATTTGAATCCCATTGAACTTCTTACTACTAATAATAGTACTTCATCATTTTCAAAATATGCCTTTATTCCAGTTGGAATTTTTATAATTTCGTTTGGTTTTAATTCGATGTCTTCTAGTAATAATATGTCATATCCTGCTGAAGCTATTGAGTCTCTTATTGGTAATTTATATTTATTATATAATTCTATATCTTCTTTTACATCTTTGCAAAATTGTTTAAAACTTATTTTTTCAAAATCTCTCATTTCTATTTTTCCTTTTTATAAACTTCTTCTATTACTTTATATCTTTCATTAATTATTTTTTTATAAAATTCTTTTCTATTATTGGACATGTAAGATACTTCATCTATAAATTTATTTATTTCATCTATATTAATATTCTTAAATACTCTAATGATAGCTTTATCGCATTCTTTATTTTTAGTATCTCTTATATACGTCATATAATTTATTTTTTTGCCATTTTCTTTTAGACATGAATAACAATTTATTGCCAAGTTTTTTATTTCATTCGCTTTTAATTTTTCTATTTCATCATCATTTATCATTGGATTTAAACATGAACCGCAATCATAAATTGGTGCAAACTCTATTTTATTAGTTTTGTTGTCTAATAAAAAGCCCCAGTTTCCATTATGTCTATCTGTGTTTCCTATTAAGCTGTCTATAATAAACATGTCCCAGAATTTTTCTTTTGTATTAGTTGAATTTATTATTTTATTTTCATCTAATACATTTAAAATGTCTGATAATTCTGTTTCTATTTTTTTGTCTGGATTTGTACTTAATGCAAGATTTTCAAACTCATATAAAGTTTTATTTAAATCTGTAAAGTCTTCACATGCACATACTATTTTTTCTTTTTCATTGTATTTATATATTCCTAGAATTGTGTTTTGAGTCGGAAATCCTGCCATCTTAAAAATGTTACTTACTATATATTCAGAAAATGCATTGTTTATATATGATATATTTTTGTTTTTTTCTCTTATAGGGTCTGGAAATTTTACTAGATATTTTTTACCTTCATATATAAGTGTTTTCTTTTTTTCTGATCCTTTATAACTATTTAGTTCTTCTTTGCAATTTGTAAAATCAATCATTAATTTGTTCACTCCGTTTCAATTATGTTTATAATTTCATATATTATAACATATATTTTAT